>Ga0115012_10002920_pt1 | contig 10055 bp, 7 predicted proteins | sample TroAtlMetagenome_FD_88706 | JGI IMG/M metagenome (GOLD analysis project Ga0115012, IMG submission 88706) | Marine eukaryotic phytoplankton communities from Atlantic Ocean - Tropical Atlantic ANT10 Metagenome | ecosystem: Environmental > Aquatic > Marine > Oceanic | place: Tropical Atlantic Ocean...
ATAAATTTGTTCTAATCTTAAAAGTTTTACATCATCAAGTTTTCTTTTTTCTCTTTCTTCGTACAAATTATAAAAAACTTTTCCAGAACAAATAACAACTTTTTTAATGTTTTTATCCTTAATTTTTGTGTTTGGGTCTCTTATTACTCTTCTAAATGCAGTTTTCTCTGCCATATCAGTTAAATTAGAAACACACATTTTATTTCTAAGCAAACTTTTAGGTGTCATTATAATTAATGGTTTTCTAAAATCTCTTTTAAGTTGTCTTCTTAAAGCATGAAAGTAATTGGCTGGTGTACTACAATTTAAAACTTGCATATTATCTTCACCACATAATTGAAGATATCTCTCTAATCTTGCAGATGAATGTTCTGGACCTTGACCTTCATAGCCATGGGGAAGTAGCATAACGAGCCCAGACATTCTTAACCATTTAGCTTCACCACTTGAAATAAATTGATCAACAATAACCTGTGCACCATTGGCAAAATCTCCAAATTGGGCTTCCCACATAACCAAGGCTGTTGGTTCCGTGAGGGAATAACCATACTCAAAACCTAAAACCGAGGCTTCCGATAAAGGTGAATCAATAACTTCAAAGTTTTGTTGACCTGGTGTTATATTATTTAAAGGTATATACCTTTCTTCGGACATTTGATCAATGAACACAGAATGTCTTTGAGAAAAAGTTCCTCTACAACTATCTTGTCCTGATAATCTGACGGGATGCCCCTCTAATAACAAAGAGCCAAAAGCAAGATGTTCAGCAGTAGACCAATCTATACCCTCTCCAGTTTCAATAGCTTTTTTTCTAGCCTCTACTATTCTTGTTAATTTTTTATTAACTTGAAGATTTTCAGGAATTGTAGTGATTGCATTTCCAATTAATTTTAAATCGTCTTTGGATACAGATGTCTCTCCTCTGCGATCATCTCCATGAGCTGCTCTTAAACTTGACCATTGGCCCTCTAACCAGTCAGCTTTATTAGGCTTATAATTTGTTCCGGCTTGAAATTCTTTTTCAAGAAATATATTATGATTATTAACTTCATCCTTAGCTTCTTGATCAGTTAAAATTCCTTCATTTATAAGTTTAGATGCATAAATTTTACTTATGCTATCGTGAGATCCTATAGTTTTATACATAACTGGTTGAGTAAAAGCGGGCTCATCTCCTTCGTTATGACCATAACGTCGATAACTTATAATATCTAATACAACATCGCAGGCAAACTTTTGTCTAAACTCTGTAGCTATGCGTGATGCGTGCACAACAGCTTCTGGGTCATCACCATTAATATGCATTATTGGAGCCATGACCATTTTTGCTACATCTGTACAATAAGGACTTGAACGTGAGTAATTTGGACTAGTGGTAAAGCCAATCTGATTATTTACCACTATGTGTATAGTTCCCCCTGTTCTATAACCCCTTAATCCAGAAAAATCAAAAGTCTCAGCTACAATACCTTGGCCAGCAAAAGCTGCGTCTCCATGCAACACAATTCCTAATACCGAAAGCCTGTCATTTGTGTCATTGTGTTGATTCTGTTTTGCTCGAACCCTACCAATGACGACTGGAGCAACCACTTCTAAATGAGACGGGTTTGCTTGCAAAGATAAGTGTATATTTTTACCATCAAATTCTCTATCTGCTGAAGCACCCATATGGTACTTAACATCTCCAGAACCACCAGCTTCTTCTGGGTTTGCTTGATTACCTAGAAACTCAGATATAATTGCCCTGAAAGGTTTATTTAAAATATTGTATAGTAGGTTTAATCTTCCTCTGTGAGCCATTGCAATGACAACTTCTTTCATGCCTAATTGACTTCCACGTTTTAAGATTTGCTCAATAGCTGGCACAACTGATTCTGATCCGTCTAGACCAAACCGTTTGGTTCCGGCATATTTTTTATGAAGAAATTGTTCAAAAGTTTCAGCTCCAACTAATCTTTCATAGATTGCTTTTTTACCTCTCTTAGTAAACTCTGTAGAGTTTCTTATAGATTCTATTCTTTCCTGTATCCATGCTTTTTGAGCAGGATCTTGTACGTGCATAAATTCTATTCCTATTGAACCACAATAAGTTTCCTTTACTATTTCCATTATTTCTCTAAGAGAAGCTGATTCCATACCGAGAACATTATCTATGAAAATTGGTCTGTCCCAATCATCATCATTAAAACCATAAGTTTTTGGATTAAGTTCTGGGTGTACATCACCTTGCTGTAAGTTAAGAGGATCTAAGTTTGCTAAAAGATGTCCATTAATTCTAAAAGCCCTAATGAGCATAATTGCACGAATTGAGTCTGTTGTAGCAGCTCTTAAATCTGTAGCGGAGAGATCTCCTTTGCCAGCAATTCCTCTAGCTACTGCTCTAACACTTTCAACAGTGTCTATAGCTCCAATAACTTGACTATTTTTTTTAGCCCAACTTGGACCATCATCTAAAATTGCTTCGTCACCATTACTTTTGAACCAAAGATCCCATTCTTTTGGAACAGAGTTTGGGTTAATTTTCCATTCTTTGTATAAATCATTTATGAATGTAGCATTTGTACCTGAAAGAAAACTTTGATCAGTATTTTGATCATCCATAAGTAAAAGTCCTTTTAACTAGTGATTACCTGTCTATACTACACAAAAACTTAACGATAAAATCAAGTTATTTCCATTCTTGTATTGCTTTCACAACAGCTTCACCTAAACCTGAAGGAGATTCAGACATAACAAAGCCGCAGTCTTTCATAACTTTTACTTTTGAATCTGCGTCCCCACTTCCACCGCTTACAATAGCACCAGCATGTCCCATAGTTCTACCAGGAGGAGCAGTCTTCCCTGCTATAAACCCTGCTATTGGTTTTTTAATTTTATTATTTTTTACAAATGTGGCCGCTTCTTCTTCTGCATTTCCACCAATTTCACCAATCATTAAAATTGCTTCTGTTTGCTCATCATTTAAAAACAATTCTAAACAATCAATAAAATTTGTACCATTTATAGGATCTCCACCAATGCCAATACAAGTCGACTGCCCCAATCCTGCCGCAGTGGTTTGAGCGACCGCCTCATAAGTTAAGGTGCCTGACCTAGAGACAATACCTATCTTACCTTGAGTATGAATATGTCCTGGCATTATACCAATTTTACATTGACCAGGGGTTATAACTCCAGGACAGTTTGGTCCTATTAATCTAGAGTTTGATTGCATAAGATATTGCTTAACTTTTATCATATCTTGGACTGGAATTCCTTCAGTAATACAAATGATCAGCGGTATGTTTGATGATATAGCCTCTAAAATTGAGTCTGCGGCAAATGGAGGTGGGACATAAATAACTGACGCGTCTGGCTCAAGCTCTTTTACACATTCTTCGACTGTATTAAAAACTGGAAGATTCAAATGAGTAGTTCCACCTTTTCCCGGAGTAACTCCTCCTACCATGTTAGTGCCATAAGCAATAGCCTGTTCAGAATGAAAAGTTCCTTGGCCTCCAGTAAAACCCTGACAGATTACTTTTGTTTCTTTATTGATCAAAACAGACATTTAATTACTCTCCTTAACAGCACTTACAATCTTAACAGCTGCATCATCTAAATCATCCGCCGGTATTATTTTGAGTCCGGATTGAGAAAGAATATTTTTTCCTTCTTCAACATTTGTTCCAGCCAACCTTACTACTAATGGTTTAGATAAAGATAATTCTTTAGCTGCAGCGACAACACCTTCAGCAATAATGTCACACCGCATTATTCCACCAAAAATATTTACCAAAATTCCTTCGACTGCTTCGTCAGATAATATAATTTTAAATGCTTCTGTTACTTTTTCTTTAGTAGCACTTCCACCAACATCTAAAAAGTTAGCTGGTGATGAACCTTTTAATTTAATTATATCCATTGTAGCCATTGCTAGTCCGGCTCCATTAACAAGGCATCCAATAGTGCCATCTAATTTGATGTAAGCAAGATCATGTTTGCTAGCTAATATCTCAGCAGGATCCTCTTCTGTTTCATCTCTTAAAGCCATTATTTTGGGATGTCTATATAAAGCATTATTGTCAAATGACATTTTAGCATCTAATGCAATCAAACTATTTTCAGAAGTTAAAACTAAAGGGTTAATTTCTAATAAACTAGCATCATTTTCTGTAAAAAGTTTATACAATTGTTTAAAAAAATTTCCAGCTTGCTTAAAACTAGTTCCTTTTAATTTCAAACTATTTGCTATTAATCTAGAGTGAAAAGGTTGAAAACCAATAGTTTGGTCAATATTAAAAGATAATATTTTATCTGGAGTTTCGTCTGCTACTTTTTCAATATCCATTCCACCCTCAGTAGAAGCTATTACAGAAACCCTGCTAGTTACTCTGTCGATAACCATTGAAAAATAAAACTCTGATTTTATATCACAGCCATCTTCGATATAAAGCCTTTGAACTAGTTTACCTTCACTACCAGTTTGATGTGTTACTAACGTTTGACCTAAAATTCCATTTGCTGCATTTTTTACTGCTTCAATATCTTTAACAACTTTTACACCACCAGCTTTGCCTCTTCCACCTGCATGAATTTGTGCTTTTACAACGTAGACTGGGCCAGGTAATTCCTTTGCTGCAGATACAGCATCATCAATTGAAAAAACAGCCTTTCCTTTTGGAGTTGGAATGTTATATTCCCTTAATAATTCTTTAGCCTGATGTTCATGAATATTCAAAATTAAAACCTTTCTATTAATTTACTAGGCTTCAAATTTTGAAGCAATTTCATTTAATTGTTTTACAGCAGAAACTGAATGATTAAACATCTCTTTTTCTTCAGATGTAAAATCTATCTCAACAATACGTTCTACACCTTCTTTACCTATAATTACTGGAACCCCTACATACAAACCGTTTAAATTATAATAACCTTCAACATAGGCTGCACAAGGAACTAATTTTTTCTTATCTTTTAAAAATGACTCAGCCATTTCTATAGCTGAAGAAGCTGGGGCATAAAATGCTGAACCAGTCTTTAATAAACCAACAATTTCTGCACCCCCATCACGTGTCCGCTGAACTATTTTATCAATCTTTTCTTGATCACTCCAACCCATTTTAATGAGATCTGGAACAGGAATTCCAGCCACAGCTGAGTATCTTGCTAAAGGAACCATTGTATCTCCATGACCTCCAAGTACAAATGCTGTAACATCACTTACAGAGACGTTAAATTCCTCAGCTAAAAAATGTCTAAATCTAGCTGAGTCTAGTACACCAGCCATTCCTACAACCATATTAGTTGGCAACCCAGAAGCCCTTTGTAAAACACCAACCATTGCATCAAGAGGATTAGTTATACAAATAATGAAGGCATCAGGACAATTATCTTTAATACCTTTACCTACCTGCTGCATTACTTTTGTGTTAATTTCAACTAAATCATCTCTACTCATTCCTGGCTTTCTTGCAACACCGGCCGTTACAATAACCACATCACTTCCAGAGAGAGAAGAATAATCATTTGTACCTGAAATATTACAGTCAAAAGCTTCAACTGGTCCTGATTGAGCAAGATCAAGGGCTTTTCCTTGAGGAATTCCCTCGGCTATATCAAATAAGGTAACATCTCCTAACTCTTTAATAGCTGCTAAATGAGCTAAAGTGCCACCAATATTCCCAGATCCAATTAATGCTATTTTATTTCTCATATGAATATTCCTGTTTTAATTCTAAAGCTTGAATAAGAGTAATTTCATCGTCTTTGAAAGTTGTAAAAATAAATATTACTGTGGTAATCTTTTAGACTTTTTTTCTTATGCTATCAAGGCAAGAATAATTTTAAGGAATAATTTTATAATTGGGACATTTCTGTTATTCTCGAAATTGTTCTCTGAAATTCAAAATTCCATTGTTCCCCTTGATACAAGTCTTTATATTTAACTTCTGCGTTCGCTATTAAAAAACAATTTTTATCGTATAAAGCATCAACGAGCCAAATGAACCTTCTAGTTTCATTGTGTGAGGTATCATTTAAAATAGGAACTTTATCTATTATTAAACCTTTATATCTAAGTGCTATTTCTATGTAGTCTGAAGCAGCCAAAGGTTTATTACATAAATCATCAAATTCAATTCTTGCTACTCCTGCAGCAACTTGTGGTATAAATACTTTTCTGCCAGCTATTTCAATATTTTCAGATCTTGTTTCAAAACCTAAGCTTAAACTTTGAAAAATTTTATTTATCTTTTCGTTATTTTTTTTATTTATAGGGCTTAACCAAACCTTGTTTCCACTGAGAGATCTTTCCCTCCAATCATTACCATTAGGTATTTGTATTACTTCAGTTTTATCCTTTAAATTTTTAATAAATGGTAAGATTCTATCTCTATGAAGCCCATTTTTATAAAGACCATCTGGTGGTTGGTTTGAAGTTGTTACTAATATTGTCCCTTCATCAAACATTACTTCAAATAATCGAGATAAAATCATTGCATCAGCAATATCCTTAACTTCCATTTCATCAAAACATAACAGTTTAGCAGAGTTTGCAAGATCCTTTCCAACGAGTAATACACTGTCTTTACTTTTTTCAATTTTGCTTTTTTCAAGTATTCTTTGATGAACTTCTTTCATAAAGTCATGAAAGTGTAATCTTCTCTTATTTTTAATTTCAACTTGTTGGAAAAATAAATCCATGATCATAGATTTTCCTCTGCCTACACCACCAAAAATATAAATACCTTTTATGTTATCAGTTTTTTTTCTTGAGAAAATTTCAAATATTTTTGGACTTTTACTTATATTCTTGATTTTTTTAATAAGGTCATCAAAATATTTTGATACGACAGTTTGACCTTTATCAAAATTTATGGATTGTTTCCGGGCGATAACTTTAAGGTTTTTTTCATTTGATATTTTTGAATTACTGGCCATTTTTTTGACATAGGCTAAGTATTATTTTCGTTCAAGTTGAAGTTTTTTTATTTCCCCAATTGCTTTAGCCGGATTTAAACCTTTTGGACAAGTTTTTGTACAATTCATAATTGTGTGACATCTATATAATTTAAATGAATCTTCTAAGTCATCCAATCTTTGATCGGTATTTTCATCTCGGCTATCTGCAATCCACCTATAAGCTTGAAGTAAAACAGCAGGTCCTAAGTACTTATCTCCATTCCACCAATAAGAAGGACATGAGGTTGAACAAGAAAAACATAGAACACATTCCCATAGTCCATCTATTTTTTCTCTTTCTTTTGGAGATTGTTTTCTTGACTTTCCTTTCTCAGGCTTTGTTTCAGTTTGCAACCATGGTTTTACCGAGGTTAATTGTGCATAAGCCTTAGATAAATCAGGCACCAAATCCTTAACAACATCCATGTGTGGAAGGGGGTAGATATTAATATCACCTTTAACATCTTCAATTGATTTTAAACAAGCTAATGTATTTGTACCGTCAATATTCATTGAACATGAGCCACATATACCTTCTCTACATGATCGCCTAAAGGTTATACTTGAATCTATTTCATCTTTGATTTTTATTAATGCATCTAAAACCATGGGTCCACAATCATCAAGATCAATGGTATAACTGTCAATCCTTGGGTTGTCATCATCATCAGGAGACCATCTATAAACATTTACTTTCTTTTTGTTTTTGGAATCACTATCTAGAGGGTAGTCAATACCTTTAACTATTTTTGAATGTTTTGGAAGGGCGAATTCAGCCACAAATCTCTCCTGTTAATTAATAAACTCGTGCAGCAGGTGGGACTGAAGCCACCTCATTTGTTAATGTGTTCAAATGAACATCTCGATAATCTAATTTAGTTTTCATATTATCATTCAACCACATAATTGTATGCTTCATCCAATTTTCATCGTCTCTTTCTGGATAATCTTCATGTGAATGAGCACCTCTAGATTCTTTTCTTTGATCAGCTGACTTCATGGTTACAACAGCTTGTTGCATTAGATTTTCTAACTCTAAAGCCTCAACTAAATCTGTGTTGAAAATCATAGATCTATCCTTAATACCAATGTTTCCCATACTTCTAGAAATTGTATCAACCTTTTCAACCCCTTGTTCCATAGATTTATTAGATCTAAAAACTGCTGCGTGTCTCTGCATAGCATTTTGCATTGAGTTTCTAATCTCACCAACAGACACATCGCCTTTTGCAAACCTAACTTTATCTAATCGCGTCAAAATCTTGTCTGTTACATTTTTAGGTAATGGCGCATGAGAACTTCCTTTCTCAACTGTTTTAAGTGCTCTTTGAGCTGCTGCTCTACCAAAAACAACAATATCCAATAGAGAGTTTGTTCCCAGTCTGTTTGCACCATGAACAGAAACACATGCCGCTTCACCTATCGCCATCAACCCTGAAACAACAGCATTTTGGTCTCCGCCTCTTCTTGTAACAACTTCGCCATGATAATTAGTAGGTATTCCACCCATATTATAATGAACAGTTGGTAAAACAGGTATTGGTTCTTTTGTAACATCAACACCACAAAAGATCTTAGCTGTTTCACTGATCCCAGGTAACCTCATGTGTAAAGTAGCTGGATCAATATGTTCAAGATGCATAAAAATGTGATCTTTATTTGGACCGACACCTCTTCCTTCATTAATCTCAACAGTCATAGATCTTGAAACAACATCCCTACTTGCTAAATCCTTTGCAGTAGGAGCATATCTTTCCATAAATCTCTCACCTTCAGAGTTTGTAAGATAGCCTCCTTCGCCTCTTGATCCTTCTGTTATTAATACACCAGCTCCATAAACGCCCGTTGGGTGGAATTGAACAAATTCCATATCTTGTAATGGCAAACCAGCTCTTAACACCATAGCATTACCATCACCTGTACATGTATGAGCAGAAGTACAAGAAAAATATACTCTACCATATCCACCAGTGGCTAATACAGTTTGGTGACCTCTGAACCTATGAATTTTTCCATCATCCATACATAGGGCTAATACACCAACACATTTTCCATTTTCGTCCATTAACAAATCAAGTGCTATGTATTCAATAAAAAACTCAGCTTTATGCTTAAGACATTGTTGATAAAGAGTATGTAAAATTGCATGACCTGTTCTATCAGCCGCTGCGCATGCTCTCCTTGCCATTTTTTTTCCATAGTCTAAAGTATGACCGCCAAACGGTCTTTGATAGACCTCGCCATCTTCGGTTCTTGAAAATGGCACACCAAAATTTTCTAATTCTGTTACGGATGGAATAGCCTCTTTACACATATACTCAATGGCATCCTGATCACCAAGCCAATCCGACCCCTTAACAGTGTCATACATATGAAATTGCCAGCTATCATTTTCACCCATATTATTTAGAGCAGCGCCAATTCCTCCCTGAGCTGCAACAGTATGACTTCTCGTTGGAAATACTTTAGTAATACAAGCAGTCTTTAGGCCACCAGAAACCATTCCTAAAGTTGCCCTTAATCCTGCACCACCAGCACCTACCACAACAACGTCGTGTTCGTGATCTACAATTTCATATTCCGACATAAATATACCTTTTTAACTATAAAAAAATTTTTAAAACACATAATATTGATAGGACGCCTAAAACAAACGCTACTAATTTAATAAGTATTAAAGATACAATTTTCAACCCTTCATGGTGAACATAATCCTCAATTACAACTTGCAAACCTGAAGCTGCATGAAAATACAGAATACCAAAAAGAAGTATCAACCCTGTTGCATTAAACGGGTTTTGCAACCATTCAATTGACTGCTCATAACCATTTATTAAAACTAACATTAAAGATGATGTAAACCATATAACCAAAGGTACCATTGCTATTGCAGAAATTCTTTGTAATTTCCAATGTGCAAGACCATGATTTTTCACGCTCTTCATTGCTTGTACCTTATTTAATTTGTTTTCCATTATATTGTTATTCATAAGCCTAATTTACTTTAAAATAAATTATTAACCAAGTTAATATAGTTAAAAATAAAGAAGAAAAAACAACTGCTCCTCCAGAGATGTAAGCATGTTTTAAATCATAGCCATAACCAGCATCCC
>Ga0115012_10002921_pt1 | contig 10054 bp, 4 predicted proteins | sample TroAtlMetagenome_FD_88706 | JGI IMG/M metagenome (GOLD analysis project Ga0115012, IMG submission 88706) | Marine eukaryotic phytoplankton communities from Atlantic Ocean - Tropical Atlantic ANT10 Metagenome | ecosystem: Environmental > Aquatic > Marine > Oceanic | place: Tropical Atlantic Ocean...
AAACGACCACTCTAGACCTCTTTTTATGCAAAATCATATTCTTCTAGACGCCGACGCCCCGAGTGGCGACGGCGGCTCTACCCCGTCAGCCGGCAGTGGATCCGGACTATCCGATAACGACAAGGTGGCCGTGGATCAGTTGCGCGGGCACTACGGTAAAATGAAAGAGGAACTGGCCAAGGTGATCATTGGTCAGGACAGCGTAGTAGATGAGATGCTGATGTGTATCTTGTCACGCGGTCACGGTCTGCTAATGGGTGTGCCGGGTTTGGCGAAAACGTTGATGGTGAATTCGCTCTCTAAGATCATGAACCTGGACTTCAACCGGATCCAGTTTACGCCCGACCTGATGCCCAGCGACATCACGGGTACGGAGATTCTGCAAGACGGTGAGGCCGGTCGAAGGCAGTTTGAATTTGTAAAGGGCCCAATCTTTGCCAACATCATTTTGGCGGACGAAATTAACCGGACGCCGCCCAAGACGCAAAGTGCGTTGCTGGAGGCCATGCAGGAACATCGCGTGACCACCGGTGGTGAGCACCGCGCGCTCCCGCAGCCGTTCTTTGTGTTGGCTACGCAAAACCCGATTGAGCAGGAGGGCACCTATCCGTTGCCCGAGGCGCAGTTGGACCGCTTTATGTTCTTGATTACGGTCGATTACCCGACGGTGGAAGAAGAGCGCCGCATTGCCCGTGAAACCACCGGCACCACCGCAGCGCAACTCGAAGAGGTGATCGATGGCGAGGCCCTGCAACGTTACCAAAGCTTGGTCGAGCGCGTGCCTGTGCCAGACCACGTGTATGACGACGTGGTGGAAATGGTGCGGATGACCCGGCCGAAGACGGAGGACGCTCCGGAATGGGTAAAAAAATGGGTCACGTGGGGTTCGGGGCCGCGTGCAATTCAGTACCTGATCCGCGGCGCCAAAGCCAACGCCGTGTTGAACGGCCGTTATGTGGTTGGCTGGGAAGACGTGGAGGCTGTAGCCACGCCCGTGCTTACGCATCGTATCCTCACCAATTTCCAAGCCCAGAGCGAGGGTGTTGACAGCCAGTTTGTGGTTGCCAAGTTGCTTGAGAATATCCGCGACAAGGAAGCGGCTCTGGCCGATCAATAAACCGGACGCGGAGATTTCTTGAGCGACTCAGCATACAGCGAGATTCTGGACGGAGACGTGTTATCGCGGCTTTCGGGCCAGTTTCTGCACGCGCGCCAACCGATGGTGGGCAACATCGTCGGCCACCACAAAAGCCCCTTTCGCGGTTCCAGCGTGGAATTTGCGGAATACCGAAAATACGTCCCCGGCGACGACCCGCGACTGCTCGACTGGCGAGTGTTGGCGCGTACGGACCGGTATTACATCCGGGAATTCGAGGCCGACACCAACCTGCGGTGTTACGTGGTAATCGATTGCTCAAAGAGCATGGCCTTTGGGGAGAAAGGCACTCGCAAGTTTGATTACGCACGCAAAATTGCCGCGACACTTTCCTATATGCTCGTGCATCAGGGCGATGCTGTGGGGTTAGAAATCTTCGATGATGGCGTGGCCATGGACATTCCGCCCCGACGGAACCCACTTCACTTGCGCTATATCTTCGATACACTGTCGGGCGCCGAGCCGCGTGGTGAAACGGGCTTGGTGAAGGAGCTCCATCAATTTGCAGAACGTATTCGGCAACGGGCGATGGTTATCATTATCTCCGATTGCTTCTGCGATGTGGACGAGCTCCTCAATTGCTTTGAGCATTTGCATTTCCAGAAACACGATTTCGCGCTGTTCCATTTGCTGGATCCACTGGAGCTGGATCTGGATCTCGACCGACCGATTCGTTTTCAGGACATGGAAAGCAGCGATGTGTTGCTCGCCGAGCCAGAGATTATTCGCGATCAATACCTCGAGTCGGTTCAGGAATATCTCGTGAAAATTCACGAAGGTTGTAACAAGCACAACGCCGATTACCGACGCGTGGTGACTGATCAGCCTTACGATCAAATCATTGCCGACTTCCTGATTGAGCGTGAACAATTGGCGAAAGGCCGCGGATGACATTTCTGGAGCCCATGATGCTCTGGGGGTTGTTGCTTGGCTTATTGCCAATCCTGATCCACCTCTTCAATCGCCTGCGCCACCGCAAGCTGCCTTGGGCGGCCATGATGTTCCTGCGGATGGCCAACCGCAAATCGACTAAGTACGCAAAGGTTCGCCAATGGCTGGTGTTGCTCTTTCGGATGCTGGCGGTGATGGCCTTGGTGTTCGCGATTAGTCGGCCCGCGGCGGGCGGTTTTTTGAAGGGTATGATTTCTGGGAAGCCGGATGTTATTTTAATTATTGTAGATCGCTCCGCGAGCATGGGGGCTTCGCAAGGCGAGAAGACGCGGCTTGAACGCGCGGTAGAGGTGATCATGGATTCGTCTAAGAAATTTGGCGATGAAGTGCGCTACGTGGTGATGGAGCACACCGATGAACGCCCTCGTGAAGTGAAGGGAGGCGTGAGCGCGCTACCAGATGTGATCAGCAAAGAGGTGACGGATACGGCTGCGGATATTCCTACACTGTTGGAGTCGGCTGTTGAATGGTTTGCGGAAACGAAACCGGGTATTGGTGAGATTTGGGTGGCGTCTGATTTGCAATCGAGCAACTGGGATCCGGCGGCGGAGAAACGTTGGCGCCAATTATCCGGCAAGATCGAAGGCTTGCCGCAATCAGTCGGGGTGCGATTGATGGCGCTCGACGAGGAGATGCCGACCAATGTCTCGTTACGTTTATTGGAGGCAGGACGGCAACGCACGGCGGACCAAGTGGAGTTGGTTTTGAAACTCGAATTTACGCGCGGCTCCGCATTGCCGGTGGAACTGGATTTGGCGATTCAAATCGAAGGCCAAGAAAAAAGCGCCACCGTGTCGATGGAAGGCGTCACGCACGAACATGAGTTGCGTTTCCCGTTGCGTAAGGGCGCCCAGTCCGGTTGGGGCCGTGTGGAGTTGCTAGATCAGGAAGACGGCAACGCTCGGGATAATGTGGTGTACTTTGTTTACGGTGAACCTATCCAGGCACAAACGGCGGTGGTTGGCGTGCCGGACCGTTTCGAAACGCGCTTTTTGGATTTGGCCGCCGCTCCCGATCCGGCCAATACCAATCAGGTGAGCACGGTGATCGCCCCTACGGCGGTGAGTCAGCAGACTTGGACTGATTATGCCATGGTGTTGTGGCAGGCACCTTTGCCCACGGGCGAGGAAGCTGATCGCTTGACCGATTATGCTAAGGCGGGCGGCTTGGTGATTTGTTTCCCGGAAGAGGCTTCCGATAACAATACGTTTAACGGCCTGTCTTGGGGCGAGCTCAAGCGGTTTGAACAGGACGCAAAGACATTCGATAACTGGCAGGCCTTGGTGGCGGCTGAGGAGGAGCAGGAACATCTTGGGTTCCGCATCACCAGCTATTCCGATAGCGAAGGACCTCTGCAACGCACGGAAGAGGGCTTGTATTTGCCGGTGGATGATTTGCGGGTGAATCAACGCAAGGCGATCCAGGGCGATGGGTTGGTGCAGGCTTCCTTTGAAGATGGAATGCCTTGGTTGATGGCCAAAACCGTTGGAAAAGGGCAGGTGATTTTCTGTGGCACGCAACCCACCGATGAGTGGAGCAGTGTAACCGAAGGGTTGGTTCTCGTCCCCATGCTGCAACGGTTGTTGACTGAAGGGGAAGCCATGCTTTCGGGGCGTTACGTTCAGGGGCATCTGCGCGTTGCAGGAGATGACCGAGCAGGAGAAGGTGAACGCTGGGTATCGGAGGAAAGCGGTGAAAACACGGCCAAGGATTTTAACCTCGAAGCGGGGGTGTACAGGATGGGGCAACGGGTGGTGGCGGTCAACCGGCCTCAACGAGAGGATGTGCTGATCTCGATGGATCAGGAGGAAGTGGAGGCGCTTTTTGGTGAGGTGCCGTTGGTTTTGTTCCAGGAAAGCACGATTGAAATCGAGTCGGATGATGATCGGGAGCTGTGGAAAGCATTTCTTGTGGTCATGGCTTTGGCGCTTTTGATCGAGGGAATATTGATTCTGCCCAAGGGCGCGGATGAACGTGTGGAAATTCAACGGTCGGCCACCGGTAAGGTTTCGACTCAACAGGCAATCTGATGGAAAACGGCTGGGAATTCCAACCTCTACAGACGCCCGCATGGCTGATCGGTTTTGCTTTGGTGGTTTGGCTGGCAACGGCGGTGGTCAGTTATCGCAACTGGGCGCGGCGCGGCGGTAAGGGGGTGGCGGCCTTAGAGTCGTTGCGTTTCATCATCATGGGCCTGATCCTCTTCACCTTGTGCAAGCCGGAGTTTTTGCGCGTGACAGAAATCGAGGAGCAGCCGGAAGTGGTGATCCTGACCGATGCTACGCACAGCATGGATACGCGTGATGTGGTCTTGAGCGCGCGCGATGTGGTGACCCGCCAGGAATGGCTTGAAGGGCAGATGGTCACGAACTTCTGGTCGCCTCTGGAAAGGCTGGCCAAGGTGACTGTCCAGGATTTCGGAATGAGCTTCACCAACGCCGAGGTGTCGCTGGGCGATGGTACAGACATATATAATGCGCTGGAATCCCAGCGAACCAAACGCAAGAACCTGAAGGCCGTGTTTATGATCGGTGACGGCGATTGGAATGTTGGCGATCCCCCGCAGCAGGCGGCCATGAAATTGGGCGCTGAGAAAGTGCCGGTGTTTACGCTGACGGTCGGCAGCGAGCAGGCGCAAAAGGATCTCGTGCTCGAATCGGTGAATCCGCCGAAGTTTGGCTTGTTGGGCGAGCAGATTTCTATTCCGTTCCGAGTGCGAAGCTATATTCCTGAACCCATCCGCACGCAAGTGAAGCTCACCAGTCGTCGCGGAGCCGTGGTATCCATTGCCAAGCCAATCACCATTCCGGCGTATGGCCTGGTGAATGACTCCATCGTTTGGGCGCCGCGCGAGCTGGGGGATTACACCATGACGCTGGACCTGCCGATTTGGCAGCGGGGGAACGAAAAGGAATTAATCGAGGATAACAACGCGCAAACCTTTCACCTCTCTGTTCGTACGGAGAAGCTCAACGTGCTGGTGGTGGAATCGTATCCGCGGTGGGAATACCGTTATCTGCGCAATGCGCTGACCCGCGATCCGGGTGTGGATGTTAGCGTGCTTTTACTGCATCCGGAACTCGGGCCTGGCGCCGGGTTGAATTACATTCAAAAATTTCCTGAGACCCGTGAACAATTGGCGAAGTTTGATGTCGTGTTTCTGGGGGACGTGGGCATTGGCGATAGGGAACTGACTCGCGAACAGTGTGATTTGCTGCGCGGCCTAGTGGAGCAACAAGGCAGCGGCCTTATCTTTATGCCCGGGCAACGCGGCCGCCAGCTGACTTTGATGGATCATCCCTTGGGCGACCTGATTCCAGTGGAGTTGGATCGGGATAAGCCGGAAGGGTTGTTCATGCCAAGTGAAGCCAGCTTCAAACTGAGCAGCAGCGGCAAGGGGCACTTCCTGACCATGCTGGCTTCCGACGAAGGGTTGAATGAAGTGATTTGGAAAAATCTGCCTGGATTTTTCTGGTGTGCCGGCGTGGAGCGGGCGCGGACAGGAGCGCAGGTGTTGGCCACGCATTCTAGCTTGCGTACCTCCACCGGGTATTTGCCGGTGTTGGCCATCCAGCCTAAGGGCAATGGCGAGGTGCTCTTTATGGGGACGGACGCCGCCTGGCGTTGGCGGCGCGGGGTAGAGGATACATATCACTATCGATTCTGGGGGCAGGTTGTGCGCTGGATGGCCCATAAGCGCAAGATGGCCCAAGGGCAGGGCATGCGTCTGACGTACAGTCCGGAGAACCCAAAGGTGGGCGACGAAGTGTATTTGCAGGCAACGATGTTGGATCTTTCAGGAGACAATTTGAATACCGTCCTGCGCGCGGATTTGAAGGAGCCGAATGGCAAAACGCGCAATTTGGAATTCACCGCGTTGGAAGGTGGGTGGGGCGTATTCAAGGCGCGTTTGAAGATGCAGAATGGCGGGCTGCATCAGCTCACCATTTACAATCCCAACGGCAAGCAGAAACTGGAGACAGAAATTAATGTGGAAAAGATCACCCGCGAATTGCTGGGACAACCAGCGAATTTGAAGGTCATGCGCGAGATTGCCGAACGCACCGGTGGCCAGTCCGGCGGCCCGGCTGATCTGCAAAAGTTGATCGGGGCAATAAGTTTGGTGGCAGAAAACGAAGTAATTGAGGAGCGTTTCCGTCTATGGAGTAATAAGTGGTGGGGAGGCGCAATCGTCTTCCTGCTTGTAGTTTACTGGGTATCCCGTAAGGTGCTGGGGTTGATTTAAGGAAAACGGAGGAGAAAATGGCTGAAAAGAGCGTGTTTCAAGTGGATTTGCCGGAGGGCTTGAAGAGCAAGCTGTCTTCCTTGCAGCGCAAATTGTTCGTGGTCGACACGGCCATCGCTCTCAGTGGTCTGATTGCCGGGTTGGTAGTGAGCTGGATGCTGGTGTATTTCTCTGACCGATTTTGGGAAACCCCATTCTGGGCGCGTGGCCTCTTTGCTCTTGCGGGCGTGGCGGTGGCCGTCATTTTTGCCTGGCCGTGGGTGCATCACTGGTTGATTCACCGGCGCGATAATCGCGTGCTGGCCGCCATTGTGCAGCGCAAGCACCGCCGATTAGGAGATCGCTTGGTCAGTGCGGTGGAATTGGCGGATCACGAGCAACGCCCCGAAGATGTCTCCGAAGCCTTATGCCGGGCGGCCATTGAACAGATAGACCGTGAGTCCGAGCGGTTCTCATTCAACGAAGCGGTCGCGACCCGCAAGCCGTTGATGTATTCACTAATGGCGATCTTTGTGTTGGCTGGGTTATTTTTCACAGTCGACCACACCCCGGATGCCAGCCGGAATGCGCTCAAGCGTTGGGCCATGTCCAGTGAAGAACGTTACACCTTTGTCGAGGAAGGCGGACTGCGCGTGGATGGCCGGGCAGATGTGGGGGGGGTGTTTTATGTGCCGCGCGGTGAAGAGTTTGCCATGCAATCCAAATACGCATTTGCGGATGCGGCAAGTCAGCAACCGTTTTGGAAGGTGTTGGAGCGGCAATGGAAAACCACGAGCGCCTCGGCCGCCCGTGCGGATGATTTTTTGCGGGCCGAATTGAATGTGCAGGCCGACTTGGCGAATACCTTCGAGGCCCTGCTTCCTGATCCCTCGCAAGCCGTACTCTCCAACGGGAAAAAACGCGAGACTGCTGCCATGGAAAACGGTGAGGTGACCTATCAGATTCCTGGCCGCGCCAAGAAATTGGAATTGGTCCTGCGCATGGGCGACACCAAACGCACCGTGACCATTCAGCCGGTGGCCCGTCCGAATGTGGAACTTCCTAATGCCACGGTGAAATTCCCGGCCTACTTGCAATATGAGGATACAGACCGTGAAGTGCATGGCACGGTATTTCCTTATCTTGAAGGTAGTCAGGTTCAGTTTTCCGCCCAAGCCACCCGTGAATTAAATCAGGTGCGGTTGAAGCCCGTGCCCAATATTGGTGGCGAAATCGAGCCGGTCCAGTTGGAGATGAATGGGGATCAATTCAAGTCACAGTTTTTGGAATTGGATGACTATCGTGAATTGGAGTTTGCCTGGCGTGATGCCTACGGGATTGAGGGTGCGCAACCCTGGAAGCTTTCACTGGAACGGCAGCCGGATAATCCGCCGCATCGCGTGGATTGCCCGGGCCAAGCACCGGTGGTGGCCATTCTGCTGGAGGAGGTTTTGGATATTCGAATGATGGCCGAGGATGATTATGGGTTGAAAGTGCTCTCCGCTGAATGGGAAGCCTTCCGCCGTGGAGAGACCAATCGGCTGGCGAATGGCGTCACGGTATTGCGGGAGTTTGAGCCGCGCAATCTAGCCGGTGATTCCACTTATCTGTTTGATCCACGCAAACTGAAGCTACAGGAAGGGATGATGGTGAACATCTACGCTGCGGCGCAGGATTATTATCGCAGTGAACGCACAAGCCGCTCATTGCCGTTTCAGGTGTATATCCTGAGTCCAGAAGAACATGCCCAGATCATTCAGCAAAATTTTGAAAGTAAGATGGCGGAGCTGGATGATCTTGTTCGCCGACAGGAAAATCTCCTCGAGGCCACTCGTGAGACTCAGCAAAAAGACGCCGAGCAAATGAAGGGCGATCTCACCGATAAACAAATCGGCCGGCAGGAACAGGAACAGCGGGATATCGCTGATAAGCTAAAGGAATTGGCGGATGACTTGGAGGATCTTTCAAAGGAAGCTCTGAAGAATAAGGAAATGGATCCCAATGATCTGGCCAAGATGGCTAAAGCCCAGCAGGAAATGCAAAACCTGTCTCAGCAGGAAATGCAACAGGCTCAACAGGCCTTGGCTCAGGCCCAGCAATCGCAACAAAATCAGCAGGAACGCAAAGAGAATCTCGAGAAAGCCGAGCAGAAGGAAAAAGAGGCGCTCGATAAAATGAAGGAGATGCAGGAGGACGCCAATGAAAGCGTGCAGGACATGTACGCCAACACCCTCGTGCTGCGCCTTCGCAAGATTGCGGAGTTTGAAGAAAAGGTTGCCAAGGATTTTTTGGAAAACATCGGCCGCCTAATCGGCCGGAATATCACGGATCTGGATGAGGACCTCCGGAAGATGATTAACGATGCTTACGGATATCAGGGATTGAACAGTCAAAAAGCCGCTGAATTGCAGGTAGAGATTGCGCGTTTTTATGACGCCACCCAAAGTGAAAAATTTGGCGAAGTCACCAAGCTGATGGCTGAAGTGCAGCCCGCGGAAAAAATGGATCTTTTGGCCGTTCTAACCTTGCGGAATCAAACCAGCCGAGTGATGGGCGCCGCCAAGGAGTTGGCCGATCATTTCAATAAATGGGCCGATATCCTCGATCCTAAAGATGACGGAGGGGGAGAAGGTGGGGAAGGCGGGGAAGGCGGCCAGCCGAACGAAGATTTAATTGAACGCATGAAGGAACTCTTACGCTTGCGCCAGGCCGAGATGGACCTTCGTGAGCAAACACGTCAACTCGAAGCTGAGCACTCCACACGCAAACCGGAGCAGCTGGCGGAGGATACCTTTGACCTGCGCTTCAGGCAGTTGATGCTTTCGGGGGATTTACAGTTGGAGATGGAGGCTCGCGGCGAAGGTGAGTTCCTGAATGCTGCGCGCTATCGAATGCGCGATGCGGAAGATGAGTTGAATCTGCCGGGGGATACTGAGGGATTGATGGAGGCATATCAATGGGCGCTGGTGGCAAAGGCGCAGGCCAAAGGCGATGCCGGTAAATTGAAGGCCGTGGATCAAACCCTCAAAGGCCTGAAAGCGCATATGAACGACAAGCAAATCAAGAATGCCACCGCACGTGCAGATAAGATTTTAAACAACAACTAACCGGGAACAAGAAATATGAAACACAAACTCATAGCCCTGATCACCCTCGCAGCCCTCGCGCTGCCGGCGGTGGCTGAGGAGAAGCCTGAACTCGTCGAGGCAAAGAAACTTCTGGAGCGCGCCCAGACAAAACACCGGATCGGCGAGGAGGCCGAGGCCATTGATCTGGGGCGGGCTGCTGCCAAGCTCGGTTCGTTAGAAGCACGCGTGTTGGTTGCCGGTTGGCTGCTTGATCGTAATGCGCCGAAGACAAACACCAAAGCCTCCAAGTCGCTTCAACAGGCCGCGAATTCTGAGACCGATGCCATTCATATGATCGAACAGGAAATTGCTGCGCTCATGAAACAATGCCAGCAATGCGAATCCAGTGGTCAAATGAGCGAGGAACAGCTCCAGATGCTCATGATGATGATGCAGATGATGGGCATGAAGCCTGGTGATAAACCCGGGCAAGGTCAGGGCAATACGCCCGGTATGAGCTCGGCTGGGGGCGACACCAAGAAGCCGAACGAGGCTACTCCGGGCAATGTGGCGGGTGGTGGAGTGAATCCGGACAACAAGATTCAAAAACTGGCCGGTCGCAATGCTCAGTTACCTAAGGAATTCCAAGGGCAA
>Ga0115012_10002922_pt1 | contig 10052 bp, 4 predicted proteins | sample TroAtlMetagenome_FD_88706 | JGI IMG/M metagenome (GOLD analysis project Ga0115012, IMG submission 88706) | Marine eukaryotic phytoplankton communities from Atlantic Ocean - Tropical Atlantic ANT10 Metagenome | ecosystem: Environmental > Aquatic > Marine > Oceanic | place: Tropical Atlantic Ocean...
ATTAAAAAAAGTTTTTGATAATAAAGAGTTTAAACACCCAACTCGTATGTTAATTCAATTTGATGCTAATGAAATAGAAAATTATATTAGTTCATCGGTATTACCAAATGATTATAAATTAGTATTGAGATTATTTGAAACCGCTGGAACAAGTGGGCTTAGTAATGATTACACCATAGCTGCTTATCCCCTAAGTGAATCATGGGATGAGGGTATTGGTACAGAAGCAGACAATCCAAAAACAACTGTTGGATGTAGTTGGTTGAATAGAGAAAATGACAGCCCTAATGTATCAGAAGTTACATGGTCTAATGCTGGTGGAACTTATATAGCTGGTGATGAAGTCACACAGTCGTTTTCACTATCATCACCCGACATCGAAATGGACATTACTGATATGTCTAAGAAATGGTTTGGTGGTGTAAATCAAAATCATGGAATTCTACTTAGATTTTCAGGTAGTTCTGAAACAGGTGAAGCCGAGGATTTAAAATTCTTTTCAAGACAAACCAATACAATTTATTCACCGAAGTTAGAACTTCGCTGGGATGATCACTTACCCGCAACTGGCTCAAACACAGGTAGTTTACAACCATTAGATTTATCTGGTCAAACAGAAAATTATTTATATCAATTACATACAAGAGAAGCTTACAAAGAAACCGAAATCGTTAAGTTTAGATTTGGTGCTCGTAAACGATATATTGATAAGAGTTTCACAACATCAATACAAACCGTAAGTGGTAGTTATTTTGCTGAAGGTAGTGCTTCATATTCAATAATCGACATGGCAACTAATGAAGATGTTGTTCCATTCAGTACTTACACCACGATGAGTTGTGATCCCATATCACCTTATTTTACACAAGATTTAAATTCATTTGAACCTAATAGGGCGTATAAAGTAATGCTTAAAGTAAAGCATAATGATGGTCAAGTCATCGTATATGATGACGATTTCGAATTCATACTTAGGAGTTAGTTATGGCACACATGTCAGGATCTATGGGACATTACGATGGTTATGGAACTATACAAATTCATTTACTAGAGACCGATGGAATATCACAAGGTCTAGAGTATCAATATTCAATTCAAGGTTCTACAAATAAACATACAGCAACTGCTGATCGTATTGATGGTAAGGTTGTCTTAATCGATAGTAATTTTACCATTGGTGAAAACCCACCACCATTTACTAGTGGTAAACCATTAACGATTTTTGTTCCACATTCAAGTATGGCTGCTGGTCCAGGTTCAGACATCCCTTTACTTACTACGATAATTACGGACATAAAACCACTTGAAGAAGAACAATCTGGTCCTACTACAATAACTACAACGCTATTTGATGGTTCTAATTTAAGAACTTTTCATTTAAGTGAAAGTATGCCCATTGAAGAGTTTGTAAGTACGATTTTAAAAGATGTACCAGTAATTGGTATAAATGAATTGGATAGTAATAATCAAACAGTTAGTAGTTACAATCCAACTCAACCACAATCAAAGAAAACAAAAAAGAAAAGTCCACACAAGAAAAAGAAAAAGAAAAATAAATTTAATTTATTCAAAGGTGGGGGTAAGAAAATTACAACAAAACCAAGTAGTCAATCACCAGCACAAACACGTAGTCAAGATACTAGAAATACAGGAGGTAATAGTGGCCGATCTTACTAATATAAAACCAGGTGTTAAATATAATATAATGGTTGAAGCACCTGAACCACCAAAAAACCAAACTACAAATACGGGTGGGTATCATGCTGGTACTTCAGGTCCACCTCCTGGAACTCCACCTCAATTTTGGCAAATATCTTATGTCGGTATTGAACCACCAATAGTTCGTATGTATGAAGAAGAGCCAATAGAACAAATACCAGCTAGTTTCCCACCAGCTTATCAAAATTCAAACAATGAAGGTGTTGAAGGATTATTGACTGGTAGAAAATGTGGTAACTGTATATTTTTTGAAGCCGAAAGTGGTAATTGCTCTAAATGGAATGCGGTAGCTCGTGACTACTATTGGTGTGCTACTTGGAAAACAATGGAGCCTATACAAGCTCTACCAAATTATTTTACACAATTTATAGATCAAACTCCTCAAGGTGTCACAGAACATGAGTTGTATAATTTTTTTATAGAAAATCTAAAGGATCCAAATACACAAGAACCTAATCTATCTAATTTACTTACACCATTGAATGGACTTTTTTCTGCCCATGGCGCTTACCTCTATGGTGATGCTTTAAGAAGAATGGTGGATTCTGGTAATGCTTTTGATTTCGATAATGCCCCCTTAGATTTCTTTTTTACCAATCAAGAAAACTTTTTAAATGCTATAGAATTTATGAACGATGGTAGTTTGATTGAATTTGATACGCCAATTGAACAACATGATTCTGTTCATCAGCATATGTGTACTTATACATTGTCTAAGAAAGCAAACTCAACATTACCAATGGGGTATCCACAGACATTGAAGATAAATTTACATGGTACTTATATAGGAGCAGCTAAGAACATTATATCACAACTAGATTTTGCAAATGCTAAAATTGCTTATACTCCCAGTAATCAATACTTTGGTCACAGATTGGTTTTACTTGATAATAGATTTGTTTTAAATGAACAGAAGGGAAAGTTAGTCATAGATATAATAAAGCCAAGTATTCGTGAAAGACTGTTAAAGTTTTTAAATGATAATTCTAAAGCATATTTTCTATCAGCCTCAGCATCAGCAAAGTTTATACAATGGGTGGCTGATAGATCATTTACTTCTGAAAAATGGCAAGAGTTGTATAATTATATTTTAACAAAAAGGGTATTATCATCTAGTGACCAAAATTTGTTGACATTGATAGAAAATACTTTGGGTGAACAGTTGATTGATGAACCAAGTTATACACAAATACCTTTATATACAACCGTGGGGGTTGAGTAGATGCAGTGGATTAGTGGACTTCGTACAACATCCATCTATAATGATGAAAGGGACGCAAAAATACTAACCTTTAATATCGATGTAAGCACTGGAGGTGCAGCACCTGTTGCTAACTCCAATGGATTGTTACCAAGTTATGAAATGGTGGATGGTGAAGAAGTATTGGTTGGTGCAGAACCATTCAACCCATATATGTTTGATAGATTTCAAATTACTATTGATCAATTAGAGGGTGAGATAAATTTACCATATGAATTTGATAGAAGAGTTATTGAAAATCAATCAACTAGTGGTGAACCTCTTATTCCAATTACAGAAATTATTGTACCACATTCTCCATTGGGTGGTTTTGTACAATTTAAAATAAATTACCAATACATATATTATCCTGGAGACATCATAGGTGAGGGTGAAGAGGCAGCCGAAGGATTTGTTATAAATGGTAGCGTGACTTCACCTAGAACAATTGTTCCAAGATATATTGCACCACCACCACCGCCTCCACCACCTGTTTTTACGATAGACGATGGTCAGATCAAAGAAGCATTGGCTGATAAGATATACGAAAAGTTTTTTAATTCTGATGAAATACAAGCAGATATATCTGATGTATTATCTTTACAAACTACAACTTCTGAGGATGGTGTGGGATATGGAACTGGTAGAACATCAGAAGATCAACAACTTATTATTTTTAAAAAAGATAGAAACACACCTGAAAACAAAAGGGATTTTGAAGGTGATGGTTCAGATGGTATACAATCAATTGCAAATAATATAAGTGCTAGTTTAGCTGGAACTGATGCTAATGGTGTGGTTGATCTATCGGATAAACTTGATGATGAATTAAGTATTCTCAGAATAGAAAGTGATTCGAGAATATCATCTATAGATCCAAATTATTTTGATCCACCAATACCTGTATCAACAAGTGCACCAGACATACCAGAATTTTATGTACAGATTACAAAATATATTTTGAAATATAGTGCTAATTCTCAAATAATAGATGTAGATTTTGCTGAATTATGGCAATACTATCAGCAATCAGAAGGAACAGGTGGTGGAGGTGGTGCTGGTCTCGAAGATCCAAAAGTACCTGGAATGGCTGATGAATGGAAAAACAAACTAAACCTTTCACAATTAACATTAGTAAAACCAAGTAATAGAATTGATGACTTAAAAGCAACAGCAACTTTAGATACAAATATATTTGAGTTACTGCCAAACCAAAACCAAAGACAGTTACAGATAGATAATTTCTTTGATCTATTTAATCAACTGATAGGAACAACACCAAGTTTTGCTGATGGTAATGAAGATAATATACCTGAAACCATAACCGATGAACCAGATGATCTAACACGTAGGATAACTTTAGCACCAACTAACGCAGGTGCTTTTATAACAAGGGCTAATAAAGATATACAACTTGGATTAGAATCAGATGATCTTGATATAAGACAATCAGCTGAAAATAATGAGGGGAAGACATTAGAAGGTATGAGAAATCGTTTGAATGATTTTCTCCTAGATGTGGATTCTGTGGTTGAAGAGGTTGATGATTCAAGACCTGAATATGTAAATCAATCTTCAGGTTTTTTAAAACTTAGAAGATTGAATCAATCAATATTGATCAAAGGTGCTGGTGACACTCCATCATTTGGTAATTGGACAGAAGATGGTTTTACGATAACCATGTGGGTAAGGTTTCTTAACACAACTGGTGGTGGTAGTTTATTCACCTATGGTAATCCTATGATGAGAACTAAATCAAGCTTTAGGTTAGAAACCATGACGGTTCAAGATGGTGATCCGTCTTTCAGTTATGAAGGTGTTGATTACACTTATGCTAAAGCACGAAGAGTACTTCGATTAACTGTGTGGGAAGACCGTAAAGATGACGTGTGGTGGCAAGGAAAAATTGAACAAAATGAAATGGATTGGGCTAGTCCAGTGCCTTGGGAAAGAAGAGCAGGATATCTATATGATAACTCAGTTCCACTTGATATTACAGACGATGTATGGACTCAAGGAAAAGGTCCTCTTGGTCAAGGTTTTAAAAAACTAGCAACCTTTCATACTCAAATGCCTGGTAGTAATATGGTAAAAAATAATTCAGCCAGATCTCCATATAGTGAAAATTTTACACAATACACTAATGTTCCAACTGATAATTTAGAAGAATGGTTTTTTGTGTGTGCTACTTACGATCCTAGTATAAATGAGATAGGATCGTTTGGTGGAGAATTTGGAACTTATGGTCCTTATGGTCCTCCACTAGACTTTCATGAATCAAATCCAAATGATAATTTAGAGCCAGGTAATCAAGGATTTACAAATAGTAACAGTCATCTCAAAGATGATTTATTTTGGTTAGGCCACAGAGATCAATCTAATAATATTGTATCTCGTAGTGGTTTTGGAAACAGATGTAAAGTGGAGATAATAAGCAGAAGTGACTTATTGAGAGCTCGTGGTTATAGGGTATAGATATGTCAGATATCATCATAGAAGGCAAAAATCTTAATGATCTAAACCAAAGTAATTTTCAAACCGTTGGTCCAAAGGGTAGATTTTATTTTACAAGGAATGGTTTTTATGCTGATTACAAACCTCAAAATTGGCAAATGGTTGAGCCATCCACTGATGATTTTTATCATGACAGTGTAGAAAACCATGCTTTCAATAGAAGTCTTTCACCAAGTGAATTTTCACCATTTTATGAAGCTCTTAGATATACAGCAGTTGAACCATGGCAAGGTAGATTAGAACATACAAGAGAAATTTTAAACAGAGCTAATGAGGGTATATCCTCTATTTTTCCTGTAAGAAAATTTGACGGACATCCTGCTCAAAACCCTCAACTTCCAGGGGCTAATAATTCAACATTTGGTAACTACCTATATTACAACTTATTTTATTTGAATAACTTAATAGAATTTAATGATTACAACCAAAGTTCAGAAACCAGGTGGGATGCTTCCGATGGTACTTGGGATTTTGGATTGAATTTACATAACGTAAATGAAAATTTTTTAAAAATTAATAACAGTGGTAGATTAGGTGTTGAACCAAGATTTAATACAAGTAATAATCCAAAATATTTTTTTATGACAGATAATAGGTTTTCTTTGGGAACTTACACTGAAAATAATAAACAATATTGGGAATTGCAAACTACTAATCCACAAACAAGACAATCTCAATTTTCTTTAACGAAGATGAAAACTGCTTTTGCTTCTAAAGTAAATAACAATATAATAAGAAGTGAAGAAGAAGAGTTTTCAGTTGATACTTTTGTATTCACTGAAAGGGAAGGAAAAACAACACCGTTATGTTTTTACTACGATAAAAAATTACACCATGATAGATATAATTTAGCATCTACTGGCAAAGTTATGATGAAAATTGAATTACGAGAATCTGGTAGAGACACTTTGAATAATGTAGATTTATTTAAAGTAAGAGAACCAATTCGTCCCTTTCTATTGGGATTTATAGCAGATGAACAAGATGGTGCTGTTGGAAATCAAATATTTGGTGAGGGTTTATATTTGTTTAATCAACAGGTAACATTAACAGCAATAGCAAATGAAGAAAACTATTTATTAGGAATTTATAATTTAGATAATGTTCTTTTATCTCAAGGCACTGGTGCAGGAACTGAATACACACTTGTTATGCCTAAAGAAGATGTTCAATATGAAGCAAGATTTAGACCAAATCCATTGGTAAGATTTAATACCAGAGATGAGGGGATAGTTAGGGTAAATGGTGATGAAGATGCTAAAGCTGAGATAAGATTATGGAGATCGTCAATAATTTATGATAATGATGAAACTGAATATTATACAGACGCACCACAGGGTGAAAGTAGAGGAGATTTTGCTCCAATAGGTACTACGGTAGAAGATTTCACACTTAGACCATCAACTTCCGATACTGATATCTACACGGTGGAGTACAGAACATTAACAGACAATTATAAATTTAGAGGATGGTCTTATTTATCAGGTTCTGAATCCACACCCACTGAGTTACCACGATTAGCAAATATAAACGCCGATGAAGAATACGGATATTGGACATCTACACCACCTGGTAGTGATGAAACTAATATTAGAACATTTAAACTTACTCAAGATTTTCGTTATCCTAATGGTGTATTTCAAATTTATGCTGATTTTGCTTTAATAAAATTTGCCATAGAAAACTTAAATAACAATGTTGATTTTGAAAACAATTTTGCTGAAGCTTTAAAATATGGACCTTTTAAATTTGCTACAGCTTTGGGTGGAGTATTTAATGGGGTGCCTACTCCTGATGCTTATAGATTTGATAATGTAACTAGCTTTCCAGCATATTCTTCTGATGAGTCAAATGTAAGACTTTACATAGCAGGTCCTGGAATGGGATATGTTAACACTCCAACCACACCACCAATCGAAGAAGAACCTATTGAAATGCCAGATGGTTGGTCACCAGTAAATCCACTAATAGGCACTCTAAGTCCATTCGGACAATGGATATGGAATGGTGGTGCTTGGGAAGAAAATCCTAATTATGATCCAAGTGATTATCAATCATTCTCAGATTATCTACCAAGTGGTGACTATGGTCATCTAACACCAATAGAAGAAACTGGTTTTGATTTTGGTGCTTTCTTTTGGCACAAACATCTTGGTAATGAAACAAAAATTGAAGGAGAACCAACCACTATTCCTAATACCTTACAAACTGCAATAAATATTGCTGGCGAATATCCACCAACATATAATTCTGCAGGAAATAATATGCAACTTAGTGGAACAGCTAACAGTCCGTCTCCCAATTATGATGTGGGTGATACTGCTGGTCCTGGTGGAATTTTCAAAGTAACAGAAGTTACTTTAGACCAAGCTGGTTCAGAAAATGGTAATTATTTTTGGGATGTTGATTGGGGACCAAACCTTTCAGATTCCCAATTAAGTAATGAAAGTGCATTATACGAGTTATCCGGTAATGAATTTGAATTTAAAGGTATAGAGTTAAGAGGTGATTTAGGTGATGATGATTTACTTTCTTCTTTTGAAATAAATCAAATCATATCAACTGAAACTACATCATCAATTAGTTATCAACCACTGCAACGTGGAGTTTATGTTAAGGTTATTGATGATGGTGCGATATCGACTTCTATAGACAGAAGTACACTGAATAGTATGACTCCGATAAGAACCAAAGAATTAAGTGGTGCGATAGATGCTGATATGGAAGGTTTTGGTCGGTCCGTGGTTTATAATTTGACACCATCCATGGCATCCATGCCTCCACAGATACAGGCTTATGTTGTCCACCCTGTAAATGGAAACTTGACATTAACAACTGATATTTTTCCATCTCTTACAAATGAAGTTTTAGGAATTGAATGGAATCCAGATGATTGGCATCCAAATGGTGGTGGCACTATTAAGTATACAGCACCAGAGTCACGTGATGCTGCTGACGCTGTATACTCCCCATTGTTTTGGAAATATATAGAAATCAGAGTTTCTACACACGAAACTGCTGAGGGTGAGCAATCAGAAAGTGGTGAAGCTGTAGATTCAAATTTTCATGTTGGATTAAATATATTTAGCATGCCAGGAAGTGGTGGACAAATATACGATGACGAAACTGGTGTATTATTATCGACTGGTGGTTTGGTTGATTTATTTGCTATAGTAGATTATCCGAATTGGGATGAGATACCAGTAACACAAAGAAGGGTTATACTTAGAGCTGTACCAAGTGCTGGTAGTTTCTCATCAATAGATGATGTTGGTGAGTTTAGTTTCTTAGCAGATCCTGGTCAAGACATAGATGACTTGGGTATTATTAATCAATCAATTTTAAATGACGATGGGCATCATATAGGAATTATAACACTCAATCAACCTGGTCCTATAACTGTTAAGTATGCTTGGTTTCCTGAAGATGAATCTGGAGGTGGTCCATAATGTCTTTAAAACGTAATGCTAAGAAAAAAGATTTTGAATATTATCTAACTAATTTAGATTGGGATGATGGAACTCCGATTGATCGTAGCATACATCAGTTCACACGTAATGATGTATTTGACCACACATATGAAAAACCTGGTTATTATTCTACAAAGGGATTGGTATTTAAATACGCACCAGTTCCTTTAGATGCAACACCAGAGGCTAAGAATAATATGTCAGAAGATTACATAACGAAAACAAATACATATTTTGATGGACATCCAAGTGAGGGAACGACTTGGTATTATGTAGAAAGTAAACTTCCTATAGCCACATATACATCAAGTTTAGTTGATATTAGATTTCGTAGAAATTATCATGATGCGGAATGGGAAATAGGTGAACCATATAAAGGTGATAATATCGTAGCCGTAGAATCTGCAGAATTTATTACTGATGAAGCAGCACCTTTAGTTATTGATTTTCCTGTACCTGAAAGTTGGAAAAACACAATCGTTGCTGAATTACCAAGAAGAGTATCAGGTGATAAAATGCCTGGTATACAGATTAAAATACCTATAAAATTAGACATAGCTAAAACTGATTATTTTTATTATTCCTTTGAAGCAAATTTACCAAATCCAAACATAGAACAAACATATTTGAATAATCCCATTACAGAGGGTGATCCTAGATTTTCATTGATCAGAAAATCAAATTATAGAATATATGAAAACGTATATGCTCCTAAACTTATAAGTGGTAGTGATGGTGTAGTCAATGTAGAAGACGTTGATTGGGGTAAAAGATTTACTTCCTCTAGAATTATTGAAGGGGTGGGTGGTCATTCAGATAATTGGAGAGATGAGAGAGTAGAGGATAAGGGATGGCAGAAAATTTCAGGTTATGTATTTGCTCAAGAAAGAGATGATGTGGATTCAAATGGAACAGATATATCCCACCTTGATTATGATAATAATTATGCTTCGATTGTAATAACACCAGATAGATGGGAAGATACTCAGCAAGGAATTTATCATAATGATCCTGATTTGGATTATAAAAATAATGAATACATGGCAATACGAAATCTTAGTATAAAATTTCCTAACTCAAAAAATATAATTCGTCCCATTGAGTGGCAA
>Ga0115012_10002923_pt1 | contig 10051 bp, 6 predicted proteins | sample TroAtlMetagenome_FD_88706 | JGI IMG/M metagenome (GOLD analysis project Ga0115012, IMG submission 88706) | Marine eukaryotic phytoplankton communities from Atlantic Ocean - Tropical Atlantic ANT10 Metagenome | ecosystem: Environmental > Aquatic > Marine > Oceanic | place: Tropical Atlantic Ocean...
AGGAATTCGCTCACTGAATGTTGCTCTAAGACAGAAGTTGGATTTGTTCGCATGTGTAAGACCAGTACGCTGGTATGAAGGAACACCTTCTCCAGTCAAAGCACCTGGTGATGTCGATATGATCATCTTTAGAGAAAACAGTGAAGATGTCTATGCAGGGATTGAGTGGGAAGCTGGCTCAGAAGATGTTGCAAAGGTAATCGATTTCTTAGTCAATGAAATGGGAGTTGACAAAATTAGATTCCCAGATACTTCTGGAATTGGAATCAAACCAATCAGCAAAGAAGGGACTGCGAGAATTGTCCGTGCTGCAATCAAATATGCAGTAGACAATGACAAAGACAGTGTAACCCTAGTACACAAAGGTAACATCATGAAATTCACTGAAGGTGGTTTCAGAGATTGGGGTTACCAACTTGCAAAGGATGAATTTGGCGCTGTTGAATTAGATGGCGGACCTTGGTGTACCTTTGAAAATCCAAATACAGGCACAACAATCACAATCAAGGATGTTATTGCTGATGCAATGCTTCAACAAATTATCACCAGACCTGCAGAATATGGCGTTCTAGCAACGATGAATCTCAATGGTGACTACATTTCCGATGCACTTGCAGCACAAGTAGGTGGAATTGGAATTGCACCTGGTGCAAATATCAACTATGATACTGGAATCTCAATCTTTGAGGCAACCCATGGAACTGCTCCGAAATATGCAGGTCAAGACAAAGTCAATCCAGGTTCCCTAATCCTATCTGCTGAAATGATGCTCAGGCACATGGGATGGAGTGAAGCTGCAGACCTAATCGTTGGTGGTATGGAAGGAGCAATTTCAGCAAAAACCGTCACCTACGACTTTGAAAGATTGATGGATGATGCTGAGCTACTATCCTGCTCTGCATTTGGAAAGGCGATTATAACTCACATGTAATCGGCACTGTAGCCATAACTTCGCTACAAAACCAAACTCGATTGTGATTCAGCGTAACCAAGTGTTTAGGTCTCTGCTGTTAGCAATAACACCGAAACCAAATCTTTCTTCCATGGCTCTTGCAACGAGTGCGAAGTCTGAATCTCTTGTAGCAATCAAGATCCCGCCTAATTCTCCAAGTGGCCTGTTTGCCATTGCTGTGCATAAACACATCAAGGTTTGATCTGCGATTTCAGGGAAGATGTCCTTATCCTCAATCACTGTTCGTAGAGGTTCGCCATGCATTCTCTTCATCGCGGTTATCTCATCATAAATATCGCTGTGTTCCAACAAGAATTTCTTCAAATCTGTGCGAATATCCTCGTCATTTGCCTCATCCTCTATATGCAAATCCAGGGGTTTCCAAGTGGAAAATTCAGAAATAGCCTGGTTGGCGATTTCGACCAATGAATCCTTGTTGACAACTTCGTCAAGTTTACCTTCTGCTACTAATGTCTCCGTGAATCTCTCACGGATTCTTTCAACGTCTCCGGCAATAGAGACCAATTCTGTTTGCACTACCTTTGGTAGCCACAATTGAATGACTCCTTCTTGAGCACGGTGTTTTAGGATACGATGGAACCTCCCTCTTCCACCAATATCTAAGGCCGCTTCAGAGTTAATTCCTAACTTCTCAGATATCTTGTAATGCAATTCATCCATCAGGAGATTTGTATCTACTATCACAAGAGGAGTTAGCGCAAGATGGCGTAGGTATGCTCTTTGTTTAACTGGTAAATTGTGGCGGTGTGTAGCGAAAAGCCTTCTCTCCGCATCGGCGAGTCTTTTGATATCAAGAACACCAAATTTGCCAGAATTCTGTGCGCGTTCCAATAGCATCAGGCCTTCCAAAGGTTTCTCCGAAGATGCAGCCAACGCTATTTCGTAAATTTCTTCGCCAGACGGTTCGTGTAACATTGCTTGAGCATAGCGGTTTTCGAATGTATGACGGTTTCTACGACGCTCTCTTTGCAGAGAGTTTAGTGCAGCCTTAACTCTACCAGAGAACGGCTCTCTTGGCAGAGGGCGTGGGTGTGAACTTGGATAATTTCGCAACATGTCCAGTTCTTCTTCAGAATGCTTGACTCTCTTCACACTCTCTATCTTCCCGAACTGATCTTCTTGATTTACCAACTCGGTTCTTTTTACGAAATTGGTAAGCATCCTAGTAGCCTCATCGGTGTTTCTTTTATTTGCAGCTACATGAGATACATTGAGGTAAAGTTGGAACCTCTTTGTTAGAGCCGATTTGAGCGCTGGTTCCTTCTCGAGAAGTGAAACAGCCTCTGACCACTGCTCTGCGTGTGCAAGATGAATCAGTGCCTTGCGATGTAGGAGAATCTTGTGCTCATAATCGAAATCCTCGTGATCTCCGGCTTTCTTGTAATCACGTGCTGCATTTAATTCGTCATTATTGCTTACATGCATCGCTGCTCTTGCCAAAGTGTGCCAAGGCGATTGAGGATCGTTTTCTTGATACCATGAAACCAGGTTTGTTAGACCGATGTCGTGTTCCAAAACCAAATGACGCACCGCTTGCATCATCGGCATTGCTGTGACCTCGCCAGAAAGAAGACCATCCAGTAATTCTACAACTCCTTTTGATTTACCAGTTTGTAGTAGCCAAGATGCGCGATTAAGTCTCAGCGTATCGATTACAGCCGTGAATAGTCTCAACTCAATATCACTCAAATTTGCTTCACTAACACTCTTTACTAATGTATCAATGACCTTTGAATCCGCAAGACCATCTCCTCCATCTCTCAAGGCTTGTTTACAATTATTGAATGCCTTAATTCCATTTTTGTCAAGTGTATCTACGACCCAAGCATCGTCGGATTGAGCAGCCCCATCAAGCATCAAAACAAGCCCTCTGCTCGCAGATGAGAATGCATCTGGAACCTCTGCTGTTTCTACTGTTGATAGTGCATTTTTTCTTGCTTTCCTTATGGTCTCAAAGCTCCATCCCTTTGTCTTAGCAGGCAACAAGTGAACGACCAATAGCGTAGCATAAGGGTGCTCTATACTTCGATTCTCATCAGCAAACAATACCTCTGCTAAGCGAGTAAGGTCAAGGCCTCTTGAAAATAAATCAATAGATGCATCGAGTCCTAATGATGCTCCTGTGTCATGCAATCTTCTTGCTGCAGCAAATCTTAGATTGTTACCAAGTTCAAAATCTATGACAATTTCTGATAGAGCCTCCTCTGAAAGAATCATAATTTGCGATTCTAGCCAACCGAATGCATCTTCACCAAGTTCTTTGACAAGTGGGAGTAGTATTGCCATATCTGCATCTGATTCTACAGTCAATGAAGTTAGTAATTCCAATGCCAAATCTGCTGAACCTTCACGGACAAGAGATGCTAGTTTCCACCATGTCAAGGCTTCACGTTGTTGAGAAGTTGTTGAAAGCTCAATGCCCTCTTGAATCTCATCACTAGACAATTTGGAGGCTTCTTGTGGCATTAAATTCCATGCTTCCTTTTTCCTTGCAAGAGATAATTCATCATCTCCAGAAAGTGATCGAGACTTATCCCAATCACTTGCTTTACCTTCTCGAAGATTTACTAAATCTGTAAATTCATCCGCCAATTTCGATTGTGATTTTGCTAATTCCTTGAGAGACTCTGAAGCATCCCTCCCTAAGTGGATCTGTAATAATACACTGATAATTGAAGCATCTCCTTCAAGGGATTCTAGTCCGGAAATATCCCTTAGCCCCCTCTTTCCTTTGAGTTGGGCCTTTGCTTTCTGTAAAGCCATTTTCACTGTTGCATCCGAGGATATCGCTTCAAACTCGGCGAGTGTAGTAACTAGGGATTTGGAGTTTTTAGGATCTATTCTTGCACCAGACACTTCGAATTTGTCCGCTTTTTGTTCTGCTACTTCATTCTGCGGGAATGCAGCAAATTGTGCAAGAATCGGAGTTGATTCAGCCATTTTTGACCATACCGGATGTACTCCATTAGTCGTTGCATCTTCTCTTAATCCATCTAAAGTTTCATCCCAGGATTCTTCCCAATCTTCGGAATACAAGGTCTTCCTAATCAACAAAACTGCTAGCCTGTATGCGACAGGTGACCCATCGTCAATCAGTACTTCTTCAGCCTTAGGAAGCCATTCCATTGGCCCTGCAGATGAACGGGAACCTCTTCTTGAGCGTGGACTTCTTCTGGTTCTAGCCATCGGTGAAGATACTCCATCTTCTTCGTCTGGAATCTGAACCTCGTGAAGAGCGATTAGTAAGAGAGATTTCCATGGTTTGTCAAGAGCCCTCCATTGTGCAGTCTTTGCGACTTTTGATTGTCGGGTTCTAGGAGGGAGGTTTTCAATCATTCCAGATTTTAGGCAAACAGCTAGGTTGTTCTCTTGCAGCGTGTTCACCCCTACGGGGTGAGCGCCTAAGTCCGACCTCTTTAGAGCCACCGGCTACGAATCATTCCAAAGAACAATGAAAGGGGAGCCTTTGCATTAAGAAACAATGGCAGCAGTAAACACGGTTATCTTGCTGCTGCACCCCATTACTGCGGTTTCAATATTGGGATGGATGTGGTGGCAATACGGCTGGAAAAAGAAAAGCCGTGATTTGAGCGGAGAAAGCCGCCAAGATGAGTTGGAACGGCACGAAAAGGTTGGAGAGAGAATTCTACAAGCGGCGATATTGTCTGTTCTCATCGCATTTGCTGCAAGATGGTATACTGGACTTGGATTAGTTCCAGGCAGCCTTCATGGATTTACAGGACCAATTGGCATAATCCTACTTTGGATTACAGCACGTTGGGGAAGGAATTCCAGAAGGGATAAATTGCAAAAAACAAAACACGGAAGGGCTGCTGATCTTCTTATTGCCCTGATGTTTTTCCACTCATTCCTTGGATTCCTTTACCTCTTTGAGGTTCTTTGAACCACCGAGCCATTTCGGAGTCCACCAGTTCCACTTACCCATCAACCTCATGGTTGAAGGTACAACCAATGCTCTGACTATTGTCGCATCGATGAATATCGCCAATGCCAATCCTAATCCTATCTGTTTGAGAATTACAACCGAAGATAATCCAAACGCCAAGAACACAACTACCATGATCGCTGCTGCACCCGTAATCAAACGGCCAGTCTTCTGTAAGCCGTTTGCAACAGCTTGTTTGTTGTCTCCAGTCGCCTCCCATTCCTCATGGATTCTTGATAGCATTAGAACTTCATAATCCATGGACAAACCAAACACGATACAGAACATTATCACTGGATTTGTTGTTTCGATTGGCTGAGGTGTAAAGTTGAGCAAATCAGCCCCATAACCCCATTGGAACACAAATACGAGCATTCCAAACGATGCTGATATCGATAAAATATTCATCACAATCGCCTTAATTGGGATTATTACGCTTCTAACTTGAATGTAAATCAAGACCATAGTTGAAATGAAGATAAATGCGATAGCGATAGGCAGTTTGTCTTTTATTGCATCCAAAATATCCAGGCTGTATGCGGCAAATCCTGCAACCAATAATCTAGAATCATCCCCAACTGTAAGTTCATCCAATAATTCTGATTTGTCGCTTCTAACATCTGCAACGAAATTTCTACTATCCTCTCCGGTAATTGGTCCTTCTAATGAGAAGATTAGGTATGTTACATTGTCAGAAATGAATTGCTGCTTCATGTATTCTCTCGTTGTGATTTGCTCAAGGGTCAGGTTGTCAGCAGGAGTCAGCCAGAACTCAACTACTGCATCTTCAGTTAAGCCAATCACAGGATGCATTGCATATCCGAAGGAATTATTCACCCTTGGATCATCTATCTGAGAATCCATCCAGCGATACATCGCTCTGATGTTCTCTTCCAACAAAGGATCCTCTCCATCGAAATCTAGGACAATCATAGCAGAGTTTACCGCAGATTCGGGCCATTTTTCGTCCATGTGTTCGAATCCGACTCTTGTTTCGTCATCAGGTGGTAAAGCATCTCTAGATGCAATAGAGAAATCCGCCTGTAAGAAAGGCAAACCGGCTCCTAGAAGAATGACCAGGGTTGGAATCAGTACTGCCCATGGCCTTTCCATGACGAAATTTGCAATCTTTGCCCACATTCCCTTTCCATCATCATTTTCGGTGCTGAAAGCGAATGGTACACTCTTTTTGAAACGTCCAAATCCTAAGTTTATTCGAGTAGGAAGTTTGCCTTTGAATATTCTATGCCCAAGCATAGCTAGTACCGCAGGTAATACGATTATTGAGAAAATCATCGCAATTGTAACTGCTAATGTTCCACCAATTCCAAGACTTGGCAATCCAGTATTCTCAAAGAATAACATACCCATCAACCCAATCGCAACTGTAACACCGCTGAAGAAGACCGCCTTTCCAGCAGTTGCGACAGTCATAGCAGTCGATGTTCGAATATCTCTTCCCCGATTCATCTCTTCGCGGAATCTATTGACTAGGAAGAGTGAGTAATCAACCGATACACCAATTCCAATCAATGTGATAATATTCAGAGCATATTGGGTTACATCTGTAGTATTGGATAGCCAAATTGTCACCCCCATAGCCGATAATACCGTCAATATCGCAATTCCAAATGGCAATAGTGCCGCTACTAAAGTCCCGAATACGATTAGCAGAATTAGTACAGTAAGTGGCCCAGAAACTAATTCAGCAGTAATCAGATCTTCCTGAATCCTGGTATCAAATGTAACGTCGATTGCTACTGCCCCAGTTCTCCATGACTCAAAATCGTCATCGATTACAATTGATTCATAATTATCAGCGTACAGAGCTTTGGCTTCTTTTCTATCCAGACTGATAGTCACACGATTTTTTGCCCAAAAACCATCTTCGTCTTCATAGACGAATTCATCTCTTTCTTCACCTGTCATTTCCCATGAATAATTTATTGAAACATCATCGCTCATTTTTTCAAAATCAGAAAGTGCGTCTTTAACGGCTTCTTGCCATTCTTGTGACGAATCATCTAACGAATCATGATGGACTAAAAATGTGAATCCTTGAACGTCTTCATCCTCACCAAAAAACGCATCTTCCGCTAGGCTTCCGGCTTCGACTGATTCTAAGTCTCCTTCTCCCCAAGACTCGGCCCAGTTAGCACCCATTGTTGCTAATGTGGCCATTCCAATACATGCCAGTAGCCCGATTACTACGACCGGTTTACGATAGTCGTAAGTGAATAGACCCAGTTTGAAAAACAACCGGTTTTCCAACATTTCTGGGTCGGTCACACTTTCCATGCCCCCCCGCTAAAAAAATAGTATTTCAACTAATGTATGGGAGCCCTCGCAGTGAAATTAAATCCACAGCAGGCCTTGTAAATACAGGATTTGTGCTACAAAAAACGTTAGCGAAGCATATCTGAATCTCGCTTCGTCCACAACTCTAGCCATCTGCCAAGGTTGTAATCTTTGTCAGAATGTATTACTGAACGCTTAGAACCATCAGCGGGTTGTATACGACAGCCACAGGCATTAGCATGACCGCCACCCGTCTCATCGAGTAAGGTTGCAAGCAAAGAGAGATCGTAGGGGTTATCCTCATCTCTGAATGAATTGGCATAGAATGATGCGCCCAATGCTTGTCGGTTTGGATCTTCAATTGAACCGTCTACATAACCATGAATCACACAGCAAGCTATCGCTTCTGGTCCGGCCAAGGCAGTGACTAGGTATCCATTACTGCGAACACCTGTTTCACTCAAATCACATATTGCTAATCTATCAACAATTTGTGTTCTTTCCCTAACAAAATCTTCCTGGATTTTCCTTTCATTTGTTAATTCATCTAAACGTGATTCGTGACTTTTCAATATCTCATTTAGAGGTACTCCGGATGCAAACTGATTTAGAACAACTTGCATATGATCGGGGTCTGAAATTGAAAGAGACCTGGAGAGTCGAATAATAGGTCCGTCCTCCATGAAATCTTCAAGTGAAATTCCTCCTGAATCTAATGCATCAACTATTGGCATTATCTCTTCAAGATGAGATAAATCCAATTCGTCTTTCATCAAATCATATGCTGCTCTAGCTGCGGAAGGCGTATCCCTCCAATGGCAAACACCGCCTGCGGCTTCAAACTCTGCTTCTTGTGATGAGTTAGGTCGATTGGTTAGATGGTGATCCAAGTATAGGCCGCAATCTTCGTGGAATGGTAAATCACAAATCGCAGTCGCTCTATCGATTAGATGGTCTAAATTTCCGTTTCGTAACAATGCCGGATGGGTAAAATGAACCTCAAGTTCTGGCTTACTTGCTTTGAGAACTGCCGCTGCCATCAGGCCATCCAAATCAGAATCTGCGACAACTCTGACTATCCCCTCTAGTGGCGACATAACATTCGGCGTGGGCGTCCATTTCTTCAATGTATAGGGTCAATCAAAAGCGATGAGGCTATCAAGGGGTTCGTGTGGCCAACAGACATGGAGACTTCCTGTGGGGTGGTTCTGGTGAACTTTGGCTCCATCTTACTTCTCCAATATCCACAAGGGCATTGGGATTTCCCAAAAGGCCATGTCGAAGAATCTGATGACAACAGACTCTCTACTGCAGCTAGAGAACTAAAGGAAGAAACTGGAATCACTGATGGCCAATTTATCGAGGATTTTGAATATAGGACATCATACAATTTCAGACACAAAGGAAAAAGAATTGACAAGCAAGTATTCTGGTATATTGCCGAGACAGAAACTATGGCAGTAAAGATTAGTCACGAACATCAAGAACATTTGTGGCTTGATTGGGAAGGGGCGATGAGACAACTAACTCATGAAGAGAGTAAAGGTGTACTTGCTGCCGCACATGCTCACATGAAATCAATTGGAAAGGATTGATTCTACCAGATGTAGAGTCTCGCAATTTATCCAGAGGTCAATATCTAAGTGCTATTTGGGTTTAGTAACTCCATGTTCGAACAAATGGAGTGGTCTAAACCTAACACTTGGCACCTTACACTATCATCAGAAGAATCTACTGTTTTGGAGCGAAGTATCTCCATCGGTTTCTTTGCTGGATTAACTGCACTATGCGCTCAAATCGCATTCACTGTGCCATGGACTCCGGTCCCTTACACATTCCAAACCTTTGCAGTTCTGGCTACTGGAGTGTACCTTAGAAGAAATGATGCTTTCATTTCTGGATGTGTATATCTCCTGGCAGGCGCCATAGGAGCTCCTGTTTTCGCAGAAGGCGGAGATGCATTATTCTCTGGTGGAACATTGATTGCAAGTGGAGGTTACCTCCTCGCCTTCCCTCTAGCATCTGCCCTGGTTGCAGAAGGCCTAGACCGATCCAGAAACGCTGGGTTTGCTGACTTCAAGGCTCAGTTAATCTGCTGGTTTACAGCAATGATTCCGGTATATCTTTTTGGAACTCTATGGCTGGCTGAGGCTTTATCGGTAGATTTTGCACAAGCCTTTGAGTGGGGTGTTGAACCATTCTTGATTTGGGATGCAGCAAAGATTGTTTTTATGGCGATGATTACCACCAATTTTTGGGCATATAGTCAACCTGAACAATGATTTTGTAGCTAGGATTGCGGAAATTAGTCAGGCTATAACTGCAAAATGAATTGTCACCAACACAACTAAATCAAATAAAATATTAATATATCTGTGTCTGATAATGAACTGTTCATATGGTTAGGATTCTTGGCCCTTGCAGCTTCATTAGTAGCATTATGGTATATTACAGAAAAGCGAGAAGAAAGCTTTTCACATTTTTCTCAACGGGAATTAGCGGTTAAGGAACAATTAAGCAATATAATTTACATATTGCTACTCGTATTGATTTCTGGGTATTTAGTGCTTGAAATAGCGGTTTTCTTGGTGGATGGGCAGAATGATAGTTTGAGCGAGATGTATGAAATTAAATCTCCTGACATAAAATTATCTTATTGTGCACTCTGTTTCGCGGTTTTGTGTCTTGCAATATATGCAATATACAAAGAGATATTGCTAATCCAACGGATGAAAGATTCGAGAAGGAAGTTACTCCTTGGAGAGCTTCCTGAAGAGGAAGAATTAGTGAATTCGGCAGAAACGAGTATTTCGTCTACAATGCCTCCCAAATCA
>Ga0115012_10002924_pt1 | contig 10051 bp, 7 predicted proteins | sample TroAtlMetagenome_FD_88706 | JGI IMG/M metagenome (GOLD analysis project Ga0115012, IMG submission 88706) | Marine eukaryotic phytoplankton communities from Atlantic Ocean - Tropical Atlantic ANT10 Metagenome | ecosystem: Environmental > Aquatic > Marine > Oceanic | place: Tropical Atlantic Ocean...
AAACTGATCGTAGGGGGTGAAGAGATTTCAACCAGCGCTCACTATGACATTATTGATCCAAATACAACAGGAATTGTAGGGAAAGCCCCAGAGGCCACAGTTCAACAAACTCTCCAAGCGGCTACAGCAGCGAAGGAAGCACTACCTAAATGGAAAGCGCTCTCAATGGATGAACGCTGCTCGTACATTGCAAGAGCAGCGGATGCACTTGAAGTAGCAAGCGCTGAATGGGTTGACCTAGTTCAAGCCGAAACGGGAGCAACAATGCGAATTGCTAAAACCATGCAAGTTGCAGGTGCTTTCATAGACAGATTCCGTTATTACTCAAAATCTTTTGAAATGAATCAACCTCTAACTCCAGTATATTCAGCAGCTAGCGCTCTGGCTCCTGAGTCTTTAATTACAGGTAATGTGATTCGGCAGCCAGCTGGAGTCGTAGCATGTATCACCCCCTACAATTTTCCCTTGGTGAACGTTGCAGGAAAGATAGCTCCAGCTCTGGCAATGGGGAATACAGTTATCATCAAACCAGCACCTCAAGATCCACTAGCGGTCATAAAGTTAGGAGAGGTCTTAAATTCTATCTTCCCACCAGGGGTAGTTAATGTGATCGTCGGTTCGTCCCCAGACATTGGCGCCGCCCTCGTTGACAGTTCTGATGTCAATATGATTTCTTTCACGGGAAGCTCAATGGTCGGAGCAAAGATCATGGAGAGCGGTGGAAAAACTATGAAGAGACTACTCATGGAGCTTGGAGGCAAAGGAGCTTTAATCATGACTGAAGATTGTGATATACAAGCAGCTGTTGGAGGAATCGCTAGCGTCTGGGGATTCCACAGTGGCCAAATCTGCACAGCACCTACGCGGGTAATCTGTCATAAAAGCATTTATGAAGAAACAGTGGCCACTCTCAAAGCAACATCAGAATTTATGACAGTAGGTGATGCAAGAGAAGAAGGAACGTTAGTAGGCCCTGTGATAACGGAAACGCATCGTGATCGAGTTGAGTCATTCATTCAATCAGGAATTGACGATGGTGCAGAAGTGATTGTCGGCGGGGAGCGCCCAGATCGAGATGGTTATTTTATTGCCCCCACGCTTCTAGCAGGGTGTAATCCTGATATGCATGTCGTAAAAGAAGAAGCGTTCGGTCCGGTTGTAGTCGTCATGTCTCACGATGGAGATGAACATGCTGTCGAACTAGCAAATGACAGTAATTATGGGTTATTCAGCTATGTATACGCAGGTAATACAACACGAGCTTATGACATAGCGCAAAAACTTGAGAGTGGAAATGTAGCACTGAATACCATAGCCCCTCACATGTATGCTCCCTTTGGAGGGTTTAAAATGTCAGGTGTAGGAAGAGATCGCGGTCGTTGGGGCTTAGAGGCTTATAGTGAGGTGCAAGCGATTAATTGGCCTAGCTAATTACGAATGCTTTATTTCAGAGCAGGTTTTCTACAAACGTAGTAATTATTTCCTGCGTCACCGTCAACTCTTGCGACTTCATCAACCTCGAACCCTGCACCCGTGAAAATCTCACGCGCCTGTTGAGCGCCCCACATAGCTCCTAAACCCTCGCCATCGTATGCTAGGGAAACCGACATACAGTGCATGCAAGAAACCGTGTACCCAAATGTTCCTATCGGGTGATCTAAATTTTCCCCGAGGTGGCTTGATGCACATAAATCAGCGCACAACCAGTAACCATTTGGTTTTAAGCTGTTGAAGATTCCTCCGACCATATCCCTAGGTTTAGCTTGATCGTGGACCGCATCAAATGTTGTAATAAAATCAAATTCATCTGAGTCGGTTAACGAGGCCGCATCCTGCACGCGAAAAGAGACATTGCCAAGCTCCATTGCCTGCGACTCTGTTCGCGCAACATTGATAGCTTCCTCAGAAAAATCAATTCCAGTAAATTTGCTATTCGGGAAAGCAGCGCCCATCACGTTTATCGCGTGCCCTGAACCACATCCAACATCAGCAACTTCAATGCCTTCTGAAAGCTCATCAATAAGGCCGGGGACGAGTGGAAGAACTGTACTTATCAACAATGCATCGAATCGTGCGGCACTAGCTTCAGCCATGATGGCATGAAATGTTGTGTATTCAGAATAGGGAACTCCCCCTCCGTTTCTAAAATGATGGACAATCTGGTCCTCAACCTTGGCTAACAGCGGAATGTATTGCATGTACAAAGATTGATTTCTGGGACCCGCAGAACGAGTCAACATAGCAGCGTGCTCAGCGGGCAGTGTGTACAGGTCTCTGTTGGAGTCATATTCAACTATTTCCGCAGTGGTCATTGCAGCAAGCCACTCTCGAACATATCTCTTATCCAGCCCAGCTAGCTTAGATATTTTCTCTACCGACGCGGGACCGGAATCCGACATGGTGTCAAATAGCGCAACTTTATGCCCGACACTTATCATGAGGGCCGCAGCAGCCCCATTCAATATTCCACCGATTCTCTTCCCAAAGTTACCAAGTCGCTTCATATCTAAATCCGCTTGAGTCATTGATCCTCCCTAAAAGTAGTTTTCGATGTGTTTTGTTGTTTCGGCAGGATCCCAGGAATAACTCTTTGGATCATGATTATAAGAACAGATGCGACCATCGTAGAACCTAATACCATCAACCAAGTTTTCCCATCTAGCCATTCCAACTCAAAATAGTCTCTCGTGAAAGGCACAGCGATTATGCAGGCATGAAGGCCTGCCATAGAAATCGCAAGACCCACTTTCCAAAGTCGAAGGGGCCTAGACACTACAACTAGAACAACTAACCCGATTACCAATAAAGCAATGGTCGCAGCGGACCGTGCCTCAGCTAATTCAGTGTTGCTTAAGTCTTGACCCGCCCAATCTCTCGATTTTAAGTAGACGATCCAAGTTGTCACCGCCGCTATTGCACCAGCTGGAACAGAAAATCGTAAGACTCGTTGAAGGAAGCCCGATCGGACCAAATCAGTATTGGGAGCTAAAGCGAGCACAAGGCCAGGCAAGCCGATACTGAATGTCCCTATCAAAGTGAGTTGCCTAGGTAAGAAAGGGAATTCAATTCCTTGAATTCCTATAAGAGCAGTTAATAAAAGGGCATATGCCGCTTTCGTGACGAAGAGATTCGCAACCCTTTCAATATTGTTAATAACCTTTCGCCCTTGAGCAAGAACTTCTGGCAGAGTCGAGAAACTATTATCCAATAAAACCAGTTGTGCTACGCCACGAGAGGCAGAGCTTCCACTTCCCATCGCGATTCCCATATCAGCATCCTTAAGCGCAAGGACATCATTTACACCGTCACCTGTCATAGCGACAACATGCCCTTCCTCTTGTAACGAAGCAACCATTGAACGTTTCTGATGTGGAGTGACTCTTCCAAATACTGTTGACTCCTTTATAGCTTCAGACAGTTTTTTGTCATCATCCAATGTCCTAGCATCAACACTGTTATTGCAGTTCGGAACGCCCGCTGTAGCGGCAACAGTCGCTACCGTTGCGGTGTTGTCGCCTGAAATAACTTTGAGCTCAACTCCTTGGTCAGCAAAAAATCTTAGAATTTCTGGCGCATCTTCCCGAACTGTATCGTCAAGAAGTATCAAACAGATCGGATCAACGGCTCCTTGGAATCCCTCATTTAGCGGCGTATCAATTTTGCACAGAGCAAGAACTCTTCGCCCGCGTTCAGCTTCAGATTGAGCCTTTTGCTGAGCGTCATGAGTGGCGTTTTCTAGCAGAATGTCTGGAGCTCCGAAAAAAAATGTTCCATGACCAGAAAATTCTACTGCGGACCATTTTCTAGCGGAATTAAATGGCTCAATTGAGGATATCTTCCAGTCGAGTACTTTCTCTGTTGCATCGGCTACTGCCGACATTGTCGGATTCGGGTCCGGGTCACTGTGGGCTACAGATCCAAGAATCTCAAGAGCGGATCCATGGTCGAAATCGCCAAGTGGGATGATATCTCCAAAACTAATTTCTCCGGTAGTGATAGTTCCTGTTTTATCAAGGCAAAGAGTATCAACGCGCGCTAAAAGTTCAACAGTTGCGAGTTCTTTCGCTAAAGCTCTCTTCCTTGCGATTGCGACAACACCTGCAACGAATGAAAGACTTGTGAGAAGCACTAATCCATCCGGCACCATTGCTACTGCAGCAGCGACTGAGCCTTGCAACGCATTCTGCCATTGATCTTCAACGTCAAGCAGGGAAAATAGCAATAACGCACCTGCAGGAGGAATGAGGAACATTAATACTCGGAGAATAGAGTTAATTCCTCTTCTTAGTTCACTGTCAACCAAGGAGAATTTTTTGGCTTCCAAAGCTAATGCATTTGCATAGGAGTCTGCACCTACACGAGTGACTTTGAAAATACCAGTACCTGCGTTCACAAAACTTCCTGAAAGGACCTCATCGCCCACCTTCTTTGCAATAGGGTCTGATTCTCCTGTCAGGAGCGACTCATCAATCTCCAACCCTTGTGTCTCAAGAACACCTCCATCAACTACAATTTGGTCTCCAGCTCCAGTAACGATGAGGTCATCTTGTACAACCTCATCAGCGGCGACTTCTTCTTCTACGCCATTTCTGATGACTCGAACACTCGGGGAATTCAGTAGTTGAAGTTTCTCCAACTCCCTCCTTGCGTAAATTTCCTGGGAAACGCCAATCACACTGTTGCTAATGACCACTCCTACGAAAAGACCATCGGCTGGAAATCCAGCGACAAGGATCAGCACGAAAAGCGCCAGCATTATCGCGTTCACTGGGTTAAAAACGTTAGCGTAAACAATTTGCCATGTTGAACGTGAGGTTGTTTCAGGGTCTTTGTTGACCCTTCCATCATTTGTGCGCTCAATTACCTCTTCATGAGTTAATCCCTGCACTGCAATACCTTTCATCAAAAGTTGATAATTTTATTCTCCATGTCAACAATAAATGAGGAAATTGAATCTGGCACTTTTTTGCTAAGTGTGATTGAAGCTCAGTTGAAATTTCCAGACAGATTCGGTCATTATAAGTCTATGGAAACCAAGACTTTCGCCAGAGCGTGAATTGTAGTTTCGATCACCTTCCCAAACAGCTGCAAGACCCTCGTCGGTTTTGATCATCTGTGTAGCATACGCTCTTGGGCCTCTTGACGAGACAGATTCAATGGCTTCGTCAACTGACTTAAATTGGGAAAGATCAAACAAAGTCATCCATGTCGGCGGAAGAATTTCAATAAAATTTGAATGTGCTCTCTCTAAAGCTTCCTTTGTTGTCCACCACGCATAGTCAGTAATTTCTCCATCATCTACAGTAATAGTTCCCTCTGGTGCTTTTGTGATGAAGAACCATGTTGAAAATCTTTTTGGGGCCTCAATAGGTGGTAGCCAATGGCTGTAATATGTTAAATCCTTTTCGGCTATTGCAAGTCCAGATTCTTCAAGGCACTCTCTACAAGCTGCTGTTTTAGCGCTGTCATCATCAGTTAAACCTTTAATGCGGTCCTCTTCATCTACTTTCCCACCAGGGAAGACCCACATACCCTCGGCAAATGATAGTTTTGTGTTCCTTTTGATCATCAAAACTTCTACCCCATGGGCTGAATCCCGAATGGGAATAACTGTAGAGGCGGGGATCAGTGGCTTGTCCGCAGTTGTGTTATTGGCTAACCAGCTCTCTAAATTCAATAGAACTCTTCAACGATATTTTTTTGGCTATAACTCGTTGAACTCCTCATGCCCTATCGTAATAGTTAGATGAGCTCTGTAACTAATATTCTAAAATTAAGATCATTAATAATTGTGATACCAGTTGTCATCATTCTGCTCGTTGCATGTGGAAAATCTGAGGTTCCAAACCTTATAGAAGCACCTACAGTCACGACCCCCACACCTATAGTTGCGGCTGTTACGGAGGAATTAGTTAATGATTCAGTGCAATCAAACTCTAACGGTCAAGTAGGCAACGAATTTAATACGAATGAGATTGAGCGGAACTATCGAGGTATCGATGATGAAACCATCAAAATCGCAGTAGTAAAAAGTGGCAATGTTTTCCAAGATGTAGAAATCGGAGTCGAAGCGAGAATATTTAGGCTGAATGAAAATGGGGGTATAAATTCAAGAAAATTAGAAATTGTTAAAGTTATTGATGATTCAGGTAGTGAAGAAGCCTTGAAGTCAGCTGTTGAGGATATTGTTGATCAAGATATTTTTGCCCTTATCCTATTGTCGACAGCAACCAGCACAGCTGTCACGGATGTACTTGCTGAAAATAATCTGCCCTTTTTCGGATGGGGATTTACTGAGGGCTTCTGTGAACCTAATAAATGGGGATTTGGTTTTAATGGTTGCATGAATCTTGCAACAAGTGCCACCAACAATGAGAATCTTGACACGAGTTCACTAAGGCTTCTTTCAATCTTTTATGGGCGTGTACCTCAAGTGATCTCTATCACCACAAGCGACTCCGCTGGAACCGCAGTTACCGTTCAGAATGAAACCCTATGGGGAGACAATCTCATCAAGTCAATACAGTTTGATGACGATATCTCAGTCGCCGCTATTTTGGAAGAGGTCAATTCACTTGGTGCAGATGTTTTGCTTGTATCAATGGGGTTAGAAACAACGGTTGCTATTAAAAGAGAGCTCATAGATAATTTCTCTGGAATGGTCGTTGACGATGTCACATATCTTCCGGGTATTCTGCAGGATTTTGAAATGGCCTCGAAGTTAGAGGGCGGTTATGTCTTTTCACAAGTACCACCACAAGAGGAGTATCGCGGGGCAACTACGGAGATCATGACAGGACTTTCACAAATAGATGGACCGCAGATATATAGCCAAGCTATCTCAGTTGGTTACTGGAGCACAGATTTGCTAGTAGCAATTCTGAATTCAATTGAAGGCGAAATAAACGTTAAGAGTTTTTTTGAGAAAGCAAACGTAGAAGGCTATCTCTATAATCCAGAATTCTCTGGGGGTCCATGCCCAATTCAAACTGCTCTATCACATCAAGGTTCTTCTGGTGGTGCGGCGTTGCTTCAAGTGCGAGGTGGTGTTTTTCGTCCAGTGGTCAATTTCAATTGTCCCTAAAGCCAGCGTCGCAACGTTTCTATTGCTCAATATGATGATGGATAATGCGTACACAGTTTAGGACACTTAAATTTTCATCTACAACAGTTGGTCCTGTCATAGAACTTATGGACCGCTATAGATACACATCTGATTCTATCTTCTGGTTCAACATTGAACCTGATGTAGATGAACGTTCTATCCATACTGGCAGTATTTTTTGGAAAGCGTTTTCCAGTCGTGGGCCAAGGATTCCTCAGTTCACATGGACCTCTGCCACCGATAGAAAAGGGAATTATCAGCCTTCAGAAATCGGGCTTACACATCCTACAGGGATAGCTGTATTGGAGAGAATCAAGGGTTTCCAAATCAATGTTCCTGATGAATGGAGATTAATCCAAGACCATCCAAAACGAGGAATCGTTTTTCAGTTACCGGCGACCTATGTTTCAGAAGAAGTTGTCATGTTCGCAACGTCTGTCATACCTGTTGTTAGCCCATTTGAATTTGCAGGATCGTTCAAATTAATTTATTCGGACCTTACTCCGGAGTAATAGATATTTGGACAACTAGGTCTGTGAAAGATGGAATATCCAATCCGTCGCTGCACTGTAGGATTTCTCCTTCCGATGTTGATTTCGTAACAATTCCTGCATTTCCAATCCAAGAAGTATCAACTCCGCCCATAGACCAAGCATTCCATACTTCTAGGAGAGTAGCCCCAACTCCACGTATTCTGATTTCGCTAGTTTCAGGGCTGTTATGGCTCCACAATGCAACCTCGGGACCTCGGTAACCGTTTATGTCCATGACGCCGCTATTCAAAGCAAGCTTCACTGCCTGCAATCGAGGTGAAGCGACACCTAGACGGTTGACGACTACTAAAGAGCCATCTCTTACTGGGATTCGAATGATAGCACGTATTATTTTCCCCCGATGAGTGATTGTATCACTATTTGAGTCTTCAAAAAGCTCGCTGAGAGTAGGAGAATTCAATTTCTGTCTCCAAACGGGTCTACAGAGCTATTAGGCCAATTTGGGATAGGTGTGCGCCCATGCCCATCTTCATAACTAAGAAGATGAACTTTCATAGTCTCGTATTTTGATGTTCTTGGATTTCTTCGTTGCGGTGGCTTCCCATCACGTAATCTTTCGACATTGCTTGTTCCGAATATTATGGCCCCAGGTGAAACACCAACATTTTTCCAAAATCTAGAACGTACTGTTGAGGGTGTAGGCTCAGAGCCACTTTTCGTGAGGTTGTAAATATCATCACCAGGCGACCATCCTCGCAATCGAATACCGACTGTTGTCGCCTCAAATTCAGGTTCCGCACTGCTTTTTGATGATTCAGATTCATCACCAATAATTAACTCACTACTTCTGTCAATGGTCTCTTCGCCAGCACTGGATTTGATTGGTAATTTTGCCTCTCCTTTGGAGCTTTCGGAAATCTCAACTATGGCTTCATTAGAGTCTTCATTGGTATTTGATTCTGTCTGGGTATTTTCTAGCTTTCCGGCTGCAATCATGTCTCTATAATTTGAACCTTCAGGATGCTCTGTACTGGGTTGGATGTCTGTTCTTCTCGAGGAACTGAAGATATCGCTCCGAAACAAACGCTCGTCAGGAAATTTGTAAGCTTTTGGAATAAATTTCCGATGGCGAAGTGGTGTCCCAAACCAATCAATCGCTACTCCTATTAGAGCGATGATTAGCATAATCGCTCCAAAAGCAAGAAATGTTTCGGGTGATGACATTGCACCTCAAGTAGACGTTTATCCAATTATCGCACACGGTGAGATAGATGCGATGGCAACCTTTTTAAGATAGGTCCAATTTTTTGGATCTTGCATCATCAAGACTGGCGACTCTGTGATCTAGAGGAGTTTGGCTATATTGATCTGCTCTGTGTTGAGTTGTGTCTGTTAGTAATTTTTCTAAAGGCGTATTGTTATTACTTCGGAGAATATCGTGGAGCACATTATTTCGTTTTAGGAAAAGGTACGACCCTGATAACGTAATAAGGCAACAACAAATAGCTATGTACAACATCACAAAGAGGTACGATAGGCCCAGTGGGCATAGAAAGCAAGATATAGCTTCGTGTCTGATTTCCACTTCTTGCGGTTTTTTCATAGAGTTAGACAAGTGAATTTAGATCTTAGGAGTCAACGTGGGTGAGCCAGTCATTGTAGAAGCGGTGCGAACACCGATAGGGAAGCGTGGCGGTCATCTCTCTGGAGTCATAGCACCCAAGTTGCTCGCGACTGCCCAACAAGAAGTTTTGAAAAGAGCTGGCGTTAAACCGGAAGAAATTGATCAACTCGTTGGCGGATGCGTCACTCAAGCAGGGCAACAAGCATCTAATGTGACTAGAAATGCCTGGCTATCAATGGGCAAAGATTATTCGCCTGCAGCCACGACTATTGATTGTCAATGTGGATCGGGAGCTCAAGCAAATACGTTTGTGCAAGGATTGATCGCAACAGGTGGAGCACAAATTGCCATTGGTTGTGGGGTTGAACAAATGTCTCAAGTCCCTTTAGGGACTGCAGCCAGAGGAGGGGGCGGATACTATAAGGACGCTGAAACGTGGCCTTGGGATGATCCCCCTAATGGTCAATTTGGAGCTGCTCAACGTATTGCCGAACTTCGAGGGATTACTCGAGAACAGCTTGATATAGCTGGTGCTGAATCTCAGGAAAAGGCTGCCAGAGCTTGGGCTGAAGGTCGGTTTGATCGAGAAGTAACAGTAGTCAAAGCAGCACCGATCATAGGGAAAGATGGAAACCCTACCGGGGAATACCACGACGTGAAAAGGGACCAAGGACTTCGTGAAACCTCGCGCGAAAGCCTAGCTAAACTAGCACCAGTTATTGAAGGTGACTTACATACAGCGGGTACATCTTCACAAATTTCTGATGGCGCTTCGGCGGTTCTATGGATGGATAGTGAGATAGCAGACAGACGGGGAATTAAGCCTAG
>Ga0115012_10002925_pt1 | contig 10050 bp, 2 predicted proteins | sample TroAtlMetagenome_FD_88706 | JGI IMG/M metagenome (GOLD analysis project Ga0115012, IMG submission 88706) | Marine eukaryotic phytoplankton communities from Atlantic Ocean - Tropical Atlantic ANT10 Metagenome | ecosystem: Environmental > Aquatic > Marine > Oceanic | place: Tropical Atlantic Ocean...
CGTCGTTACACAATGCGTGACATTGGTAAGTTGGAGAAACGTATTGAGAGATTAGAATACTATACTACTCTTAGTATCCTAGAACAGCAAGCACTTAACATGCAAGTTAAGGATGATATTGGTCTAGACAGATTTAAGTCTGGATTCTTAGTTGATAATTTTGAAGCACATAGAAGTGGTAACTTAGGATCATTAGATTATCAATGTTCTATTGATTCACAACAATCAGTTCTACGTCCACAGTCTAGAGAAGATTCATTATTCCTTAAAGAGATTAATGTCAGAGATGATCAAAGATTTGTTTCTGGATATAAAAATTCAAATGGTGTTGTTACACTACCATTTACTAACCTAAATTTATTGGGTAATAGTGCTGCATCAAAGACACTTAATCCAAATCCATTTGTTGTTCTACAATATGTTGGTGATGCTAATATTACTCCAAGTATTGATCAATGGTATGATCAACATACAGAACCTCTAGTTGTTGATACTAATACTGATCTTTATAAGATCTTCCTAGCAAAAGTTGATGTAAAAGAAAGTTTCTCTTCTTTACATAACTCATTTGTTGTAAACTGGGTTGGTTCTTCTCCATCATTTACATCTATTAATTCACTTGGTGATGAGAATAGAGAAGCAGCAAAGACTTCTGTAGTTGCTGCAGCAGTTAATAGTTCTTCTAATATTAGTCCACAAAACAATGATGTTGCTAAAGGTGTTCAGTCTAAAACTGTAAGAGGAAATAGTGTTTCTTCTGCATTACAATTCTTTGCTAGAAGTGTACCTATCAAGTTTGTTGTTAAGAGGATGAAGCCAAATACTACTGTCTCTGTATTCTTAGAAGGTAGAGATATTAGTCGTTGGGTAAATCCTGATATTCGTTTTACTGGAGTTGCAGGTAATTCACCTTCTGCATTTAATGGAAAAGTAACTACTGACTCTGATGGTAATGCTAGTGGTACAATTGTACTACCTGCTGGTATGCCACCATTAGAAAATGCTACTTGGACTGGTGATGTAAACACAGTAGACTATGATGATACTGCAGAAGAACTTAGAGTTTCTACTGGTATCAAGACTTTCAGATTTACATCTAGTGCAACTGATGCAGATAAATTAACAGTTGATACTTATGCTGAGGTTAAGTATTATGCAACTGGTGTTCTTCCTGAGAATCCTTCCAGCATTATTTCAACAAAACCATCATTCTTTAAAGCAAATGAAGGTGTTCAGTTTGTTGATAGTAATACTGATAATCCAGTAAGACCTAATCCACTTGCTCAAACATTTAAGATTGAGAACTTTGATGGTGGTGTCTTTACTACTGGTGTTGATCTTTATGTTAGTAAGAAGAGTAGCAGTATTCCTGTAAAAGTATATCTTACAAATGTAGAATCTGACAAACCTGGCAAAAACATTATTCCTGGTACAGAGAAAGTTCTTTCTCCATCTACATTCCTTAAGTTCTATTCTAATGGTAACGTATATGTAACCAAAGGTGAAATGGTAACTGGAGCAACTTCTGCTGCTAGTGGTCCTGTTGATAAAATTATTGATAAGAATGGTGTTGATCTAGTAGCATCTTCTTCTGGTAAGTTCCTTCTTACTAATGAACAAGTATATACTTTAGTTCTTAGCAATCATAATGGTCGTTCATTTAATCAGAACGAAGATCTAATTGTACCATCAATTACTTTAGCAAATAATACTGAAGGTACTTCTGGAAGATTAACTCTTGCTAAAGATAGTGGTAAAGTTTCTGCTATTAAGATTTCAAATGTTGGTGCTAATTATGACAATGCAATTGTTACTATTGAGAGTCCACAGTTACCTGGCGGTTCTGTTGCTACAACTAGAGTTGAAGTTTCAGATGGAAAGATTTATAATGCTGAGGTTTCACTTGCTGGTTTCGGATATACAGAACCACCTTCTGTAGTTATCAAAGGAATTGGTAATGGTAGTGGTGGTGCTGTTCTTGAAACTGAAATTGAGATTGATGCACCTGCTGTTAGAATGGGTGTTGCAACTGATCAAGAAGGTCTTACTAATTCTACAATTCCATCATTCTTTGAGTTTGATCATCCTGTATATCTACAGAATGATACTGAATATGCACTTGCTGTTGAAACTGATTCAACTGACTATGAACTATGGGCATCAAAACTTGGTGAAATTGATATTTCAACAAGTACGGTTATTACAACTCAACCATCATTAGGTTCGGTATACCGTTCACAAAATGTTGACAACTGGACAGAAGATAACTTTGAAGATCTGAAGTTTACTTTATATCGTGCTGAATTTGATATTACTAGAACTGCAAGTCTAGAATTAACAAATGAACCACTTGGTTATGATCTTTTAAGTAAGAATCCATTTGAGACTAATGCTAGTGCTAATACTCAGGCAACATCTAAGTTATTTGGTAATAACAATTCAATAGTTAATGTTAAGCATAAGGATCATGGATTTGAAACTTCTGGTAAATCTTATGTGTTCTTTAAACAAGCAGTGGAAACTGGTGGAGTAACATCTGATATTTTGAATAGTTCACTATTCCAAGTTAAAAATTCTGGTATTGATTCTTATAATATTATTTCATCTATTCCATCTTCAGGTTCTGGAATTGGTGGTGGTGAACTAGCATATGCTTCATATAATAGAAAGTTTGAACTTCTTTATCCACAAGTTCAATACTTAACATTCACTAGTACAAAACTACTATCAGAAGTTAAAACTACAAATGTACAATCAGTAGACTCTACTGATACTACATTCCCATCATATAGTCAAACGGAGTTTGAGAAAACATTCTTAAATGAACCTCATTACTTTAGTAATCAAAAAATGATTGCTTCTAATATCAATGAAACTTTGAATAGCATTGATAATTCATTAGTATATAAATTATCACTCAGTTCTACTGTGTCTCATTTGAGTCCAGTTGTAGACTTAGGAACTACCAGCGTCAAGACTGTAACTAACAGGGTTGAACAAGCAGAAGGTATGGAAGATAGATTTGGTAGAAGAGATCAAATTGTTGAATTCTATCCTGTTTATAAATTCCAACTAACAGGTATGGGTGGTACAGAGATTCAAACTGATCAAGCAGTTGAAGGATATACTTCTAAGGCAGTTGGTACTATTGCAAAAGTTGATGGACTAACTGTTTATGTAAGAGTTAAAACATCTCAACTATTCATAAGAGGCGAAAGAATGTCTCTTGGTAATCAACCTGGTGTAACTACTACTGTGGATGGAGTTACTGTTCCAGCAGCAGTTGTTGATACAAACCTAATTCAAGAGTTTGTTGATATTGCAGATTCTGCTACTATCGAAGCAAGAAATCCATCAACAATTACTGAAGCATATACTAATAAGATTACAGGTAAAGCAGTTATCTGGAATAATAAGACTCAAGAGTTAACTTTGAGAACTGATGTTCATCCTATCAATGATTCATTTACTGATAGAATTCAAGATGGATTATTCTACAATAGAAATTCTGTTGTTGCAGATCAATTGAGTGATATCTTTAGAGTTGGTGATTTCATTAAGTATCCAAATCAACCAGATGATGAAGCTCGTTTCTGGGAGATTGGAAGTGTTGAATATACTAATGGTATTAATTTCGTACCAGAAAATACTTCTAAGAATACTTCTGCTATTGCTAAGTATGTAAGTAAGGAAGTTTCAATCAGTAATCCAGCAACTGCACTTAATGTTCATCTAACAATGAATACTAAGGATCTTGCAAACGTTAAAGTTCTATTCAAATATAAGAAAGCATCTACTCAAGAAAACTTTGATGATATTGATTGGGAATTCTTTAATGGTAATGGTCACCCAGATGTTAGTGATATTGCTACTCCTGAGAACACTATATCTAGTGTTGTCGAGAAACAATCCTCCTATCAGGACATTACATATTCCGCGTCTGGTCTTCCTGAGTTCTCCTCATTTGCTGTTAAAATTGTAATGAGAAGTAACGATCCAGCATATGTACCTAAGATTCAAGACATTCGTGCAGTAGCTGCATTCTAATTCCGCATATGGACTATATTAAGGTTGAGGGACATGACGGTCTCGTGAGGGACAAAAACACAGGTGCCATCATCAATTTGAACCAATCGGCTATAGAGGCCAGAAGGAAGGCGCGGGGTTTAAGTTCCGCGCTAGAGGACATAAATATGTTGAAGAATGAACTCTCTGAGATCAAGTCCCTACTGAAAGAGATAACCAAAAATGCCAGCAGTTAACGTCGCACGTACTGATACCTTTGAACAACAAAGGGTCAAAATCAATACTATTGCAACCCAAATATTTTCAATCTCTGCTGGTGGGTCTGACCTATCAACAGGTGTTTTAAAACTTGGTGATGGTAGTCTCACTGCACCTTCACTAGCATTCAGTAATGAAGAAGGTTTAGGTTTCTTTAGACCAGATAATAAAACCTTAGGTATTACATCTACTGGTAAAAAATTAGTAAACTTTACTAATGATGGATTTTATTCCTTTAAGGATTCTATCTGTCAGAAAAATATTATTTCTGATCTTGTTATTAGTAATCCTGGTTCTCTTTACGATGCAGGATCATTTACTGATGTACAACTATTAGGTGGTACTGGTGAAGATGCAACTGCTAATATTAATGTTACTGCATATATCTTTACTCAAACTAGTAATGGTGCTGGATATAGCTTTGGTAATTATAATGGAGCGGGTCTAGAAGGTGGTAGTGGTAATGATGATGCTTCTATTGACTTTGAAGTAAAAGGTATTGAAGCAAGTGTTACTAATGCTGGTACTGGATATGGGCCTGGTACGTATACTAGTGTCCCTGTACAGAACGTAAGTTCTTCTGGTAGCGGTGAGACTGCTACTGTTGTTGTGGGCGGTACAGTCGATTATGGCGGTAGTATAACAAACGCTGGTTCTTCATACGATCTTGAGCCAGGTGCAACAGAAACAACATATAATGATCAAGTAGTAGTTGCAGGAAGTCCAGCACAAACATATACTGTTACTTCTGTTACTAATCCTACTGGTGGTCCACCCAACAACATCTATGAATTAAATGGAGTAGAGAATCCAGCATTAACTCTTGATAGAGGAAATACATATAGATTTGATGTTTCAGATTCATCTGTTAGTGGTCACCCATTAATTTTTCAAACAACAGGTTCTACTACTCTTGATGAACAATATTTTCAAGTAGTAACACCTGCAGATGGTAGTTTTATTGATTTGGTTATAAAGGAAGATGCTCCTCTTGCAGATATTAAATACGAATGCCAACTTCATACTGGCATGGGTAACACCATTACTGTAGTAAATGGAACAACTGGAGTATATGGTCATGGAATGACTGCAAACGTTACAGTTGGTTCAAGTAATACAGTTACTGCATTTGAGATTGTAAATATTGGTGCAGATTATAATACTGGTGATGTTTTATCTGTAAATCTTGCTGGTGGTAGTGGATTTGAATATACCATAGGAACTCCTGTATACTCAGGTATTGTAACTAGTATTTCTTTTAATGACGATGGTAGTGGATATAATAAAAACGATACATTAACTGTTAACGATTCTGATCTTGGTGGTAAAGGTGGATCTAATTTTGTTGCTACAATTACAACACAACCAGGTGCCGTTGACAACTTTACTTTTGTATCTAAAGGAACTGGATATGTAACAGGAGATGATCTAAAACTACCTGATGAAACAACAGGTGTTAGCTGTACAGTTAATGGTGAAATTGCTTTAGAAGCTAACTATACAGAGGCAAGCACTACAGTTACTGTTACTAGCACTGCTAACTTGAGTGCTGGTATGGGATTTTCTGGTTCCAATGATTTTACTGGAACCGAAACTATTGTTTCTATTGTCAATGGTACGACTATTACAGTATCTGCTGCACCAACACTAACTGGTACTGGTGTTTTAACTTTCGCAACTATCAACCCTGCTGAGCAACTTGAGGTAAGCAGCACTACTGGTATCTACGTAGGAATGATAATTTCATTCACTTCTGGTGCTGCATCACTACCTGCAGGCCAGATTCTTGTGGATGATGTTGATAGGGTAAACAATATTGTTACAATGTCTGAGGACTCAGCAGAACCAGGTACTGCTGTAGCGTCATTTACTCCTCAGTATGGTGCAAACCCATCTACAGATTGGGAAATTGAAGTTGGAACTCTAGGTGTTATTGATGGTGTAACTGTTAATAACGCAGGTAATGGTTACGAATTCCAAGATATTTTATCTGTCAATCCTATTTCTTTAGTTGCTCCACAAGGATTTACTGTAACTAATATTGATACTCAAAAAATAGATTTTACTACTACCATTACTGATTCTGAAATGGTTGTTGGTGATGTATTAACTAATGGTACAGAAACAGCAACAATTATTTTTAAAAATAGTATTGCTGGAAATGTTGATTATATTTTAGTTCAGGATGGTGACTTCCAAACAACTGATACTCTTACTATTAGTAGAACATCTGCTGATTATACAGCAAACACAATTAAACTTGGTTACAGATATTTAATTGATAATCAGTTAGAACCATCAATCACCATGTATACTGGTGATACTTATGATTGGGATGTATCTAACGATACTAATCAAGGTCACACATTTTCATTTAGTGCTTTCCCAGATGGTCCTTATGGTCCAAGTAGAATTGATGATGTTGCTGTAACTACAGCAGCATCTTCAGTTGCTATTACTGTTCCTAGCACAACTGGTATCTTAGCAGGAATGGAAGTTATTATTACCGAAGGACAAGGAATTGTTCAAGGAACTTTAGTTGCATCTGTAGATAGTGGAACTGCTATTACATTAGACAGAGCTGCTCTTATCACTGGTAATTGTGTTTGTACGTTCCGTGGTGTTGAATATACCAATGGTGTTGAAAGAATTGGTAATATAGTTAGATTTAGACCATCAGCTGATACTCCAAGTCCACTTTACTACTACTGTAAAGCAGTTAGTTCTGGTCATGATGATGAAGGTGGAACAGATGGTCATGAAGTAGCAATGACTGTCGATCAGAACAATCCTAGGACATTTGGTTCTGGTGCTGAGTTTATTGTTGGTCAAGTTACTCAAGTTGATACTATTGTAAATGATGTTGAAACTGGAACTATTACATTAAGTGATGTACAGTCAACAGCAGCAACAATTGGAACTTTAAGTTATAGTGAAGGATCTGGTTCAACTTTTACAGCAACTAATCGTGTAAAGACTCCTTTTATTGAAGGTACTAATGATATAGGTGGTTTGACATTAACCAGTTCAAATACAATCTTTACTGGTTCTATTAATGTTAATGATCTGATTCAGATGAGTCATGTTACTGGTGTTATTCAAACCAGTGGTGAAATTAAATCTACTACTAGATTCAATGTAAATGATAAGTTAAGACTTGCAGAAAACGTTGTTTCTACTACTTCAACTGATGACCTTGTATTAACAGCATTTACTGGAAGACTTGTTAAGGTTACTAATAATACTGCACTAGTCATTCCTTGTGGTGGTGATACCGAAAGACCGATAAATGACGACGCACAAGATGGTGCTATTAGATTTAATACTGATACCAAACAATATGAAGGATATAGTGAAGATACTTCTACGTGGTCTTCTCTTGGTGGTATTAGAGACTTAGATGGTAATACTACAATTCTTGCAGAAGAATCTATTGGTGCAAATGATAACACATTATGGTTTATGAATGATAACGTAAACTCTGTGAAGTTTACTAAGGATTGGTTATCATTTGAAAATGCTAAGACAATAAGATCTTCAAATACTGCTGCTCCAAATTATGAAAATTGGATTGCTAACGTAGCAGTTACTGTTGGTACATATCTTAAGTATGGCAATAACCTTTTTGAGGTAATGGTTGCTGGTACTACTGCTACTAGTGGTAGTCCTCCTACAGATCTTACTGGTACTCAGTTTGTTAATGGTACTTCAGAATTAAGATGGACTCATATTGCAGTTGGACCACTAGTCTTTAATGAAATTGAAGAATTGAGAATTGGACCTACAGGTAATCTTCCTGTATCAATTAATGGAGATTTAAGATTTGCAGACAATACTATTTCAACAGATGTTAATGATCTTATTATAAGACCTAATTCTGGTAAAAAGGTTGTTATTGATGCTCCTAGTTCTATAGCAATTCCTGTTGGTACTGACAATGAAAGAGGTGTTTCAGTTCAAGGTTCTGTAAGATTTAATACAGATTCCTCACAATTTGAAGGTTATGACGGAACTAACTGGGGTTCTCTTGGTGGTGTTAGAGACGTTGATCAGAATACTTACATCATTCCAGAAACTTCACCAGGTGCTAATGAGAATATTCTATACTTCTTTAATGATAACAATAATACTCTCAGATTAACTACAAATGAACTTATCTTTGATACAATCGATACAGTAAAATCTGAAACTAGTGATGAGTTTGAATTAACTGCATCTTTACTTACTGTAGATGCTGCAGCAACTACTCTAGATAACACTTCAGCAACTAATACTTTCTTACATTCTGCAAAGCAATTCTTTGACATTGGTATTTCTGCTGGTTTGACTGTTGATCCAGTTCTACGTTTGGACAATCAAGGAGATCTTACATTCAACACAGGATTTGGTTCTGGTGTGTTTAGTGGAGTTAAACTCTATGATAAAGAACTTAAGTCTACAGAACTAACAGATATTAGAACTACCACAAGAGATTTGAATGTAGTTAAAGGAACTACAGATGTTACAGGTACAGTCATTTACACAACTTCAAATGAACTTTCTGCTAAGGTTATAGTTACTGCACATAACCCAACTACAGGAGATAAAGAGTTTATTGAGTTTGGAGTTCTTGATGATGGGACTGATGTTATCTTTACTGAGTATGGAAATATTCGTACAGACATTAGTTTAGTCACTCCTAGTTTCGTATACACTGAAAATGATGAAGTACGTCTAAATATCAACGTAGGTAGTGGTGTGGCAGATACCCAAACTGTTAATATCACGGTAGTTTCACACGTTACTAAGAAATAAAAATGGCATCTATTAAAGAGAAGCTCGACTCAGTTGGTGGATTTTCAATTGACAAAACAGTTGTAGTCGATGAAGATAGAAATGGTAAAGATTTCAATACACTTGAAATAAGAAATCGTCATTTTAGTGACAGTAAGATTCACACTTTCATTCTTAGAGGTACTAATACTGCTGTACTAGGACTCGATGATGTTGGAACTCAAATAACAATTTCTCCAAACACTGTCAATTTTATTACTGGAAATATTCTTGGTGTAAATCCTCAAGGTGTTGTGTACACAGCAAAAATTGAATCCACTGTACATGCAAATGCTGCTGGTGTTGTTACATGCTTATCTTCCATGACAACTGTAATTAAAGATGATGTACCATCAGGACAAACGTGGTCTATTGCACCTATTGGATCTCTCAATAGATTTAGCTACACCACAACTAGAGCAGGTACTACCAATGTTATTAAGTGGGTTGTTTGTACTCAAGTTATAGCAATTGAATGGCAGTAAGCTAAATAAAGCAGAGGAAAAATAGGCGGAGCCAACGAAGCACCATGAGTTTTAATATCAATTCCGACAAAGAGTTTATCAGGGGAGGTGATCCCAAACTCATCGGTGATAACGAACTTACCATTAGAGGTGGTACAGGATCATCTGAACGTGAGATTTTACGTACTCAACTTGATGCTACCACTGGATTACCACGTGTCGGTATTAACCGAACTGGTCAAAGAATTAATAACATTCAAATTCTAACACCAGGCGCTGGTTTTCAGACACCGCCTAGTGTTATTATTGGACCACCTAACGTAGCAGGTGGAATACAAGCCCTTGCCTCTGCCTTTATATTCAATGGCGAAGTTGTTAATATTGCCATTAATAATCCTGGTTCTGGATATACTACCGCTCCCTCTGTAACAATATCAAGCGAAACTGGTGTAGGTGCAACAGGAGAAGCTTTCCTCGATACTGTTGATTA
>Ga0115012_10002926_pt1 | contig 10047 bp, 9 predicted proteins | sample TroAtlMetagenome_FD_88706 | JGI IMG/M metagenome (GOLD analysis project Ga0115012, IMG submission 88706) | Marine eukaryotic phytoplankton communities from Atlantic Ocean - Tropical Atlantic ANT10 Metagenome | ecosystem: Environmental > Aquatic > Marine > Oceanic | place: Tropical Atlantic Ocean...
ACTTATAATAGTGACAAACAATGCCGTATAAGTACAATCAATCTCGGTTTACTTAATCATGAATTACCAAGCTTAAGTTATGATGAAGTAGCACATATAGTTAAGTATCTAATTGATTTACCCACGCATATAGAAGTACCCGAGATAACAGTACAAAACTCGGCAAACTACCAAGATGTACAAGACGATAAAATAGCAATAAAGGAATTCGAATGGCTAGTGCAGACAAAGTTTTAAATAAATTAAAAAACAAAAATGTTGTACTTGTCGGTAATTCTGTAGAAATATTGAACTATGAAAAAGGGGAATTTATAGATTCCCATGATGTAGTTATTCGTATGGGCAGAGGTATGCCAAAAGCCGCAGACGGTTTCTATAAAGCTGTTGGAAAGAGAACAGATATTTGGGCTACAGGGTTTCTTAGAGCTGAGCAAGTCGGCTCCCGTATTGACCCAGATATTATTAAATTATTAAATCGTACTCGTATGAACTTACATAGTGCTAAAAATAAGCATTTGCTACTAGACTATGAATTTCATACTATGTTTTCAGATGATGAACTCTTTGAAATTTATGAGGAGTTTGGGTATGAGAATGATACCTTATTAGGACGACCGTCCAATGGGTTTATAACATTATTATGGTTAATTAAAAAAGCATGGGTTTGGAAGAGTCTGACACTTATTGGGTTTGACTTCTTTGCTAAGAAAGGCCCGTTCAAGGTAGGTGCAGCTTACCCTAATAGTTGGCATTTACCTAGAAATACTGTGAATGAGATACCTCATAAGATAAACACAGAAAAAGAGTATGCTTTAGAAATGTCTCGCAATGGGATTATTAAATGGGAAATTCTTTCCGATCTTAAAGAAGAAATCTTAGACGAATAAGTTTTTGCACGACTGATATAGTCGTAAAATGGGTGTTGAAATTTTAGAATTTTTTATTGATTCGCGAACGCTAAATAGCCAGTAGTTGAATATGAATTTTTCATCGGGAGTTATCATTTGATTTTTTCCTTATTATATCTTACCTAACAAGTACCCTGCTTCCACTACTTTACGAAGGTATTTTTTCTGTTTATCAGCTTTCACAAGTATACGCTCATTTATCCCTTCCTTTCTCAAGTTTAAGGGAATATCATCAATACACTTAGTCCACATATCCCAAGGAATTGCCATATACTGTAAAGTAGGCATATCATAATAATCTACATATAGCAGTATCTGTTCTACATTAACTGAGAAGGCTTTTCGCATCATGGTATGATGGTTTAAAGTATCTTTTGGTCCGATTGCTTCTCTTTTAATTAGTTCATCAACTCGCATATCAAAATATAAAGGCATATATCCATGATTCATTCCTTTCATTGCTTGAAAAATATTATCATTTCTAGCAGATAAAATAAGAGAGTCTATGTCTGCCAATCTTTGTCTCTGTACCCCGCCTTTAGCAGCTTCTTTCTGTGATACGTTAAACATTCTTGTAGCTTTTCCGTCAGGGAAGAACCAAGCATTTGGCTTTTCTTTAAAATATTTCCAATTAACTAAGAGGAAATCTTCATTTACTACATCTTTCTTTGCTTCTCTAGGCGGTTTAGTCATGTCTAAAATTTGATAATAATTACCATAAAACTTATGGTCAAAATACTGATATTTCCTTGAGAAGAATACTACATTTTCTCCCATTTGTTTAACTGTTGGTACATTACCTGCAAACTTACCGTTGAATAACCTAGGGCCTGCTGTATGAAATAAAACTCTTTCAATAGGGAAACCTTTTGGTTGTTTATCTTTCCAATGTTCTTTAAACTGTAGCATAACTCTTGCCATTCTATGTGAATTAGTGCCTCTAAGAGCGAATGGAGTTTCATAACTATAAACTTCTCTGAAATTGCGCATTGCCCAATCTACTGTTGGTTTCATTTGTTCCGCGAGTAAACCCCTCCTATTGAATAGGTGGATTCTGAAGTTCTCTGAATTATTTACCAATGAACTAAGTGTCATTTCAGTATTAAATTCTTCTGTTAGTATTACTATATCTATCATTTTACTGTATATTCCCAAAACTGTTCGAGGTATCTCTCGACTCTTTCTTCTGCATCGTTGTCAAAATGGAACACAATGCCCGATCTTTTACTAGACAATATCTTTAATAGTGCCGTTTTTGAACCACAGGGCTTACCTGCTATTCCCTGATATATTGCTTCATAGGTTAGATGATTCTTTTCTCTAGCCACTCTTGGAGTTGCTACTGAGTGTATCTTTTTTCCTAAAAGTAAACCTTCTATTCCCATTTGACTATTTGGACAGAATCCTAACTCTTGACATTTTTCAAGTATTTCATGCCCACCAATCTTTTTATCAATTACCTTATCTGCTCCGTAACGCATTTTATATTTTGCTATCCATACATGAGCAGTTATAGGGTGTGGTTTAATCACATATCCTCTATTATTTACATAGTCATCTAATTTATTCCAATCTAAAACATTCTTTCCGCCTTGTATTAGATTACTTCCTGGTGGAAAGACAACCTTATCATAAGTTGCTGGATTAAATTTTAATGTATATTTATTTTCTAAACTATCTACTATTTTTTGTATTCTTTCTTCGTCTATCTTTATATCGGAATCAGCAATATTATGCATAAGTCGATCGTTTATTTTTATTGTATTTACACGAATGTAAATACCTCCCCCTAGAAAATCTGTATATAACCAATTTCTAATAGTACGGAGTTCGTTTGTATTAAACCAGAGGTCAAACTCAAACGTTGCTCCCCTATGTTCTTTAGGGATAACTCTTTTTTGAAATTCATGTAGTGTTTCCAACCTATCTTTAGGTGGCATACAACTGCCTGATTTCATAAAATGAGTAGGTACATCTCCTAACTCTTCATTTATGGATAATTGTTCAAGTGCCACTAGACAACTTCCATACTTGTTTTTCTAAGTCTTTTAGTCTTTCTTCTTGTTCGCCTATTGTATCAAAGAGGGCCGCCATTAGGTTTTCCATCTTTTTATTTACGTATGCGGCGTCTATCTCATTGTCTCTATATTCTTTAGTCCAATGCTTCTTCTGTTCTTTTGCCATTTTAGCTCCATGATGAGCCGTCCCAATAGGAAGCTCCGATATCAGAAGCGCTTGATACTTCAGTATCGAATATAGTTCCAGCTTGAGAGGCTGTTATTCTTTCAAAGATATTTGTTGCTGTTGCTGTCGCAATAGTTGTCAAATGATCCGTTGTAATTGTTGTGTCTGTTGCCCTTGTAGTATTATACACCGATGATGTAGTCTTACTTGTTTCATACACAGACCCTGTTGTACTACTTGTTTCAAAAGTAGTAGTGGTAGACTTATCAGTCTCAAAAGTACAAGTTGTAGATTTACTTGTTGAAGTAGCTCTTGAACTTGCAGTACTTGTACTTGTTTCGTAAGTACAAGTAGTTGTTTTACTTGTAGCAGTTGCTCTACTTGTAATTGTTCCAAGTGTAGTTGCCCATGTAGATACTGTATTTTTACTTGTTTCAGTAGCTCTAGTAGTATCTGTAGATTTGGTTGTATCATAAGTAGTCGTTGTACTTCTACTTGTTGAAGTAGCTCTTGAACTTGATCTAGAAGTTGCAAAAGTAGTTTCGTAAGTTGTTGTTCTAGAAGTATTAGTATTCCATGTTGTACTTACAATTACATCATCAGTTACCCTACTTGTATTAGTATTATATGCAGTACTTGCACCACCATCATAAACTGTTAATCTACTTGTGTTAGTATTATATGCAGTAGATACGATTACATCATCAGTCAAATGACTAGTATTAGTATTGAACGTAGTTACTACGATTACATTATCTGTAGTTCTACTTGTATTAGTAGCGTAAGATGTATTAGTACTTACGATTACATTATCTGTAGTTCTACTTGTATTAGTAGCGTAAGATGTATTAGTACTTACGATTACATTATCTGTAGTTCTACTTGTATTAGTAGCATAAGATGTATTAGTACTTACGATTACATTATCTGTAGTTCTACTTGTATTAGTACCATAACTTGTATTAGTAGATACTATACCTGTAGTAGTTCTACTTGTATTAGTAGCATAACATGTATTAGTAGATACTATACCTGAAGTTGTTTTACTTGTATTAGTAGAATAACAAGTATTAGTACTCCAAGATGTATTCGTATTATTTGTATGAGCACCTGTATTATTTGTATGTGCACCTGTATTATTTGTAAATGCTACTTGTACTGAGGTATTCGTATTCGTATGGTTGTCCGTTTGATTTATAAAAGTAGTAGTATGAGAAGTACTAGTATTATAATAGGTTACCCAGAAAGTTGAGTTCTCAGGGTTAATACCAACGTAAGTAACATGCATTGTTAAATTATCGTAAGTTGTTGTTGCTGAGGTATTAGTATTCCAGAAATTTTGCGTAGCATTAGTAAAACTAGAAGCATAACTTGTATTAGTAGAATAACATGTATTAGTAGACCAACATGTATTTGTTGATGCTATTCCTGCTGTGTTATTAGTGTGTGCACCTGTATTATTTGTAAATGATGTATTCCAACTTGTGTTCGTATTATTTGTGTGTGCGCCTGTGTTATTTGTAAATCCTGTACTCCACGATGTATTCGTATTATTTGTATGAGCACCTGTATTATTTGTAAACGAAGTACTATACGAAGTATTTGTATTATTAGTATGTGCACCTGTATTATTTGTAAATGCAGTACTATATGAAGTATTTGTGTTATTAGTATGATTACCTGTATTATTTGTAAACGCAGTACTGTACGAAGTATTTGTATTATTCGTATGAGCGCCTGTGTTATTTGTAAACGAAGTACTATACGAAGTATTTGTATTATTTGATGTTTCGTTTGTATAACTTGTATTGTAACAGGTATTAGTATTTCTAGTAGTTTCGTTTGTAAAACTTGTGTTAAAACTTGTGTTAGTATTTCTAGTTGTTTCGTTTGTAAAACTTGTGTTATAACTTGTATTAGTATTTTGTGATGTACTATTTGTAAATCCTGTAGACCTAGAAGTATTTATCGTCGTGTCATACGAAGTATTAAAGGTCGTAGTAGTATCATATACAGTAGTTGTAGATTTACTAGTTTCATAAGTTGTTGTAGTAGTAAATGTAGTCGTAGTATTAAATACAGTTGTAGTTGTAGTAGTTGTGTCAAACGTTGTTGTTGTAGTATAAGTAGTAGTAGAGTCAAACGTAGTTGTAGTATCTCTAGTAGTATTATAGGTAGTTGTTGTTGTAAAGTTTGTAGTTGTATTGAATGTAGTAGTCGTACTTCTAGTAGTATTGTATGTGCAAGTCGTAGATTTACTTGTATCAAATACAGATGTAGTACCCTTTGTAGTGTCGTAAACTGTAGCAGTATTCTTATTTGTTTCAAAAGTACAAGTAGTGCTAAACGCAGTTTCTTGTGTTCCTGAAATATAAGTAGTTTGAGTATTTGTACTTCTAGCAGTACTGTGTACAGCATCAAACGGCCCTTCTAAAGAGCCGCCATCGTTTATGTAAACGTGATGAACACGACGAATTACTCCGCCAGAGTCATGTACCGCTAAAAAGCGGATAGTTCGGAGTGTTCCGCTATCGTTTACATAAATTGCCATTTAAATTCCTATGAATATACGTACCAAACGTGTCCGCTTGATGTAGCACCAACTCCAGTAGGAGCAGTTGTTGTAATAGTATATGGTAACCTAGCTGCTGCTATAGTACCTGTCATTTTAGTGCCAGGGACGTCCATATTGGACACCTCTCTGCTACTATTCACAATTTCTGTTCCGTCAATACTTAAACCAGAGTCTTCAATATTGAATTGTAATTTAGTTCCCATTATTATACCTCTATTGCTTGTCTTATAACTTTAATAGTTATGTTGTCGGTTGAAGCAGGTGTTGCTCTAAGTCTTACATTACCAGAGTTTATATCTGCATCAAAAGTTACCTGTGCACCATTATCAAAAATAGATGCGTATTGTGTTAAATACACAGTAGTTCCATCATGGAATAACAACAGTTCTAATGCTTGGTAGTCTCCATCTGTCACATTTGTAACAGAAATTAGATATTTAGCAGTTCTAAATGTAGCTGCTGCCCAAGAATCAACTGTTTGTTGTCCTGTTGAACTACTAGAAAGAGTAGCGACATCGAATCCACCAACTTCATCTATATGAATCTTTTGAAGTGGACTAGAGTCTTGTACTCCTAATAATCCAGAAACATTTACAGTATCAGTTGTAGCATTACCTAAAGTAACATTACCTGTAGTTGTAAGTCCTGCTACGGCAATGTTTGATGTAGAATCAAACTTATCACCAGTAATAGCATCGTCTGCTACCATTAGAGTAGTAATACTATTTGTTGCTATTTTAGCTGTTGTTACCGCGTTGTCAGCAATCTTAGCTGTCTCTACTGAACTAGAGGCTAAATGTATTGCGTCAATACCACCAGATACTAATTCTGCAGTATCTACCGAGTTAGCTGCCATTAAGTCTGCTGTAATAAGTCCACTTGGAATATGGATTACTCCAATAGAGTTTTGTGCTATTTCCGAAGCGCCTACTACGTTAGCAGCTATCTTAGCGGCTGTAATGGCATTATCAGCTATCTTAGCTGTCTCTACTGAACTAGATGCTAAATGAATAGCGTCTATTGAGCCAGTAATCAGTTCTGCTGAATCTACTGAGTTTGCAGCTAAGTCTCCAGCTACAATACTGCCATCTGATATATGGTCAGATACTATAACTCCTGAGCCAACGTGTCTGGCTAGAATAGAGTTATTAGCAAGTTTAGTAGCATCAACTGCGTTGTCTGCTATATTCCCTGTCGCAATAGTATTTCCAGCAATTTTATCACTAGTTACTGCGTCATCTGCTATCATCAATGTAGTGATAGCGTTAGTTGCTATTTTAGCTGTTGTTACGGCGTTATCCGCAATCATTGAAGTCTCTACAGCACTTGCTTGTATAGTAGAGGTACCTGTTACATTACCTGCACCTGTGAAAGAAGCTGATGTCCAAGCGACATCTCCTGTCATTCCTATTGTTCTTCCTGTTGCTAATGCTGTTGCTGTGTCGGCATTACCTGTTACATTACCTTCTAAATTTGCTACTAGTGTGCCAACTGTATACCCTGTTCCACTTGTATTTACAGTAGTGGTTGGGGCTGCTTGTAAATCTTTAAATAGTTTCCACTTACCTGAGTCGCCTGCATCTCTAAATAGACCACTATATAAGTCTTGTGACCCTGATGTGTCATATAGACCATATATACCTATATCAACTGCGTCTGATGAACTGTTTCCAGATGCCAGTTTGATTAAAGAATCTCCAGTAGTAATTGTTGTTGAAGAAGCAGTAAATGAAGTGCCTGAAATTGTTACGTTTCCTGAGAAAGTAACATTACCTGACATTGTTTGTCCACTTAATGCGTCTGACTTAAGTTCAGCTACTGATACAGCATTTGCGGCTATATGGTCTGCGGTAATTAAACCATTAGCAACCATGCCTGCAGCGTTAATAGCATTGTCTGCTACCTTTGCCGCTGTTACTGAATCATCAGCTAATTTAGCAGTCGTTACATTAGCATCTAGTATTTTTGCAGTAGTTACTGCATCACTTGCTATATCGCCTGCTACAATTGTACCGTCTGTTATGTGGTCAGAAGCAATAACTCCAGAAGGAAGTTTTGCTGCTGTAATTGCGTTATCGGCTATCTTCGCAGTTGTTACCTGAGAAGCTCCTATGTGTATTGTATCAATAGAGCCAGATATTAGTTCTGCGCTGTCTATTGAGTTCGCGGCTATTTGATCCGCTGTAATTTGGTCATCATCAATATGTTGTGTAAGTATAGCATTATTTGCTATTTTTGCGCTTTCTACTGAGCCTGCGGCTAAGTGAATAGCGTCTATTGAACCTGTAATAAGCTCTGCTGAATCTACTGAGTTTGCTCCTAACTGTGTGGAAGTAATACTTCCATCTGCTATTTTAGCTGCAGTAACTGCATTATCTGCTATTTTAGCTGTTGTTACATTAGAGTCTAGTATTTTTGCTGTTATTACGGCGTCTGATGCTATATGTATTGCATCTATACTCCCAGAAACTAATTCTGCAGTATCTACGGAGTTTGCTCCAAGTAAATCTGCTGTTATAGTTCCACTAGGGATTTGTGTTGCTGTTACACTATTTTGTGCAAGTGTCTCTGATACGATAGAGTTAGTTGCTATTTTTGCACCAGTAATAGCATTATCTGCTATTTTAGCTGTTGTTGCCGCACCTGCGGCTAATTTAGCACCCGTTACTTGTAACGCTGCTATATGTATTGTGTCAATACTACCTGATAATAATTGTGCGGAATCTATTGAGTTAGAAGCTATTGCTGCTGTATCAATTGAATTATCCGCTACGCCTGTTACTGCTGATGCTTGTAGCTGTGCTGCTGCAACTGCGTTAGTTGCGATTTCTGATGTCCCTACCGCGTTTGCTGCAATTTCTGATGTGCCGACTGAGTTAGCGGCTATCTCACTAGCAGTAATAGAATTACTAACTATCTCAGTAGTTCCAACTGCATTTGCCTCAAGCGTAGAGACAATCGCGTTTTCTTTTCCTATGAGTGCCATATTATGTCTGCTCCAGATACGATAGAACTACGTCTATCGAGCTTGCAACGTTTGATTGTACTTTAATTATATCACCAGCTTCCAATACAACTTTTCCTTCTCCACCTACTGCAACTACCGTTGAGCTACTAGGTATAGGAGTGTCTTTAACTATAGTCGCGTGATGTGAAGCACTTGTATCGTAGAATTCTACGGTGCCTTCAATCGCACCTCCGCTTTGATTACATAGATACAATCCTATTACTGTAACTGTTGTAGACGAAGGACAAGTGTAGACTGTAGTTAACGAAGTGCCTACATTGACTGCTGTTGCTGTTTTAAATGCTGATGCCATGTTGCTATCCTAATGCTATAGTAAAGGCTAAGATATCATCTTCTGTAGCAATACCTTCTGCGTGAGAAGCTACTGTTACTATATTTCCACCTGAGTCTTTAGTATAAATCTTTTTATCGGCCGTGTTCATTGCAATTTCATGTGTAGCTAAATCACTACTGGAGGGTACTGAACTTGATGATTCTGACCTTTTTATTTTAATTACCTGTGCCACTAAAATGTACCCCCATCTAGTGTGTTAGACCAAGTTACTGTTGAAGATGCTCCAACTTGTAGTAACTGACCTACGCTGTTTGTTGAATCGTAAGTTCCGATTGCTAGTTTGCTGTAACCACCATTGGCTCCATTTGCTCCGTAGAGTATGTCTCCATTTGCGGTTGCTGAAATTCCTTTTAGACTTAAACTTGCTCCACTATTATGTGAAATTGTTTTGTCATCGACAGCGACTGCCATGGTATTACCTGTTTTTGTAAGGGCATTACCTGCGTCAATCTGTCCAGCACCTGAGAACTGTGTAAATGATAGAGCACTAGTACCAAGAGTTGCTGTTCCTGTTATTGAAGTAAGTACATAAGCATTATCTGCGTTACTTGAACCTGCTTCTACAAAACAGAATAGCCCACCTGAAACTTCAGAGTTAGCGTCTGCATCTGTTGCTCTTGTGAATACTCCTGCTACGCCTACAGCACCTGCTGTTGAGACATAGTAAATACCATTTTGAGTTGTGGTTGACTGGTCTTTTATTAAGATTCTATCATTAAGTGCGGTAGCTACACCATCAATAGTTACAACACCTGTTGCGTCCATTGTAAGTGTGCCAGCACCATTATTGTATGTTGCTGATAGATTAGCTGTTGTTGCTAATTTGGTTGAATCTTTAATGTCGAGTGCTTGTTTTACACTATCAACATATGCTTTGGTAGTAGCGTCTGTGCTTGCTGTTGGAGTAGCTACATTAGTTACTCTGTTTGACCCCATATCAATAGTCTGTGAACCAGCTACTGTGAAGCCTCCATCAAAGTCTGCTGAAGGAGTGAATGTTGCAGTACCTGTAACAGTA
>Ga0115012_10002927_pt1 | contig 10046 bp, 7 predicted proteins | sample TroAtlMetagenome_FD_88706 | JGI IMG/M metagenome (GOLD analysis project Ga0115012, IMG submission 88706) | Marine eukaryotic phytoplankton communities from Atlantic Ocean - Tropical Atlantic ANT10 Metagenome | ecosystem: Environmental > Aquatic > Marine > Oceanic | place: Tropical Atlantic Ocean...
GCTTGTCTAATAGCTAGAGTAGAAATATCATTAACAATTTTATTATCATCAAAAGATGTTGCGTGTTGTGAAACATTAGATGCTGCTATTCTAGCATCAGCAAAAGTACCAGATGTAATTTTACTTGCAGCTAAATTAGGTATCTCTGCTGCGTCTAAAGTAATAGCAGAATTAGATACTGTTGTAATTGCGTTTGTTCCTATTCTAGTTAATGCCATTATACTGTTACCAATAATTCACCATCGGCATTTACCGAGAATGATAATCCTTTCTTACTAAAAAAACTTTCATCAAATAGATCTGTTTGGGATCCATCATTTGTAGCTACATCAATATTATCTGTGCCATTAGTAGTAGTTAAAATTAGATCTTCTTTTTGAGATCCTGTTCCATTAGTCTTTTTAAAACCATACAGATCTGCATTACCCAAACCAGCTTGAGCTGCTGCTGATAGATCTGATATTTCTACTACACCAGCATCAATACTATCAGAGCTAGTTATAACTCCTGTAAAAACTGAATTGCCTATATATCCCATGTATCCTCCTATGTACTAATACTATCAATAAAACTAACTACAGCTTTAAGTGAACTTGCTGTATCACTTTTAGCTTTTAGCTTATCACCAGATTTTAAAATAATTTTAGCTCCACCATCAATTAACTCTAATGATGATCCAGCTGGTATTGGTGCATTAACAATTAACTCTGTTGTGTTAGAATTATTTTCTATTGCAGCAGTTACATTAATAGATGTACCAGAAACATTAATCAATCTAATACCAACACAAGTATCAAAGCTATCTAACTGTGTAAGAATATCAGTATAGCCTGTACCTATAGCTGTGTGTGTTAATTGGTTTCTAAAATTTTGTGCCATGTTTTACTCCTTTCTATAATGCTACACTCATTGCAATACTAAATCCAGCCTGGGCAAATGAAGATGTATCTACAGCTGCATCTTTAAATTGTCCTCCAGAGAAGATACGCAATTTGTTACTGTTTGAATTGAAATAAATATCACCTTCAGTTAGGGCATCGCCATCTAAATCTGTTGAAGGTTCGTTTGCTTGTACTCCTAGGTACTGATCTTGAAAATTATCTAGACTTGCCTCTGCTGCTGCTTTAGCAGTTTCGGCTGCTGTCTTGGCTGCCTCTGCTGCTGTCTTTGCAGTTTCAGCTGCATTCTTACTTGATAGAGCTGATGATGCTGATGTAGCTGCCTCACCGGCTTTTGTCGTTGCTATTGTTGCCTGGGCAGTTGCAGTTTGACTTGCAGAAGTTGCAGTTGCAGCATCTACTAATAGATCCCATTTACCACTATCACTATTTGTAGTTAAGGGTTGAGATCCAGAAGATGAATGATCTGTGTTAGCTATAAAAATATTTCCGGTACTTGTGTCTTTTACAATATCTCTTTGGAAGTAACTTGTACTAGCTGCCCAATTACCTTTGAAAGATCCAATCTCTGATGTCATTACTAATGCATCACCAGAATTATTAACTGATAATAATTTATTAGCTGCTAACTCTGGAAAGAATACAGGGCCATTGGTTCCTGTTCCTGTTACTGTTCTAGCAGTAGAAGGTTTTAACTGAATAGATCTATCTGTAATTTCTTTTAATTGTTGTTGTCTAATAACTACATTATCAAAATCAGTTTCAAGAGCTGCTGGTGTAATAACCTGGCCTGTACTGTAAACTCCTGTTCTAGATAATGGTTGATCACCAATAATAGTAATACGATCATTTTGTGCTGGAGTATAATCAGTACCTCCAGATCCAGAATTATCTATAAAAGTTATAGATCCTGTTCCATCTGTATTAAGAGTAGCAGAGTATTGAGTAGATAATGTAAGCTCTGTATCATTTTGATATACTAATAATTCAGATGTAGCATTAACCTGGAAGTTAAAAGTATAAGGCCCAGCTCTATTACTAGATCCTACAATAGATTGTACTCTTCTTGCTGTGTCGTTTACATTAAATGTTGCCATATATTATTCCTAATATTGTGTTGTCGTTTTGTATAGTAGAACAAAAAAACACCACTACACTTTACCTTTCTTCAATCTTTTTTCTTCAATTATATCAATACCTTTTTGTATGTGTTTGTATTTTTCTTTCATCATTAATGTAGCTGTTATTTTTCTTCTTCTTAATATATCTTTTAATGCATCAAGTTGTAATCCAGGATTAGCTTTTTGTGCTAACCACTCTGGATCTTGTACCATCATTTTCATTTCATCTAACATAGTTAAACCTTCTTCGTTAGGTAAATTAATAAATTTAATGAATTGAGTATACTCTTCTGCTGAAAGATCTATCCCACCAATCCTTGCATCTGGCATTCTAATACCAAGATTAAGTTTTACTAACCAACTATCTACAATATTATATTTTTCATTCTGTGTTCTAATTGGTGAAAATACATTTTGCTCTGGCCCAACTAATGGTTCACCATATAAATTTACTCTTTGTTCTAAATTAGGATTAAAGAATGGACTATCTAATGCTGTTTTATTATAGATCTTATAAAAAGTTTTTATCCATTGAGGAATGTCTTGATCGTTATTTTCTCTAGCTCCCCATCCAAAAACAGGAAATCCTTTTTCAGCTTGTTCAGTAGTAATCATAGTTTCATACATTTTAGGATCTTGCATTCTTTGCAAGTAAGCACCAAATGTTCCAAAAGGATTACCAGCAACACCCATTGTACTTTCTAATATTTTTGATAATAACATATTTGTACCTCTGGTACTCATACCAGCTGCCTCACCATAGCCTGGTTGAAATATTGCTCCTAAATCTGCAAGACCTTTAGCAAAAGGTTGAGAAGATAAATAAGGAACAATAGATGCAATAGCTGCAAACATAATTTCTGATGCTTGAGCATCCCATTGATTATTACCATAATGATCTGGTCTTGACATATAGTATGACATATCAGCAGAGATAGCTAACAATGCAGATATAGGTTCAAACCTTGCGTAAGATGTACTTTCATATAATCCTGTTTCTTCATTTAAAACAGCAATAGAATATGGTTGAAATCCTTTTCTATAAAAAGCCTCTCTTTCAGCTTTATCCCAAGGAGCTTGTCCTGTTATCATAAATTTTTGTCCTGGTGCAGAACCATAAGCCATTGCTCCAAATGTCATCATTAAAGAACCACCGGCCATAATTTTAGCCATAGCTAATTGTTTTTTAGCTGGGCCATCAGCTCCAGATAATGCCTTTCTCATAGAAGGCATAAAGAAAGCTAACATAGGATTTCTCTTATTAGTTTCTAAACCAATGTTAACTACTGTTTTATAGAATGGTACAAACATTTTCATTGCTGGAATGTTTAACCATTTCTGTGCATCTGATAACCATCCAGCTGGTAATTTAGATTGGAATGTTCCTTCTAACATTGCCTCTTTAATTTCTGTAACTGCTGCCTTATCTGGATTAGCAAGAGTAGATTTATATAACTTTATAGCCTCATCTTTTGAAACTCCATCTGCTATGGCTGCATTATATCTTTTAGTTGCTAGTCTATCTAATTCCATGTGAAAGATAATACCTTTCATAGCCTCATCTTCTGCTAACAATAATCTTCCAGGAAATCTAAAAGCACTACCAAGATAATCTATACCCATACCAAAAATATTATTTTGATGACCTTCTGGTAATAGATCTCTTGTAATAGATTTACCTTCATTTCTTAAATCCATTTTATTAGTTTTAGATGTTATAGGATCACCGGTTTTTAAAACTTTATATCCATTACCTATTGCTAGTTTTGTTCCTTTATTTAATGATGTAATCATTGCCCACACTTCATTAAACATAACTCCATCTCTATGACTTAATCCTGGTATCTTATTAATACCAGCAGCAATTCCATACTCTACAATTTTTAAAGCATTAAAACTTAAATTACCTACAACATTAACTGTGTGTGTAATTGGTGACATTAACCTTGTATTAATCCAAGCCTCTGCCCAGGCATCACCTAATTTACTCATCCATGTTTGTTTTATAAAAGCAGATTTCTGATGTATGTCTAACTGTGCAAAATGACTACCAAAAGCCTTCCATTGTTCTGGTGTCATATCATTACCAAGTTTCTTCCATAACATTTCAAGATCACCCATATCAATTCTTTCTAGATCTATGTGTCTTACTAATGCTAATGTTGTTGCACTCTCTGATATAGCAGCATTAATCTTGCCCATAGTAGCTCCATACATAACAAATGTTTTTCTTAAATTAATTAGATCTGCCTCTGATGCTGTACCATTGGCTGCTTTAGCTACTAACTTATCTAGATGTAATCCTAATACTCTTACCTGGATCATACCAGCTGCAACTAATTCTTTTGGCAAAGGCATACCTTCTGGAGCATTTAATATCTTTGCATAAGTTTCATTTAAACCATATTTAGATGCAAGGTTTAAAATATCTTGAACAGTAGTTGGCCCTGTTTTGAAAGCCTCAATTTGTTTTTTAAATGTTTTAGTTACAATCTGGCCAATGTCATTAATATTAGATCCTTTATTTTTATAGATAGTTTCTACTTTAAAATTTTTAGCTAACTCTTCTGTATCCATATTTAAGAAAAGTTTATTTAACTCATCTAATTCTGGTTGTTCAAAATCTCTAAATACAATTTGATTTCCATCTACTTCAAATAATTTTTTTTCATCAACTTTAGTTTTTAGTATATCTGCTTGTTTATCTTGTAGATCTTTAATAGTAGTACCATCTTCATTTGGTTTTGGTTTCTTTTTAAAAATATTTTTAGGCACAAGACTTGCAACTTCCATGTACTGTTCGTCTTGGTCTTTTTCATTAATTAAAGATAATTCTGTATTATCTTCTTCTTTAATATTCTGTAGATCTTCGTTTACTTTTAAATTGCTATCTGGAAATATCTCTGAAGTTACACTATCTATTTTTTCAGATAAGTTTTGATCTGTATCTTTTGTATTAATTTTATTTAATAGATCTGTATCTTTAGGTAATGACATTATTCTACTCCTTCATTTACAAGGGTAGAATTATTTTCTAAACTTGTGTTGTTTTTTTTGCTATTGCTTTTTTTGCTTTCAACATTACTAACATTGCTCTGTGAAAAGCCTCCTTCGATGTCATTGGCTTTTCTTTCAATGATTGTTTTTGCTGCGTCTGCGTAACTTTTTGGTTCACTCTTAACTCCTAGTTTTGTATATAATCCTTGCTCAAAGTACCATAGAACTGCCTGTGTGTCACGATTATTTAATTTAGTACCTATCATGCTTTCTAACTGTATTTGTATTTCATTGATATAATTATCCATAATTTTTCGTTCTGCAAGATTTCTTGGTTGATCAGCACTTGCTTTAACACCATCCTTTTTAATAGTGTAAACATTACCAGACTTTCTATTAAAGCCTCTAGTAAACCAAATATCTGGAACAGCCTCATCAGAAGTACCCATTAAGCTCTGCATAAATTTACTTACTTTAGGGCCAAACATATCAGCTCCATAGATCTCTTTATCTAAAGCACCAGCAATAGGTTTCATATCATAAGATTTTCTTAATTCATTTAATTCTCTTCTTGTAGTTGGTGTATTTAAAAATTCTAAAAATGATTTTAATCCATTTGCATCAACATACTTTTGTACAAATTCTATTTGTCCTTTTAAGTGAGATCTTTGTGTCCATCCTTTTTCTTCACCTATTTCTGCTTTACCCAATTTAACCATAACATCATCTGCATTACGAAGGCTGTTAGGATTTGTTGTAGGAAACTTTCCTGTGTCTAAATAAATATCTGCAATTTGTGCAGCTACTTTAAAATCCATTCCAACATTTTGTCCTGGTGAGGCAATAGCTGTAAAGAATACTACTAGATCTTTTATTTCATCATTGCCTTTAAATTTAGGATTAATCTCATCTAATTTTTCCATTGCTATTTTAATATCTTTGTCATACCATCCGGCCCCTGTAACTTTTTGATCTAATTGGTAAGTTACTTCTTTAACACCTTGGTCTACCATTAATTTAAAATCATCTGGATTTTTAATATCTAGTTTAGGAGCTTGATCAAAATGATTAGTTATATCTTCAATTTTAACTTTATTATTTTTTCCTGTGCCTGTAATAACCGGTTCAATACTATTCATGATTGCGATAGTATCAAATTTTTCTGATCCTTCTAATTCTGGTTTGTAAGAAAAAGTACCTTCATCTATTTCTTTTGCTAAAGGCCCCTCTGGGTTCATAGCAGATCCACCAGATAAATTTATGTTACTATTGTCTACTTCTTCTACCTGGGCAGCTATATCTTTATTAAGATCATCCATAGCATCCCTATCTTTTGACAAACCACCACTTGCTGGTTCTTCATAATCTACATCACCTTTTTGTGGCATCTTATCTTCTATGACACCTGGAGGTGGATTATCAATATCAAAGACTTCGTTATCTGGAGCATTAACAATATTTTTTTCTATATCAGCTATTACTTCATCTTTACCTCTTAACTTTCTAATACCTTTGGCAAACATTTTAAATAAAGGAACTAATGTTTCACCTACAGGGCCTAATGGAGCATCACCAATAATAGCTTTAAATTTATCATTAAATACTGCATCAGCATCATAACCACCTTCTACATTGTCTGGTGTAGTAATATAAATATAAAATTCTTTAGCTAAACTATCTGCTTTTGTTTTATCAATATCTAAAAAGTTAGAAAGGAAAGATGCAAAGTTTGGATCGCCAGGTACTTGAGCAGCTCCAACTGTTATAGCCTCTGCTGTTAATGCTCTATATATAAAAGGCCATACACCTCTAGCTTTAAATATTTTAGCCATTGCACCATAAGCTCCAAGACCTGGTATAAGAAACTGTGATATACCTTCTGCAAAACCACCGGCTAAAGTTTCTGGTTCTGTTAATCTAAAGAAACCTTCATTGTCATAAATATTTTCTTGATAAAAATTTGAAAAATCATTTACTGTTCCTTCACTAACTAAATTCATTTTTTCTAATGTAGCTAAAGCTAAAGATCCTACACCCTCTGTTAATTTAGCTGTACCTCTTGCTGTGCCTTTAAGAATGTCTTTACTATAAAACCACCAATCTTTTTTATTTTGTTTTAAAATATAACCTTTGTCTGTAAGTTTATATTCTTTATCTGTGTTTCTAAATTCATATAAATTTAAGTAATTGTCATCACCATGACCATCATTAAATATTGTAGAATTGTCTACAAGATACATATTATCTTCTATAGTAATAATTTTATCTAATTCTTTTTCTTCGTATTTATTCATTATTGTAAATGTCCTTTTAGTATTTTTAAATCAGATATAATGTTTGTAATTACAACAGCATCTACACCTTGAGGTAAAGCTATTTGTTTTTCGTTAGTACCCCAAAGTTTTCCTTTTACTGTGTACGATGTATTTCCTGTATTAATTAAATCTCTTAACTCTTCCATTTCATTTATTAACATATCTACTCCTCCAGGAGTTGTTAAAAAAGTATCTCTAAAATTGTCATGCTTATAACCTTCTTTCCACATTTCATTGTTTTGCCATTCGCCATTAAAATAACCCATCCATAAAGGCCCACTCATATCATAACCTTTTACTTTTTTACCACCTATACTTACTATTGAGTTACTTATTTTATTTTGAAAATTAGTTTGATCAGTAACTTTTTGATCTGCTGCTTTTTGTATTCCAACTATATCTATAGCTTTTTGCATAATATCATTTTTACTTGAGTTAGGATTAGCTCTTAACCAATCATACAACTCACCAACTTTTTCTATATATAATTTATGGGCCTGGCTTTGCTCCTTACCAGCATCACCAAACATAGTAACATCTGCATATCCTACTTGCCTTCTAATATAAGCATCTGCCTCACTAAAGCCTTCTTTTTTAGCAGAGATAACTTTAACTAATAAATCATTTCTAGTTTCTTGATTTATAACACCAATGTCATAAGCATTTTTTATTTCCCATTTTTCTAAATTACCAAAATATAAACTTTCGTATAACTCTGCCTCTTCATCTGGATCATTAAATTCACCACCTCTTTTTTGTTCATCAAGAGTTGATGAATAAGTTATAAAAGTTTTTTTGTCTATATCCTCCATTTCACTTACTATTGCTTTTGCTGATATATAATCATCGTTTTGTAATGCAACTGCATACTTATATTCTAAATCTACTATTAAAGATTTTTTGTCTATTGCTAATCCTTTATCTTTATCTTCTTCTGCTTTCATTCCATTGTTTGCCCAGGTTTGAACACTATCTCTAAATTCTTTTCTTTCATCTGGATCTAAACTTTCATAAAGACTTTTATATAATTCAGCTTGTTGTCTTGCATTTGCTAATGTTTTGTCATTAGCTGCATCTATTTCTTTTTTAGTTTCTAGATCTGCATCTGGTGGGTAATCTTGTAATTCTGGTTCTATATAAAAATTACCTTTTCTTATTTCTGCATAAACTTTAGCTTGATGCTCTACACCTTTATTAATGTTATCTTCTGTATTAACAAAAGTTGAAAATAAATAATTTTTCTTTTGCTGGATTACTTCTGCATCCCAAGCACTTTCCCATTTAGTCATTTGTTCTGCTGAAATGTTTGCAGCTGATAATTCACTTTGTATTCTTATTTTTTCTGCATCTAAATATTGATCTAAAGGAATAGTAACAACTTCTGTTCCAACTTGTACTTCTACCATTGGCCCTAATTTTACAATGTCAGATATTCTTTCTATATGATCATTACCATATATTATGGCCTCTGTTGTTTGTCTTTTCTTATGATCTTTAATTAGATCATCTGCGTATGATGTGTAGTATGAGTTAGCAGTTGTTGCTAATTTTGCTTGTGTTGCAACTGATGCATCTGCATCAACAGGAAGTAAAGCCTCTGAATAACCATTTACAATTCCATCTAATTTATTTTTATACATATCTAAAGTCATAGGAGTACCTTTTGTTTTTAAGATATGTGCCTCTATTTTAAGATCCATAAAATCTTTTTGAGCTTTGATAGCTAGATCACTAGATAAAATATTTATATGTGTAGCTCTTATAGCTTTGCCATAAGTAGTAACTTTGTTTCCACCAATAATATTATTTCTATCAGCTGGATTAGCTTTATAGAATTGATCTACAGATACAGGATTTTCAGCTGCATATTGTTTACCAGCCTCTTCCATTTCAACATTTAAACCTTTTAAAGCAAAAGTATTTATTGCATCTAATCTTTGAGTAAGACTATCAAATCCAGATGCTTGAACTTTGTATTGAGAAAAATCTACAGAAGGAATACTTGCACCCTCTACTAAACTTCCTCTATATATTTTTCTTTGTGTCGCCATTATTCTCTAAATGCCTTAAATTGTTCTGTTGTCATTTTATTTGTAGTATTTGTTTTTGTTGGTTTGGTATCAAACTTTCCTGTCATTCCTATTTGTCCTATATCAGTACCCAAACCAAATATTGCATTTAATATTCCAAATTGTTTTGCTTGTTTCCCAGCAGTTTTTAAATTTTTATATTGTATGATACCCAGGTTCAACATTAACTCCTGGTTAATACCAGCTATACCATAATCTGTTGCACCAGATTTTAATGTTACAAATTGATTAGTTAAAACAGATCCTTCACTTGTAAGAACTCCACCAGCAGCTCCTCTTGCAATAATAGCACCTAATGTTTCATTGGTTGCTTTAAGAGCTTTTACTCCTTCTTCTTTAGCCTCAATTCTTTTTTCTTTGTATTGTAATTTTGAAATATCTGCCTGGCTATCATAGTATGCTTTTGTTGCCATGCCTTGCATATATGTGCCATAGGCTTTTCCAGCTGATGCTGCTACTGCGATTACTGTCCACCAACTCATTGTCCTACACTCACTTTATATTCTACCCCAAGTAATGTAAAGAACAGGGGAGCTGATTGACTAAATGTTAGTTGACCTTCTCTATCATAACCTAACATTGGTTTTCTTCTTTTCTTTCCTGTAAAAAAAGTTGCTGCTGTAA
>Ga0115012_10002931_pt1 | contig 10038 bp, 4 predicted proteins | sample TroAtlMetagenome_FD_88706 | JGI IMG/M metagenome (GOLD analysis project Ga0115012, IMG submission 88706) | Marine eukaryotic phytoplankton communities from Atlantic Ocean - Tropical Atlantic ANT10 Metagenome | ecosystem: Environmental > Aquatic > Marine > Oceanic | place: Tropical Atlantic Ocean...
GGGCGTGCGGGGGCCCGGGGCGTCCCGCGCCCGCCCGCCGGGAGGGAGGGTGTAGGCTGGGGGGCCGGCGCCGGCGGCGCGGGATTTCGCGCGAGCGGTCAGGAAGGGGCCGAGCGCGCGCGCCGGGGGTTTGCCTGGGGTTTGCCTTGCGGGGGGCCCGCCGGGGGGGAGAGCGGGCGGACGGCGGGGAGGGTTAGGGGGCGCCATGGCGGGGCGTGTGGCGAGCCGGAGGAGCGCGGCGCGGCGCGGCGCGGGGGCCCGGCGGGGGCCGGCCCCGCTTAGGGTGCGCGGCCCGCCCTCCCCCCCCCTCCCCCCCCCCACCTCCCCCGCAGTCACACGCACTCGCGCCTAGCGTCGCCCCCCGGTTGCCCCCCGCCCGCCCGGCCGCGCGCGCGCGCGTGCGCGCCCGGCCCCTCGCCTCTCGCGCCGCCTCGCGCGCCGAGGACAGCCGCACGGGCGGGCGCCTTCCCCCCGCGCGCGGGCGGGAGGGCGGGGGGGAGGCGGAGGAGGGGCGGCTGCGAGAGCGCCCCCCCCTCCCCCCCCCGTCGTCCGCCCCGCCCCCCGCCCGCCCGCGGCAAGGCCGCTGCTCCCCACCCGCGGCCCGTGGAGCGCCGGCCGGTGCTCACCTTGCTCGAGACGTTGGGAGCTGCGTTGGCTGACTCGGCTTCATCTCTCCCCTCCTCCTCAGGCGGTGGGCACCGGGGTCGTGGCGGAGCAGTACGCGACCGCTCTCGTGGACCTGGCCAAGGACAAGTCCGCCCTCGAGGCGGTACGCGGAGACATCGTCTCCCTCAGCGCGCTGATGGAGTCGGACAAGGCGGCCCTGGGCTTCCTCGCCAACCCGGTGGCGCCCGTGGAGAAGAAGAAGGACTTGCTGAAGACCATCGGCGGGGAGTCTGAGTACTCCCCCATCACTTCCAACTTCCTCAACCTCCTGGTGGACAAGGCCCGCATCAAGTACCTCCCCGAGATCTGCGACGCCTTTGAGAGCCTTTACTGCGAGAACACCGACACAGAGACGGCGACCGTGGTCTCGGCGGTCAAGCTCGACTCGGAGCAGCAGCTGAGCATCGCGAAGCAGCTCCAGCGCTTGACGGGGCGCAAAAACATCAAGCTGAAGCCCCAGGTCGACGAGAACCTGCTCGGCGGCTTCGTGCTCAAATTTGGGAAGGACGCGTCCATGCAGATCGACATGTCCATCAAGGGGCAGCTGGAGAAGATTGAGGAGGACCTCATGACCTCCGCGCCTACGATGTGAGCGGGAATCGGCGGGGGCTAGGGGATTAGGGGAATGGGGGACAGGGTGTGGGAGCCGCGGCGCCGGCTCAGCCCAAGGGGCCCTTCCCTCCGAACAAAGCGGGGGGGAGGCTTAAAACTGTATACATAACAAATTATTTGCAACAAATTATGTGAGATTTTGTACCAGTACCCGCACCGGTAGCTGCTCGGTGGGAGCAGGGGGGGTCTAGGCAGGGGGGGCGCTGCGAGCGACCCGGGAGCAGCCGCATGGCGGGGAGGGGAAAAAAGAAAACCATTACTAATGATGTCGGAAAGAATCTCACAGGTCGTTACAGGTGGTGTCGGAAAAAATAATCTAGCGGGTTGCGGGCAGCGGTTTGTGTGCTGCTCAGGGCTCCCCTGCTACGACGAGGCCAGGTCCTGCGCCTTCAGCTCGGAGAGGTCCAGGGGCAGCTTGGAAAGCCGGAGCAGGGCAGCGTTGGACAGCGCCTGGCGGACCTCAGGCCCGCACTGGGCCACGACCTCCGCCGCAGGTTCGAGGCCGTCCAGCCCGAGCGCGAGGCCCACGGCGAGGGTTCGGTCGGTGTCGGCCTTGAGAGCCATGCGACCGTTCCGCTGGGCCGCCGCGCCAAGCGCACACAGGCTCGGCAGGACACCCTGGAGGCCAGGCGCGAGGGCGCGCGGGTTACCGTAACAGGCCACCCGGAGGGCCAGCAGGCCGGCCGCCTGGACCTCCTGGGCCTCGGCCGGCGCCAGGAGCGCCGTGATCAAGGGCACCGCCTTGTCCAGCGAGGGCGGGGAGGCGGATGCCCCCTCCGCGGCTCCCTCCTGCCGGAGGAGCTCCCCAATGGCGGCGGCGGAAGCTGTCTTCACGGAGGCGGGGCAGCCTTCCTGGCAGGCCCTGGCGAGGGCGCGCAGCACCTGTGCTGTGATCTCGGCCTCCTGAAGCACCCCCACGCCCCCCGCGCCGAAGAAGGACCTGAGGAGGACCAGCGGGGCCTCTTCCCCGTGCTGCTCCATGAGCGGTAGCAACTGCCCTCCCAGGGCGTCGGGTCTGCAGAGGGCGAGGTGGGCCCCGAGGGCCGCCGCGGCGGCACGGCGGGTCGCCTCTCCGGAGGCGCCGTACGCGGCCTGCAGAGTTTCGCCCGCGGCGCTCAGCACGTCGGGCTTGAGGCGCGCCCCGGCGACCCGGAGCACCCCGCCCAGCGCCTTGAGCGCGGAGGCCCCGACCCCCCCGGAGCCGTCGCTATCAGGGTCCCCACTGTGAGCTGCCACAAACTTGGATAGGTCGCTCGCCAGCTGGTCGACACGCATGGCGAAGGCGGACAGTGCCCCCAGGTTATCGGCGGCAGGATCCCGCACCTCGCGGGCGGGGTCTTGCAAGCACTTCAAGAACGTTGTCTGCAGCTGCGGGGCGAAGGGGCGCAGCGCGAGGCCTGAGCGCTTGATCAGGCTGCCCAGAGTGCGCAGGATGGCCGCCTTGATCTCCCAAGGAAAGCGGTCCCCGGCAAGGCGGATGAGCGGGCCCGCCACGCCGGCGACGTGGGGGCGCAGGGCCGGCGCGGGGCTGGCCTCGACGAGGTCTCCGAGCCCGTCCGCCGCCGATTCGCGCATCTCGGTCGTCGCCCCATTACGAAGGCCTTCGATATAAATGGGCAGGAGCGGCCCGAGGGGGCGCGGGATCTCTCCCAGACCCGCCACAGTGGCGCCCCCCGCCTCCTCAGCCGCCATGACGGCGGCCCCGCCCTGCTGCCGCAGGTGCCTGCGGGTGCGTTCCACCGCATCGGAGACCGCTGTACGGCAGGGCTGCACGAGCTGGGGCAGCGACTCACGCGGCAGGGCCTTCTCCAGAGCCACAAGAGCGCCGTGGCAGGCCCTCCACGCGTCGGTGGCGCCCTCGCCCTGCACGGCGAGAGGAGGGAACAGCGCCTTCACGAGCACGTCCGCCTGAGCCACCACGATGGCGGACTGGGCCTCCGCCAGCACCCGCACCAGGTCCGCCGCCGCAACCATGCTGGGTCCGAACTTCTCGAGGGCCAGGCGGAGCTCGGCCATGAGCGCCTCGGGCCCGGGGCTGTCCTCCTGGGAACCCTCGACCGGGCTTCCCTCGGACTTCCCGTCCCCGCCGCTGCCGCCCTCCATGGCCCCAACGGCCTGCGCCACTGACTGCAGCGCCTCTGACGCGGCCTCCCGCGCGGGACTCTCCTCCAGGGCCCCGGCCTCGGGCAGTAGGGCCCGCAGTACACGGCCCAGAACGCGCACGAGCGCGGGGCTCGCTCCCCCCTCGGACACGGCCTCAGCCATTGCGCCCAGGGCCTTTGCGCGCATGGCTGTGAGCGGCACATGGCACAGGCGGGGCAGCACGAAATGGAGCAGCTGCGGCCGCACGGCGAGGACGACTCTAAGACCTTCCAGGGCCCGGTTCTGCTTGTCTTCCATGTCGGGGCCTTTGGTCTTTGCCTCGAGGACATCCAGCGTTGAGGGGATGACCGTCTCTTCCACGGCCACGGCGCCGGGCCCGCGGAAGAGGGCCGCGATGGCCCGCCCCGAAGCCTCGCGTGTGGCTGGGTCCGAGTCGCACAGGCCCTGCTGCACCACGGGGAGGAGCTCCGGGAGCACCCTCGACAGCAGGTTCCGGTTGCAGTTCGCCAAAACCTCCCCCGCCCCCCGGCAGGTGCCCCGGCGGGTCGCGACGGTCGCATCCTCCCCCAAGGCCCCTGCGCTGAGGGCCTCCAAGACCTGGGGGAGGACCCGATCGCCCATCTTTTTCACCAGGTCCCCCAGGCAGGATCCCGCCGCGAGCTGCAGCTCGTCCTCCTCCGTCCCCCCGCCGCCCAGTCGCGCAATGACGAGCCGCATGACCTCCCCAATAATCTCGGAGATTGCCTTTGGCGAGTTCGGCACAACAGACTTCCAGACATGCATGGAGGCGGAGCGCACCTCGTAGTGGCCGTCAGCCTTCGCGATCGCGAGTTCAGCCAGCGCCCTGTCCCTCCGCTCCTGCCCCAGGGCCTCCAGGAGCACTGCCTGCGTCTGTGAGGAGCAGGTGCCCCCCTCATCGTCGTCACCGGAGGTCTGGATATTCCCCGTCACGCCGGAGAGCTTGTAGAGCAGGGAGCCCAGGAGCTCCACCGAGGCCATGCGGATCCGCCAGCTGTGGTCTTCCATGCCGCTGATGATCGACGGGAGGAGGGTGGACACGGCGTTGTCCGTGAACTCGGCGATAAAGATGCGCCCAGCTGCCAATGCCGCAGACCTCACGCCCTCGGACTCGTCCGCAAGGCCTCCCAAGACCCGCGGCAGGGCGGCGGCAATATGCCGCCCGAACCCTGCCTCCCCGAAGCTCACCGGGAGGTAGCGCAGCAGGGTCAGGTGCCCCTCGCGCGCCGCCGCCCGGCCGTCCGCGCAGCCCGCCAGAAGGTCGGGCATCAGAGCGTTGAGTTCTTCGTGGCCCTGAACAGCTAGGACCTCTGCGAGACCCTGAGCGGCGCCTTGGCGTTCCACGGCCGAGCCGTCCGAGCGCATGGTCTCCAAGAGCCAGGGCACGAGATCGGAGAGGTTGTCGGAGCCGAGGCCAGACATGAGGGCCGCGGCCGCCTTGGCCGCCGCGATCCGAACGTCCGGGGCGGGGTCCACCAAAGACTGTTTGATCTCGGGGACGATGTCGGGGACGTAGGGCACCATGTCCTTCGGGTTCGTGACGAGGTGGCACATGCTCCCGACGATTTTGGCTGCCTTTTTCTTGCCGTCAGCAGAGCGGTCACGGAGGCCCCGGATGACCACGGGTAGGATGAGCGCGAGGGCCGGGGCGTCGATGGAGTTCACGAAACGGGTCGAGAGCAGAGCCTCTAGGGTTGTCTTGGTCTTCTCAGCTGGCCGAGAGATGGCGGCCAGGAGAACAGGCACCAGCTGGGAGACTTCTGGATTGCGCACGACTTTGCCAATCTGTTCCAGGGACTTCTGGGCTGCCGCCTGCACCTTGGGGTGGGTATCGCCGAGGACTTCACTGAGCTTCGGGACGATGTTTGGGAGGGCGGTGCTCAGCTGACGAGGTGCGCAGTTCGACATGGCGCCAAGCATCAGGCAGCTTGCCTGCTTGGTCCGCCAGGCCTTCTCCTGGGTGCCCCCAAGCAGGGCCGGCAGCACCAGCTTCACCCCGTGCGCCGAGAGCATACCCATAATCCTCTTGCCAGCAGCTCTGGCCGCGCGGCGCACCTCGACCAAGGTGTCGCCGTAGGCTGTCAGGAGCATCGGGAGAATCTGCACGATGTACGGCTCGAACAAGCGCCCTAGAGTCTCACACAGGGCCTCGAACGCGAAGAGCGCCCCCTCACGGCAGCGCGGGTCCTTCTTGTCCTCGATGGCGGCCTTGAGCCGGTCCATGATGCCAAACGACTTCAGCGAGGACATGCCGAGGCCCTTAACGCAGCCTGCGAGGCCGTATGCGCCCCCTCGCCGCTCAGCGTACGACTCGCCTTCCAGCAGCAGAGCTATCACGCGCCCGAGAACCTCTTCAATGTTCTCCTGCTCCTTGGACATGTTGCCCATCAGCTGCCCGAGGCACTTGCTGACACTGCGCTGGACAGATTCCGAAGGCGTGGGCAGGGCGGCGATGAGCTTCTCAATGATGTTCGTGATACGCTCGTCCCCCTTAGGCAAGTGGCTCGCGAGGGTACCGTAAAGCACAATGACGCCCTCCCTCACGAGATCGTACTGGTGCTCGTTCTCCAGAGCGACGGATTTGGCGCTTCCCGACAGGTACGATTCAAGAACCGGGAGCACGTTCTCGGAGCAGCTCTGGCCGTGCGCGTTGAGAAGGGCGCAGCCTGCCTCCAGCACGATCGACCTCACGCCTTCGTCCTCGCATACCAGCCCCTTCCGGATCGTGAAGTCCAGGATCTGCTGCACCTTCGGGCCCAGCAGGCCCACCATCTCCCGGACAGCAGCCATGATGCCCCACTGGGTCCGAGCGGATGCTGAGGGGAAGAGGCCGCACAGACTTTCGACGGTGGGCCCTAGATGCTCCGGGGAATCTTCCAGAGCTTCGACGATGGCGCACGCGGCCGACTGTCGGGTGACCTCGTTGTCATGAGACAGGTACTTGACTACGTCGGGAATGAAATCCCCGGGAAAGTCGTGGCCGTACATGTCCCACACACCTTCAGCAGCGCCGGCGACGTCTTCGTCATTATCGTGAAGCACGATCCAGAGAGGCACAGCGGTCGCCGGCACGAGAGGCAGCGCGCCTGTAGCCAGCTCAGGGATCGCCGGCAGCGCGCCGAGCGTGATGAGCCGTGTCTCAGCGGAGTCTGAGAGCACGCCATTCAGGAGTACCGGGATGTTGGATTCCGGGATGCCCTCGCACAGCTCGGACAAAACAGTTTGAAGCCTGGCTTTCTGCGAAGGCATGGTCTGCGACAGTCGGAGGACACACTCGACAGTCTGCTGGTACGGCCAGAGGCACCCTGGACAGACATGCTGGGCGAGCAAGCCGAAGGCGGGCTCATGAGCCTCGGAAACGGTTGCACTCATAAGGATGCGAGATAGCACGGGGAATAAGAACCGGTAGCACGGTTCCGGCAACTGCCGTGTCCCCAGGCCCTGGCACGTGCTCTGCATGGCCTCTATGACGCTGAGCACGATGGGACTGGAAAGCGCAGGGTCGGCCTTTTCATCCCAGGGCTCCACCGCGCTTGTAAGGCATAGGGCTGCGGCGACGTCGTACGGCTGAGAGCCCAGAGCGTCCGGTAGGCAACGTGCCAGAGAAACCACGGCCGGGAAGGCCGCAGTCTCTCCCACCAGAGGAGAGTTGAGCAGAGGGGTGGCAAAGGAGCCCATCTGGTCCACGGACTCCTTTGCGTAGTCTGGAGAAGCTTCGCACGCGGACACGATCACAGCCAAGCACTTCGAGAGCTTGGCTTGGGCGAGGCGCATACATGCCCGGACTTCAGATTCCTGCTCCAGCTGCTGCAGCCGGGCGGCTTCTCGCGGGTCTATTTTTTTTGGGCCGGATACCCCCTTGCCCGGCTTGCCCCCCGCCCCGGCCCCTGACTTGGCGCTGGGCTTCGCCCCTCCAGCCGCGCTGCTGCCCTTGGCGACGTCAAACGTGTCGCTGCTCCTATTGCGACCGCTGCTCACCGCCTGGAGAGTTGCCGAACCGTCGAATTTCCCAAGTTCGATTGCAAGCGTGCCCTCGAGAGTTTTCCAAATCTGCGGTGGGAGCAAAGTTAGTCGCCCAGAGATGGAACGGCAGATACCAGGCCCGCGGCAAGAGAGCATCAGAGTATGGATGACCATGTTCTCAACACAGGGTTCCGCGGAACGTGCGGAACTGCTTTCAGGCAGCATTTGGACATGTTGTGTGTTGTATCATCACGCGCTCAAAAAAAGGCGTGAACAGCCTTTAGCGGAGGGGGAGAGAGAGAGAGAGAGGAAAGGGGTGGGGAAGGGGAAGGGGGCAGGGGAGGCGAGGGAGGAGCGGTACTGAGGGGGGGATGACTCACCTGGAAGTCCCTCTTGGAGTAGTTCTTGTGTTCTTCGAGGGGAGCACTTTCCCTCAATTTGTGCAGAAGAACCGGAAACAAGAATTCAGGGCACTCAGATGTGACCGCCGCTATGGAGGCCAGCAGGGCCCGGGTCCCCCTTTCCTCCTCACAGTCGACTAGGCGCTTTAAGAGCGCGACCAGGAGGCTATGCCCCGAAACCGACACGGTTTCGGAAAAGCGCTTCCCCGTCGACGAGAAATGCCGCGTGGTCACAGCCTTCCACGACATTTGCCCGTGTGGCCCGGCCGGGTTCACCAGGGGGTGGTGGGCGCACACCATGAGCCCCAGCAGAGCTCCCTCTGTGAGGCTCGCAAGGTCGGCGGGGGCGATTGCCAGGAGCACGGCCTTTCCCCAGTGCTCCGCCGGGGCCATGCACATCTCCCCGTCACCCTCAGGCCACAGGGTGGCTGCCACACGCACCAGCTGCAGGGCCATTGTCTGCACAAGCTCGGAGCCCCCACCCGGGATGCAAGTTTGAATAGTCGCCAGCGCCGCCTGGCGCGCGCTTCGCTCCACGGACATACAGAGGGCGCCCAACTGGCGGCACACAGCGGCGTGACCGGGCTCGCTGAGCTTCTCGGGGTGGTTGAGCAAGGCCTCCTGCAGAAGGACAGCAAGGTGCTCCTGCTGCAATGCACTCAGGCGCAGGACGTAGCCTTCAGCGAGGAGAGGGGAGTCGTCCGCGAAGGCCTTACGGAGGAGGCCCTGGACATCGCACTCAGTCTCCGCGATGCCCTGGCCCCGACGCAGCTTTTCAAGCGCCAGGACAGCAGAAGCGCCAAGGGTGTTCATGGCCCCCTTCGTGAGAGTCTCCCTCACGAGTAGCCCCAGAGGCTTGGCGACGGCCACAAGCTGGGGCCGGAACTTCTCCACCGATACAAGGCGGAACAGAGTCTTGAAAGCAGACAGCCGCACCGCCTCCGCGGTCCCAGCGCCGAGGCCCGCGGCCAGCCCGGTAGCGACGCCGTCAGGCAGGGACTCCAGATGGCCGCTCCAGGAGGCCACGGCTTCCAGAGCTGCTGATACGAGCTGCTCGTTGGACTCGGCAGCGTGCAGACCCATCGCACACCGCACGGCGGCGGCGGCCGAGGCGGGCCCCACGATAGTCGCCTCCATGGAGGCTCCGTATGCTGCGAGGGCGCCCAGCACAGCGGCCTTCTCGTTGGCGTTCTTCAGCTTTTCCTTCTTCCCGGAGAGTGCCTCGACGAGGAGAGAGCAAGTGCTCTCCGCCACATCCGGGTCCCGCACCCGGGCGGCCAGCAGACCTACCGCCCGCGCGGCAGCGTCCCGGTTGCCCGCCGCGCTGTGCTTGAGCTGGGGGATCACGGCATCCAGCAGCTCGGCGGCGACCGGGCTCAAGTCAGTGCCCGCATCCGCCTGGCCCTCCAGGAGGGCATTCAGGGCGACGAGAGCATTGTCGGGGGAGCGCTTCAAGAGCCGCAGAAGCGCCGGGACGACTCCCTTTGCCAGCGCTGGGGCACCGACACCCTGCAAAATCCGCCCCAGGCGCGGCGCGAGCGCCTTGTATCCCGCGGTCTTGACGTCGGACACGTGATCACTCCACGACTTAAGCACGGCTGTCAGGACCCTGTCCTCCCCGCTGGGCACTCCCCCGCGCAGCGAGGGGAGCGCATCCGCCAGCAGGCAGGCCGCACCGGCTCCGGGAGGGCCAGGCAGCCCCGCGGCGTTCAGCAGCGCGTCGGTTGCGGCGGATCCCCCTTCTGAGAGCGCGCGGCCTGCGCCACGGGAGAGGCTCCGCCATGCCCGCCCGTCCACCCCACCCTCCTCCAGCAGTAGCTTGCCCACAAGCCCCGCGAGGAATTCGGCAAGCTTCTGCGCGACCTTGGCCCGGGCCGCGGGGGTAGCGCATCCTCCGGCAGCCGGGCAATACTCCCCAGGAGCACCAGGGTCCAACGCGCGAGAACGTGGCGCTGCACCCCCGACGGGCGGGCCAGCGCAGACCCCTCCCGCAGCAGGCTCTTCGCGTAGGCTGCGAAGAGCCCAGCGTCCCCCGCCCCACGCCGCAGAGCGGCCTCCAGCAGCCGCCCATCGCGCAGCAGCCCCCCGCCGCCGCCGCGCAGCGCCTCCGCCAGCCCCTCCGCCCCCGCCAGCCCCCCCCCGCCCCGGGGCCCGGGCTGGACGGCCCCCGCGGCCGCTCCGGCGGCGATCTCGACCCCCCCGGGGGCCCCCGGGCCCCCCCCCCGCCCGCCCGCCGCAGCTTGTTCCCTGACCCCGCCGGCGAGCCGGGAGCCCC
>Ga0115012_10002937_pt1 | contig 10034 bp, 8 predicted proteins | sample TroAtlMetagenome_FD_88706 | JGI IMG/M metagenome (GOLD analysis project Ga0115012, IMG submission 88706) | Marine eukaryotic phytoplankton communities from Atlantic Ocean - Tropical Atlantic ANT10 Metagenome | ecosystem: Environmental > Aquatic > Marine > Oceanic | place: Tropical Atlantic Ocean...
ATGTTTGTATTGATTAGGTGCTAAGAAAGGTATAATTGTTCTTAATGAAACAACAATATCAAATTTAAAATCATTTTTGTAATCTAAAATAGAGTTGTCTAGATACTGTACGCCGTCATATGTTCCTTCTCTCGCAAGATTAGGATCACTATTACAATTATTAAATACTGTGACTTTAAACCCTAGTTTTGATAAGTTCTTGGCCATTAAAATGGTTGCAGACTCGGAACCACCTAGACCTCTCTTTGTCAACGTGTCGCCATCATATGGTAGACCAATTATGTCTAAAAATGCTATAGAAATCATTTAAAATTCTTTGTTATACTCACTACAGTTTATTTATAAATATACTATAACAGAATAGTAAAAAAAAGTCAATGCTTGGACTTTAATGAGGGGGGAATAGTATTCACACATGCCGGTAATTAAGAATGCAGGTGTTCGTGTCGGCCTAGGAAGAATAGGTTACACAGGATCAGCAGGACCACAAGGTTTTACAGGATCAAAAGGGGATAAAGGTGCTGACGGTTCACCAGGAGGTTACGCCGGGTCACAAGGTTTCACTGGTTCACGTGGTGAACAAGGACCAGCAGACGGCTACACAGGTTCAAAAGGTGAAATAGGTTTTACAGGATCCCTTGGTTATACTGGTTCATCAGGAACAACAGGATTTACAGGTTCAAAAGGGGAACAAGGACCCGCTGGAGGTTTTACAGGTTCAGTTGGTTATACTGGTTCTGCTGGAGCAGGTTATACAGGTTCTAAAGGCGACACAGGTTTTGACGGCTCTGTAGGATTTACAGGTTCAAAAGGCGATCAAGGTGTAATTGGTTTTACAGGATCTAAAGGAGACGCAGGTGCTGACGGCTCAGATGGTGCAACTGGTTTTACAGGATCAAAAGGTGATCAAGGAGATATTGGTTATACTGGATCTGCCGGTGCCGATGGTTCAGCAGGTGTAGCTGGTTTTACAGGATCTCAAGGTCTCGTTGGTTTTACAGGTTCAGCAGGAACAGGTTCAGATTCACCATTAGTATTCACAACTTCAGGAGATTATAGAACACTTACAGGATTTTTAGAAAGTGGTTCAACAAGTACTATAAGAACAGCAGAGTTTCATAATGACTTATTAAGATTAACTCTTGCTACATTTACTCCTTCTTTTTCAGCTTCATCAACTCCAAGTTCATCATTAAATTGGGATGTTCCTTGTACAGGATTTTCTGTATCAGTAGATAACCCTAGTGATGTCACAAACGATTTTATAAGTTCAGTTTACTCTATCACTCAAACAAGTGGAAGTGTTAACGGTACTTTATCTAATTATACAGCAGGTAGTTTTTCACAAACACCAGCAGGTGGTGTAGATTGGACTCAATCTTTCACTGTAGATAATTCAAATTCATATATTAGATCAACATCAACTAATCGTAGTGGTGGCTCAGCAGGCGCAACAGTTAAATTTAATCACAATGACGGCAGTGAATCAGAATATACAGCTTCTGATACAAGTTTTTCCGTTAACTGGTCAACAGCGTCTATGAGTTTATCTAAAAGTAATGTCAGCGGAAAGACATTCTTAAAAACATATTCAAGTACCTCTTACAGTACAAGTGTAAGCGGCCTCAATAGTTCAAGCAATAGTTCACATTCGCTTTCGGCTACTGGAGGTACTTTGAACAATACATCTGGCAATGGCTATGTTAGTGGAACATTTACGTTCACTACTCCTATTCATAAGGACAATACAGGTACTACTCGTACAGTTAGTAATACTTGTACATTCTCACGGCCTGCCAATGTAACCGGTACAGCGTATACTGTAGATCAATCATCTACAACATCCAACGTATCAGCTTCGTTTACATATCCAAGTTTTTGGATTTGGACTGCAAGTACAGGAACCCCTCCTACACTTACAGATATAATTGACGATGCTCAGAGTACCGGTTTTCACTCTAACACGAACCAATTGGCCAATCAGACTCATGATTTTTCCGTCCAAGCAGTGAACAATACTGATTCTAATCCTCGTGCTTTTTGGTTCGCCGTTAGGGATGCGGCTACGCAAACAACAACATTTAAAACTGGTGCAAGTTCAGCTTTATTAAGTGATGTTGCTTCAACTGACGGTGGTGTAATTAATTTAATACCATCTTCTCCTCCTTCAGGACTAACAAATGAAGCATATCACATATACGGAATTACACTTCAACCAGGTACAACTTATGTGGAGATTAGTTAATGGCTAGTAATTACGACGGATTAACCAGAAACGTATGGCCAGGTACATGGAGTACCGGGACTAACTCCCCTATTGTACTTGATACAGAGGTTAGAGGTACTTTACATTCTATCACTGGAGATTTAAACGACAGACTAACAGATATCCCAGGTGCTAGAATACAAGAAGGTATGTTAGTGTATGTTAAAAATACATACACATCAGGAAGTACAACATACACAGGCGATAATTATTTTACTTACAAACTACAAGTTGGTCAAGTTAGAGATCCAACAACAGGTGCCGTTCCTAATGCAGACGCAAACTGGTCATTGTTCAGTGTATCAGGTGGTTCTGGTTATACAGGTTCAGCAGGTGCAATTGGATTTACCGGCTCAAAAGGAGATATAGGTTATTCAGGCTCAAAAGGAGATTTAGGTTATACAGGATCAAAAGGCGATCAAGGTGTTGTAGGATTTACAGGCTCTAAAGGAGATCAAGGCACTGTAGGATTTACCGGCTCAAAAGGAGATATTGGTAGTGTAGGATTTACAGGTAGTAAAGGTATTCAAGGTGCAACAGGATTTGATGGCTCTGTAGGATTTACAGGTTCAAAAGGCACAAAAGGAGATATAGGATATTCAGGTTCTAAAGGCGATACAGGATTTGACGGCAGTAAAGGAGATTTAGGATATTCTGGAAGTAAAGGCGATATAGGTTTCAGTGGTTCTAAAGGAGATACAGGAACAGCCGGCGCTGTAGGATTTTCAGGTTCAAAAGGAGATTTAGGTTATACAGGATCAATTGGTTATAGTGGATCAAAAGGTGATCAAGGCGCTATAGGTTATACAGGTTCGGAAGGAAATTTAGATGTAAGTTTATCATCAACTCCACCAGGTTCAGCAGGACTTGGCGATGTTTGGATTGATGACGCAACAGGTATTCAATACTTCTACATGAACGATGGTAATAGCAACCAATGGGTTGAATTGGCTAACCAAGGTGTAGTAGGATTTACCGGCTCAGCTGGTACTGTAGGGTATACAGGTTCGGCAGGAACATCAAGTTCTTCTATAACTGCTGGCAATAGTTCAGTATCAGTAGCAGACACAGGTACAGATGGCGAAATTACATTTAACACTGAAGGAACGGATCGTTGGGATATTACAAATGGTGGACATTTATTACCAGTAGCACATGAACAATATGATATAGGTAGTGCTTCAAGAAAAATTAGACACATATTCATAAGTGATAACAGTATAAAAATGGGAGCAAATGAAATCGCTTTAGGTTTAACAAACGACAAATTAACAGTTAATAGTCAATACGTAAGTACTAGTGAACATGAAACAAACGATAGTACAGGTGCAATTGACATAACAAAACGAAATCACTTTATTACAGCAGGTATACATTACACGTTAGCAGACGGTACATATGTTGGACAAGAGCTTTGGTTCTATAAATCAGGCGTCACAGTCTCAACATATTCAGATATTACTGTTGCTAATGCAAAGGTTGTAGTAGCAGGTAGTGGTGCAACAGAATTAAGGACTTCACACAAATGGAGATTAGATACAACTGGCAGTGTTTTTGCCAATTCTTTCTCTTGTGTTTGGGATGGCCAAGGGTGGTGCCTAAATGGTGGTACAATTGGTGCATAAAAATATTGAAAACTCTTATAAAAGAGAGATATATTAACTTATAAATAGAGGTAGGAAAAAGAAACGAAACACTTTTTTCTTGCAAGAAATTTATATAAAGTAATAATTATGTTATATTGAAAGTATTATTTAATTAAATAAAACAATTATTAGGAGAAACACAAAATGGCAATAAACTTTCCAAATTCGCCATCGTTGAACGACATATACACTCTCGGTACTAGACAGTGGAAATGGAACGGCAACGGTTGGGCGCTACAGCCTTTAACAGCAGGTTTCACTGGATCAATCGGTTATACCGGTTCTAAAGGTGATATCGGTTATACAGGTTCTAAAGGGGACACAGGTTTAGGTTTTAACATTGCTAAGACTTATACAAGTGTTGCTAACTTATCAGCAGATACATCTCCATCAGGCATTGCGACTGGTGAATTTGCTATCATTGAAAACGGCTCTTTAACAGACGCTGAAAACTCTAGATTATACCTATGGAACGGTTCAGCTTACTCATTCGTATCTGACCTTTCTGGTACAATCGGTTTTACAGGTTCTAAAGGGGACACTGGTTTCACAGGATCAAAAGGTGACATAGGTTACACTGGATCTAAAGGTGATATCGGTTACACTGGTTCTAAAGGTTTCACAGGATCTAAAGGTGACATTGGTTACACAGGATCTAAAGGTGACATTGGTTACACTGGTTCAAAAGGTTTCACAGGTTCTAAAGGGGACACTGGATTTACAGGTTCTAAAGGGGACATTGGTTACACTGGTTCTGAAGGTAATCTTGACATCACAACTTCAGCTTCTCCGCCAACTTCAGGCGTAGGCGAAGGTGATATTTGGGTAGATAACGCAACTGGCGTACAATACTTTTACTACAACGATGGTAACAGTGTACAGTGGGTTGAATTAGCTAACCAAGGTGTTGTTGGTTTCACTGGATCAAAAGGTGATCAAGTAGATACTATCGACTCATCTAACTTTAGTTCAGCAGTGACTTTACTAATTAAAAATAGTTCAGGCACAACTTTAAAAACAATCATAGGTAACGCTTCGTAAGAAGTAGAGTAAGAAGGAGAAATAAATTATGGCAACAAGAAACCCATTAATATACAGCTCGGGAAATCTAGTTGAAATGACTTCAGCTCAAGTTGACGCAGTTGTTGACAATATTGTTTATCAATATTCTCAAAACCCGTCAGTGACATTATCAGTAGTAGGTTCAGGTGGCTCTTTAGGAGCAATATCTGATACAAGAAAGCAAGCAGGTACAGTTTCAACATCTGCTACATCTTTTCCAGGATCAGGTACTACACAAGACCCTCAAACGGTAACAGTCAACTATGATAAAGTTAATCAAACAGTTGCTTCGGTTACACCGACAGCTGATACAGGTACAACATGGCCAGTTTACTACACAAGTGGTGGTGAAATCCATGCTATGCCGTTAGCAGATATTAAGGACACGTTCTTACATCCTGCTATTGATTTGCTTACATCTGGATCAACTGGTACACAGCAAGGTGGTACATACTTTGTATCATCAAACGCTAGTGAATCAGGTGCGACTGAGGTTAGTGGTTCAAGCACGCCGATCTTCGTAGACACAAGAGCCAACACTGGCGCTTATGCTGCTGGATCAATCGGTGATCATGCATTGGACAACCCGACTACGATTACAAGCTATTACTTACATAGAGTAAATGGCGCAACGTCATCATACGAAAGTCTATTAAATATAGACGGCTCGAATCACTTACAGCAAACTGGTTCATCTTTTGACACACTTTGTCAAGAATGGATTAGAGCAACTGCAAGTGCTTCAACAGACGGATATACTATTAGATATAACTTTAATGGTTCAGGTACTACAAGAGGTTCTGGTATGGCTAACACTATACTTGATGGCTCTAATTACCAAACTAGACAAGTTAACACGAATGATTACAGAGCGCAAGAGTTTCCAAGTGGTTCAGTAACCACAGCGGCTACTCACACTCTAAAGATTGTTAAAGCATAATAATCTAAAGTAATCAACTTAAAATTAACCCCCGGCGATTCGTCTCCGGGGGTTTTTTATTGGAAAATAGCTATCCTAAAGTTAGTATAAATATTATAAATATGTGGAACGAGAAACTTAAAAGGATAGAATTATAATATGCCAACGATAAATTTTCCGACTGGTCCGTCAACAAATGACACGTATAATTTAGGTACACGTACTTGGCGATGGAACGGTGAGGCATGGGAATTACAACCATTAACAGGTGGTTTTACAGGTTCACAAGGTTATACAGGTTCAGCAGGTACAACAGGTGCTCAAGGGGCAACTGGTTATACTGGTTCTGCCGGTACTGCTGACGGAGGTACATCATTAACAATTTCTAACACATCAACAGATGATTCTATTCTAGCAACAACTACTGAAGATTCAAGTTCAGCAGGTCCTGTTTTAACATTAAAAAGAAATTCATCAAGTCCAGCAGACGCAGATTATCTAGGACAATTAAAATTCAAAGGCGAAAATGACGCCGATCAAGAAGTAATATACGCTAAAATTACAGCAAAAATTCAAGACGCAACTGACGGTACCGAAGATGGTCTTATAGAGTTTGCAAATAGAAAAGCAGGCTCTAATGCTATAACTATGAGATTAAAATCAGATAAATTAATGTTATTAAACGGTACAGGTTTAGAAGCAGATGGAGATGTAGACTTTACAGATAGTACATCTAGTTTAGGTTTACCTAGCGGTACAACAGCACAAAGGCCTTCAGCAGCTTCTAATGAAGGACATATACGTTATAATACGGATGATAACGCTATATATTTTTCTAATGGTACTTCATGGGGAAAAATATCTGCTACGATTGCAACTTTAACAGGTGTTACCGGTACTTTTTTAGCTGGCACTTCATCAACACTAACATTAGCAGGTACAGGTTTTTTATCTTCAAATTTAGTGGTAACTTTTACCCATAGTTCAACTGATTATACAACTACGGTAACTCCTAGTTCAGACACAGCGGCTACAGCTACTACACCATCAGGTTTGGTAAGTGCAGCTAGTGGTGGCGACACTGTTTCAATTAAGGTTACTAATAGTGATGGTTCTGAATCAGGTTCGCAATCAATAACAGTTGCTTCTTTACCAACAGGTGGATCAATAACAACTTCAGGTAATTACAGAATACATACTTTTACATCATCAGGAACATTTACAAATACCATATCTAACTTATCAACAGAATATTTAATTGTTGCAGGTGGTGGTGCCGGAGGAAATAACGATGGTGGCCACGATCACTCTGGAGGATCAGGAGGTGGTGGTGCCGGTGGAATGAGAACAGGCTCAACAACATTAAGTTCCACAGGATCATTTACAGTCACAGTTGGTGCCGGTGCTTCAGGCGGAAGTAATAATGGTTCTAACTCTACTTTCAATAGTATAACAAGTACAGGAGGTGGAGGAGGTGGTACTGTTAATCACAATGGTTCAAATGGAAATAGTGGAGGCTCAGGTGGAGGTTCTGGTAATGATGATAGTAGTTCAGTATACAATGGCGGCTCAGGAACATCGGGACAAGGAAATGATGGTGGTGACGGACCAGGTCCAGGAGGTTCTGGCGGAGGTGGAGCAGGAGCAGCTGGTACAAACGGTGCAGGTAATCATGCTGGAGGTGCCGGCGGTAATGGTTCATCTTCTTCAATAACAGGTTCATCGGTCACTTATGCAGGTGGTGGAGGCGGAGGTTGTGGAGCCGGAGGTACACCTACTGCTTCAGGAGGATCAGGCGGCGGAGGATCAGGTGCAAATAGATCATCAGCTGACGCTACTAATGGAAGTTCAAATACTGGAGGTGGCGGAGGAGGCGCTGCTGATAGTAATACATCGTCTGAACAATCAGGTGCTCATGGTGGTTCAGGTATAGTAATAATAAGATATGACACAACAAGTTTATAGGAGATAATATGGCTCATTTTGCAAAAGTATTAGATGGAAAAGTAGTTCAGGTAATAGTTGCTGAACAAGAATTTATTGACACGTTTGTTGACGAAACACCTGGAAAATGGATACAAACATCATATAATACTAGAGGCGGACAACATTTATTAGGTGGAACACCATTAAGAAAAAATTATGCAGGAATAGGATTTAGTTATGATAAAACTAAAGACGCATTTATTCCACCTCAAACTTTTCCCTCATGGACATTGAATGAAACAACTTGTTTATGGGAGGCACCTTTAACAAGACCTGGAGGAAATTACAAATGGAACGAAGAATTGTACCAAAGTGATAATACTCAAGGTTGGGTAGAAGATACGGAAACATCAAGTTAATAAGGGATAAATATAAACATGGCAACACCAACAACAAGAGAAGAATTAAAAGATTACGCTTTAAGAGCATTAGGTCAACCTGTTATAGAAATTAACGTTGACAATGATCAACTTGAAGATAGATTGGACGAGGCTTTCCAATACTATGCACAATTTCATATGAATGCAGTAAGAAGATGTTATTTAAAGTATCAATACACACAAACAGATTATGACAGAATGACAGTTGATAGTTCAGCTGAATCAATAACTAAAAACTCTGTGACTACATCTTGGAAAGAAGGACAAAATTATCTAGTAGTTCCTGAATCAGTTTTATCTGTCACTAATATATTTCCTTTTTCAAGTAAAGGTAGTTTGAATTTATTTGACGTAAGATATCAAATGAGATTAAATGATCTCTATGATTTTTCTTCAACATCGGTAGTTAATTATGATATAGTTATGAGACAGTTAGACTTTTTAGATCATATATTAGTAGGTGAAAAACCATTAAGATTTAATCAAAACGATAACAAATTATTCATTGATATGGATTGGAAAGAAGACTTACAAGTTGGTGAATATTTGGTAATAGATTGTTTTAGAAAATTAGACCCGACAACAAATACAGATGTATACAATGATCAATGGTTAAAAAGATATGTCGTAGCACTATTTAAGAAACAATGGGGCTCTAACTTATCTAAATTTAATGGTGTCACTATGGTTGGTGGCGTGACGTTAAATGGTGGTCAAATATATTCTGAAGCACTACAAGACATAGAAAAATTAGAAACGGAAGTTAGAACAGCCTTTGAAGAATTTCCGAACATGATAATCGGGTAGGTACAATTATGGTAGTAATGAATCCATACTTTCAGCACGGAGATGGGATCGGAAATGCATCCGAGAAATATCTTTACGAAGATTTAATCATAGAAGGATTAAAGATATATGGTAATTTAATTTACTATATGCCTAGAGAAATTGTAAATAGAGATTTAGTATTAGGCGAAGACGTTAATAGCAAATTTAAAAATGCTTTTCCTATTGAAATGTATTTTGAAACTACTGAAGGATTTGCTGGTCAACAAGAATTAATCAATAAGTTCGGATTAGAAATTAGAGAAGATACTACATTGATGGTATCTAAAAGACGTTTTCAAAACAAAGTAGACATTAGAACAACACTAAACGTAAAAGGTAGACCAAACGAAGGAGATATTTTATATTTTCCTTTAATGAATAGTTTTTTTGAAATTCAATTTGTTGAAGATCAAGAGCCATTCTTTCAATTAGGAAATTTACCAGTTTACAAATTAAGGGTTACACGTTGGGAATACTCAAACGAAGGATTAGACACAGGCGTTCAAGGTATTGATGATAAAGACGAAGCTTATTCTACAAACTTATTAGTAGATAGAATACATTTAGAAGATGGTAAAGGTACTATTCAACTTGAACAAGACGATACATCTACAGGCAATGCTAACTTCTTGATTAACGAAAGTTATGATAGTACAAAAGTTACCGTTCAAACACAATCAAGTTATGCACAAAATCTGGATTTAGATACAGCGGCTGGTTTTGATACAGCAACTGTAGCAGATGATGTGTTAGATTTCACAGAAAGAAATCCATTTGGGGAGGTAGACGAAGTATGAGAGACGTAAAATCATTATTAGCTTACACAGGTAAGCAGGCTAGAAAATTAAAAGATTTACAATTATTTAAAACATTAAAAAAAGAAGTTGTTGCTGGTGCAAACGGCACAATGGATTATGTTTTTAAAAAAGGTAAAAATACTGGCAAGA
>Ga0115012_10002938_pt1 | contig 10033 bp, 20 predicted proteins | sample TroAtlMetagenome_FD_88706 | JGI IMG/M metagenome (GOLD analysis project Ga0115012, IMG submission 88706) | Marine eukaryotic phytoplankton communities from Atlantic Ocean - Tropical Atlantic ANT10 Metagenome | ecosystem: Environmental > Aquatic > Marine > Oceanic | place: Tropical Atlantic...
TGGAGATTCAGGAGAAGAGTGGATTTATACTCTTTATCCTAAAATAGGTGAACCTACTTATATATCTATTTATGATGTATGGGAAAAAAAGGTTGTATTTGTAGGTACAGCAGATAAATTAATAGCAAAATACAAACTAAACACGGTTGAAAATGGATAATATAGATATAGGAAAATTAAAAGTTAAGTCTCACAAAGACGGTGAGGCTTATACATTAAAACAATTATTAGAAAGAATAGAAATATTAGAAGATAAACAGTCTGACATTTCTTATTTTTTAGAAAATCCTAGAAGTTTAAATAGATATTAATGACAGAAAAAGAAATAGATTTATTAGCCAGAAAAATAGCAGAAAGAGTATTAACAGCTTTTACTGAATATTATGATAATCATGAAACGCTAGAAATATATAAACCTAGTGAAAAAGAAGCTATTGAATTAGAATTAAAAAGACTTAATGGTCTTTTGTCACGCTACGAAGACTTGGAAGAGTATGAAAAAGCGGCAATTATTAAAAGAAAAATAGATATAATTAATAAAAAATACAAAAAATGAGTGACTTTAAAGTAATGCTAGCTCACCCTTATGGTAAAAAAGATTTTGATAAAGATTCTTTTATTCAACCTAAATTAGATGGGATTAGATGCTATATAACAAAAGACGGAGCTTTTAGCCGTAATCATAAAGAGTTTAAAACTGTAGATCATATTAAAGATGCATTTAAACCTTTATTTAAAAAACTACCCAATCTTGTGGTAGATGGTGAGTTATATAACCACCAATTTAAAAATAATTTCAATAAAATTATATCCCTTGTGAGAAAACAAAAGCCCAATGCTGAAGAAATGGATGAGGCAACTCGTTATATTCAGTTTCATTGGTATGATTATTATGCTAGTTGGCATACTCAAGATAATTTTAGACAAAGAAATGAAAAAATTAAAAAAGAAGTAGAAAAATTAAATTCTAGACATATTATTGAAGTACCTACATATGAAGTTTCTAGTTTTGAGGTTGCTAAAATATTAGATGATGGCTTTCTTAAACAAGGATATGAAGGTAGTATATTAAGAAATAACAAACCATATGAACAAAAAAGAAGCTATAACTTACAAAAATTCAAACAATTCAACGATTCAGAAGCACGAATTACTGGATGGGTGGAAGGCCAAGGCAAAAGAACTGGTACAATTGGTAAATTCTTGGCTGTTGATAACAACGGTGTCAATTTTGGTATGCCTGTTATGGACAATTATACAGTAATGGAAAAAATGTATGACATTGCTGATTGGTATATAGGTAAAAGCGCAACCTTTACTTATTTCCAAAAGACTCCATCTGGATCATATAGACATCCTCTATTCAAATGTATAAGAAATTATGAATAGTTTATCAGATTTAATAATTCCGTTTATGATGGGCTTTATCATGACCTTAAGTGGGTTCATGGTAGCTCTCATTGGGGATTGGATAAAAAAAATTTTAATAATACCTATTATATCTATGTTTTTATTTGATAGTTTAATAGTATATATGTTTTATGCTATCGGAATTACTAAGATTCAAATTATGATGGGTATAATGATGGGAACAATATCAAAAATAATAATATTTATATTATATCAAAAACATTTAAGCAATGAGTAGATTAAAATTATATAAACATATGATAAATGTTAATGCATTCGGTATTAACGAAAAACGTAAAACTAAAACAAATGTTCACAATAAAAAACATACCAAAGGCAAGAAAAAGATCTCATAAAGATTATTTATGGGATTCTATTTATGACCTTAGAAAAGACATAACAAACTATGTTTTAACATGTAGAGCGAAGGAAAAGAAAATTAACGTAAAAAAATTAAATCATAAAGCTGAATTAATTATGAAATATTCAGCTAAATTAAGAAAATTTGAAACCCAACCTACCTTACGGTAGTGACAATAGGTAATAATATATAATAGAATAACAAGCTAATGTCACATAGACACATCGATTATTTAAATCGTAATAGAATTATATATAATAGAGATCCAATAAATGATAAACCTACAAAGGTATATCATTGGGGAAAGTATTATCAAGACGGGACTTATGAATGTTATGAACTATTTAAAAGTAGAGCAAAGATAAGTAGTTTTAAATCGTTAAAATGGCATTTATTAGTCCTTAAATACTTAAACCCACAATTAGAAGACGATGAATTTAAAGATATAGCTTATTTTATATCTAATAAAAAACATAATTTTATAACATTTAATATTAAAGAGAAATATTTAATAGATATGTTAGGAAGATTAGATAAAGAACTAGATAAACCTCCTGTTAATAGGAAAAGGAAAATTATATTTAATCAACAAACAAATTTAGATATAAAAGAAAAACTAAAAATAGTAGGACAATTAGTTGGTAGATCATCTAATATCAATAGTGAAAATGTATACCAATGCATGCTAGATCTTAATGAATGGGGAAAGAAAATTACGTGGACTAGAATAGCTAGTTTACTTGATTGCTCCACAAGAACTATATATAGAAACTTAAATCCTGAATTAAAACAAGAAAAAATAAAATTAAATGAAGAAATATAACATAAAGAATTATATAAGGTATAAAGAAGATGTTAAAGCTTCTCAACCTAAAACTAAAGATTTATTAAATTACAATAGAAATGAATTGATATGTAAGTTTTTACCTTTAGTAGAAAATATAGCACGTAAGTTTTCTACTTCTCAACAAGCTTCAGGAGTTATGGATATCACAGATCTTCTACAAGAAGGTAGTGCTGGTCTTACTAAAGCTGTTGATAAGTTAGATTATGTAGTTCTAAAAGATTCTAAAGATAAAGAGAAAACATTGAAATCATTTTTCTTTAAAAGAATTAAAGGAGCCATAAGAAGAGCTATTGATCATAACCGCGGAGATATACGTATTCCTGAACATAAAATGAATGAAATACGTAAAAATCCTAAAGACAAAAAGATGGTGGAAATGTTTTTTAACAGTATTTTTTTAAGTATTGATGCTAAACAATTCACTGATGATGAGGATATGGTATATCAAATACCAGATAAATCTGAACCTTATAACATTAATCTTCTAAATAGTTATTTAAGAAGTTTAATGAGAAAACATCTTAATGGAAATGAATATGAAGTGTTAAGATTATCTTATGGTCTTGATTGTGATAAGCAGTCTGCTAAACAAATAGCTAGCCATATAAATATAAATGGCCCTAGTGGTTATGTTAGAGTTTCTGAGCTTAAAAAACAAGCTGTAAAGAAATTAATTGATAACGTAGATCACTCGCAAGTGCTTGATTATCTGTAGTTTACAGATGTAAATAGCATTATTTTTATGTAATTATATAAATAGATAAAACCAAAATACCTATGAACATTAACGAAAAGTTATCCACTATTCAGACGAAGTTTAAATCTAAAAAAAGTAGATTTAACTCATTCGGCAAATATTATTTCCGATCTGCCGAAGACATCCTTGAAGCAACTAAACCCTTTTTATTAGAACTAGGAGTTACAGTAACATTAGATGAAAATTTAGTGACTAGTGAACCTATGCCTATTATCGAGAGCAGAGCTATTATTTCAGATGGAGAAAATTCAATTAAAGCTACAGCTTTAGTAGGAGTTGATCTATTACAGAAAGGTATGCAAACTCCTCAACAGTTTGGTTCAGCATCAAGCTATGGAAAAAAGTATGCTTTAGGTAATCTATTCTTAATAGATGACACTCAAGACAGTGATGCTGTAAATGATCACAAAACAACTATGAGTTCAGATCAATTAACAAAAGCTAAACAGTTTATTAAATCTGGAGGTAAAATAGATGCAATTAAAGCTAAATACTCTTTAACTAAAGAAGTTGAAGATGAATTAACAACACTTTAAATGACTAAAAAAGAGATTTTAAAGAAGTTAGAAAATGATGAGGATTATTATGGTGAATTTGGACAACAATACCTTAGTAATTCTCATATTTCTACTTTGTTAAAAAATCCTTTATCACTACATACTCCTACAAAACAAACACCTGCGTTTTTAATTGGCGGTTATTTTCATACTGCTATTTTAGAACCTAATAAACTTAAAAAGTTTAAAATTGTTAAATCACATAACAGGAATACTAAAGTGTATAAAGAGATATCAGATGGTGAACTTTGTTTACTGCAACATGAAGTAGATCAAATACAAATGATGGTTAACATAGTGTTAGCTAATAATGTATGTAAAGATTTAATTCAAAGTAAAAATGTTGAATACGAAGTACCAGGCCTTGAAAACATAGAAGGAGAACTATGGAAAGGTAAAGCTGATATAGTAAACCATGATGAAAGATTAGTTGTAGATCTTAAAACTACATCAGATATAGATAATTTTAGATATTCAGCTTCACGCTACAATTATGACAGTCAAGCTTTTATTTATAAAAAATTATTTGGATATGATATGATTTTTATAGCTATAGATAAATCTACTCATCAAATTAAAATTTGTGAATGTTCTGATGCTTTCTATGATAAGGGTCACGAGAAAGTTACAGAAGCAGTTGCACAATATAAATTATTTTTTAAATCTCCAGATTTTGACCCAAAACAATTTTTTAAAACAGAAACATTATAATATGGCTAGAATAAGAAGACGTACTAAAACTTGTACAATAACAGGATTAAGATTTCCTATAAAACAATTTTATAAAAATAATAATACAGAGGATGGTTATCATCCATATTCTAAAGTAGCTGATAACTTTAGACGTAGACTAAAAGATACTAATGTAACCACAATGGATTTACGTAGTATGTTTAATAATTTAAATTTAAATTTAGCATATGGCAACAATAATTAAAACAAGTATTAATTTAAACAAGATCCCTAAAGATAAAATTATCGTTGGGGCAAAAGGAAAGTATCTACCTATTAGTGTTACTTTAAATGATGAACTAGATCAATTTGGTAATAATGGTCCAGTTATAGTTGAACAAACTAAAGAGGAAAGAGAATCTAAAGTTGAAAAAGTATTCTTAGGTAATGCAAGAGTAGTTTGGACAAACGGTCAAAATGTTGAAGCAGCTCCAAGAATGGATCAACCTAAAGCAATGCCTAAAGCAGAACCAGCTGAAGAACAAGATCTACCATTTTAATACAAATTAAAAACGATAATTCGCAGATAATATATATATGCAGACAATAGAGATCAATGGATTTTTGATTGATAAATTTAATCAACATAGTCTAGATGAAGGAAAGACTCAGGGGATTTGTCCCCTGTGTTCATCTAATAGACAACCTAAAAATCAGAAGCTTAAATGTGCTTCTTATGATTGGGAACGGGGTCTCGGTACTTGTCATAATTGTAATAGTACATTTCAATTACATACTTATCAAAGAAAAGGTAATAGTGAGAAGGTTTATATAAGACCTACTGTCTCTATAGATAAAAAACCTACGTCAAAGGTAATTGAATGGTTTAAGACAAGAGGTATATCTCAAAAAACATTAGAAGATTTAAATGTATCTGAAGGTCCTGAGTTTATGCCGCAAACCGCGAAGAAAGAAAATACTATAAAGTTTAATTATATCATGGGAGATACTTTAATTAACATTAAGTATCGAGATGGTAAAAAGAATTTTAAATTATATAAAGGTGCTGAAAAAGTATTTTATAATATAAATAGTATAATAGGTTATGATAGTTGTATTATAACTGAAGGAGAGATGGATACTCTAGCTTTACATGAAGCTGGTTTACCTAATAGCATTTCAGTTCCTAATGGTGCTACTCTTAATTCAAACAATTTAGACTATTTAGATAATTGTATAGATTATTTTGAAGATAAAGATAAGATAATATTAGCTGTTGATAATGATGAAGCTGGTCAAGCTTTACAACAAGAGTTAATAAGAAGATTAGGAGCTGAGGTTTGTTTTACAGTTGATTTTGAGGACTGTAAAGACGCTAATGAATATTTATTAAAACACGGTAAAGAAAAGTTATTACAATGTATATCTAAATCTAAACCTGTGCCTTTAGAGAATGTAACAACATTCAAAGATATAGAAAATGATATAACTGATTTTGTACAGCATGGTTTTAAACCAGGTTACCAAGTAGGTTTATCTAATTTTGATGAAATATTCTCTACCTATACAGGACAATTTATAACTGTTACTGGTATCCCATCATCAGGTAAATCTGATTTTGTAGACCAAATGGTTATAGGATACAATAGAAACTATAAATGGAAAACAGCTTTTGCTTCACCTGAGAATGCTCCTACATATCTTCATGCTCATAAGTTAATGAGAAAAGTTTGGCAAGGAATGCCAACGCCAGGAGATATTAACAGTAATAAATGGGAACAAGTATCAGAACATATTAATGACAATTTCTTTTTTATAGATATGGAAAGATATACATTAGATTCTGTGCTTAGAAAAGGAGCTGAATTAGTTAAACGTAAAGGAATTAAATGTTTAGTTATAGATCCATTTAATAAAATAAGAGATGTTGATAGTAAAACAGAAGATGTAAATAGATATACAATGGAGTATCTTACTAAGATAGAAACTTTTGCTAAAAAATTTGATGTATTAGTTTTTATTGTAGCTCATCCAACTAAAATGTACAGAGATAAAGATGGTCAAATAGAAGAACCTAATATGTACAATATAAAAGGAGGAGGAGAATGGTATGATGCATCTTATCATGGTATATTAGTTCATAGAAATTATGAAAACAAAACTGTTAAAGCTAAAGTCCTTAAAGTTAAGTTTCAAAACTTAGGAGAAAACGGAGCTGAAGCTCATTTTAAATGGGAACCAAAATCAGGTTGTTTTATTCCTCATGAATTTGAAATACAAAAAGATGATAAAATGCCTTGGGAATGAGAAAGAAAAAGAAAAGTAATCCCATGCCTGATTACTACCCAACAAGAACTGAATTAGATTGGTGTAAATATTGTATAAATAATAATATAAGAATTTCTCCTCTTGGTATTAAAGAAACAATTGGTAAATGGAAAATTGGTATAAATATAGGTGTTTATAAAAAAGGAGAAAAACCCCATGTTGCTCCTAATGTTTATGATGTAGATACTATATGGCCTAGTTATTATAAAATGTGTAAATATTATTATGACAAACGTAAGAAATAAATTTAATAACGCTGATGAAGCTTTTAATTACTTTTATCCTTTAATAAAAAAAGAAGGGGTAAATTTTGGAGATACAAAAGCTTTGTTCAACATAGGTTTTTGGCTTAACAAACCTTTAGAAATGGATATAACACATCCAGATAGAAAATGGAATAAAGAATATGCTGAAGCTGAATGGCAATGGTATTTAACTGAAGATCCTAGTGTAGATAGGTTAGGAGAAATATATGGTAAAGTACCACCGATTTGGGATAATATGGCAGATTCTAATAGAAATTGTAGATCCAATTACGGATGGCAATGGAACCGCAACCACCAACTAGATCACGTGGTAGCTAAATTAAAAAATTTAAAAGACACTAGACACGCAGCTTTATCTATATACGATGGTAAAGAAATAAACACATACGCTAAAGATACTCCGTGTACATATGCGGTTCAGTTTACAATACTTAATAATAAGTTAAATATGGCTGTTGTAATGCGTTCTAATGACCTCTGGTATGGGTTTTGTAATGATCAATATTGTTTTGCATCTTTACAACATATGATGTCTTATAAGCTGTCTATTGATGTTGGAAGTTATTATCATTTTGCACATAATTTCCATTTATATAACAATAAAATTAAATAAAAATATGTATTATTTATATCATATACCCGGTAAAAAAATAGGGGTAACAAGTAATCTTAAAACGAGAGTTACACTTATTCAAGGTTATAAAGAAGGAGAATATGAAGTTTTAGAATCTAGTGAAGATATTGATTATATATCTGATAGAGAAATAGAGCTTCAAAAATCTTATGGCTATAAAATAGATAGACGTAAATATAATGAACTATATAAAAAATCAAATAAAATGAGAATAAACGCGACAGAACAAACATCAACGTTTCCTTGTCCTTTAAGTACTCTAAAATCTATGTTAGAAGAAAACATTGGAAAACAATGGGATACTCAATTAGGGGCGTTTGAATTAAACAAAGATACTATTAATTGGATTTGTAAAAATGCTTCAACTTCTATGTATAACTCTAATAGATCTTATATTTATAACAAAGCTTTTTATGAAAAATTTAAAGTAATAAAAACTAAATGTTCTAAAAAGCCAATTAAAATGTTTCAACAAATTAGAGATTGGGCTGAAGAAAGAGGTTTATATAAGTCTGGAGATACTAAAACTCAATATCTTAAATTAATAGAAGAAGCTGGAGAACTTTCTGAAGGTCTACTTAAAGATAATCAAGAAGAAGTTATAGATGCTATTGGAGACATGGTTGTTGTTTTAACTAACTTAGCACAACAAAGAGGTGTACATATAGAAACATGTATAGCTTCAGCTTATAAAGAGATTCAAAATAGAACAGGTAAAATGATTAACGGAACATTTGTAAAAGATGAGAATTAAAACCAAAGATGAAATAGTTCGAGCTGTTTTAAATAAAATGGACGAACGTAGTTTAGTAGGTCAAAAAAAGTATGGAGCTACTATGATGGAAGAAATTGTAGGTCAAAAGAAAGATTTAAATAGATTTCTTAATGATGTACAAGAAGAGATAATGGATGCTCTTTTATATATAGAAGCTGCTAAAAGATGTTTACAAGATGAGATTGAAGAATGTATGATCAAGCAGATAGATGTAGATTATGAAAAAGTTTAGAAGAAAAAAAAGAGGTCCAGTAACATCTAAAAAAATAACCCATGATGGAATTACATTTTCATCTGGGTTAGAAAGATATATGTATATAGCTTTACGAAAAGCTAAAATACAAGCTGTTTATGAAGGACAGACTTATGAAATATTCTCAGGATTTGATTTTCCAAATAAAGCTTATGAAAGATGTGGTAATGGAAAAGGGGAGTATAAAAATAGGGGAAGTAAAAAAATCTTAAATATAAAATATACACCAGATTTTATAGGAAAAGGTTTTATTATTGAAACTAAAGGAAGAGCTAATGAAAGTTTTCCTCTTAGATGGAAAATGTTTAAAAGATATGTAGTCCAGCATTTACCTGGCGTTACATTATATAAACCTCAAAATCATAAAGAATGCGACGCAACAGTAAAATTGATCCTAGAATCCAAAAGCAATTAGCTCGTCAAAAATATGCCGAACGTCAAATTGACAAATGGGTTAAATGGAGAATGGAAGTTAAAGGATTTCTGTTCTACAAAGATCTTGTAGAAATGCAAGATAAATTTAATATAAAATGTTATTAATATGAATGAAAAAAGTTGGGAATTAACTATGGGTTTTTATCCCGGAATATTAATAGGTGTAAGAAGCTATACACATAGCGATTCTATACAACACGTGTTATATTTACCCTTTATAGACTTGTGTCTAGAAATTTTTAAAGATTAATTAAATTAAATAATATGAAAAAAATATTTTACTTAAGCATTATTGCTTTACTATCATCTTGTTCAGGAAGTCAATTATTCTTAGAAGCAAGAACTACTTACAACGTTCCATTAAATCATGATGGAGATATAAATACAAATATAATGGAATCTGATGCAAGAAATGTATCTGGTTTTAATCAATTTAACCCTCAGATTAGGTTAACTTATAGACAATATTTATTTGATGGTAAGAAACAACAAATTAAAAATATAGTAAAAAGACAATTAAATAAAAGAAAAAAATAAATGGGTTTATTTGATGAAAGAATTCCTTACAAACCTTTTGAATATCCAGAATATTATACAGAAGGTTGGCTTAAACAAGCTCAAGCTTTTTGGCTTCACACAGAGATACCGATGTCAAGCGATGTCAAAGATTGGAATGAAAAGCTTACCAAAGCAGAGAAGAACTTGGTTGGAAATATACTTTTGGGATTTGCACAAACA
>Ga0115012_10002939_pt1 | contig 10031 bp, 7 predicted proteins | sample TroAtlMetagenome_FD_88706 | JGI IMG/M metagenome (GOLD analysis project Ga0115012, IMG submission 88706) | Marine eukaryotic phytoplankton communities from Atlantic Ocean - Tropical Atlantic ANT10 Metagenome | ecosystem: Environmental > Aquatic > Marine > Oceanic | place: Tropical Atlantic Ocean...
GCTGGTTGCGTTTTGTGAATGAACAAGATTCCTGCAACTCCTGCAGTTACTGAAGCTAGAACCCAGTTCGCTCCTGCAAGAAATTGTGGTGAATAACCAAGAAGAGCAGCACCTTTTTCATTTTCCTCTGCAGCCCTTGTTGCTATTCCAAATCTGGTGAATCGGTAGAGGCCCCAAATTGCTAACGCCATAACAATTGCTGCACCAAACAGGAAAAAGTTTGATCTTGGGATAGTGCCTCCAAGACCTAAGAAATTTCTCACAGGTTCGGCCGTGTTATTGAATCCCGAGAAACCTTCGTCTCCTCGATTTTGCCCTCCAAAGTTAACAACAATCATTGAACTGAGATACAGGAAAACACCTATGGACCCGATCACCTTTCCAAGGATTGGTGAGTTCCGTAGGGGGCGGAACACTAAGAAGTGCATGAGTAGTCCTAAGAAAGCAGACATCAATAAACAGATAAAAATAGTAAGCGCTAAATTAGGTTTGTTATCAAAAGTGACGTTATCAAATATGTCTATCCGAACAGGAATATTGTTCAGTTTCAGTGTTTTTAAAAACCCAAATTCGGGGATTGGGTCAAACCAGGGAAGAAAAAGACTCCCAGTCTCTCTCAATTCGTCAAATGTGTATGCTGTGTACCCTGCGACCGCTCCATGGCCAAAGTTAATAACACCAGATCCGCGAAACGCTATAACGATTCCTGACCCAAGCATTGCATAAAGAGCGCCTGCCCCAATCCCAGCGATTAAAGCTATTAGTAGTGCATCCACCTGTGTTCCCCCTGTAGTTCAAATTCTCTAGAACTGCATTCATTTATAGTCGTAAATGCAACAGCGGCGCAACTATTTCGTTGCGCCGCTGAGCATTTTTATATCTTGCAGCTAATTAGCCTGCTGCTGGTCGAGGATTGCCTTCTGCTGCACGGAGGATTAGGTCCGTCGCGTCAAGTAGTTCCTCTCCTAGTGGTCCGTATTCAAACTGACCGCCAGGTCCAGACCATACGTAGTATCCAGATGACTTCTGGCAAACAGAAACGAATTCGCTACTGTTTGTTGTGCAGTTAAGCGGAATAGCTTCGCCAGGTCGGTTCATATTGTCTTGTGAAGCCAAGAAGCTTGAGAACCCTGCAGGGTCATTATCTATGTCCCCACCACCTTCTACGAAGCGTGTCATGTGAATTATTCCAGCTATCAAAACATCGTGCCCGACTTCCATGAAGTTCGACTTTGGAACTGTAGGTCCGTAGCTATCAATGCTTGCATTTCTCCACTCGTAGTACTTCGCTGTGTATGGGTCCCAAAGGTCTGGCCTGTCAGGAATACAGCAAGATGATCCGAAGTGAACTCCAGCTGATGCTGGATTTGATGTTACTGAGTCATCTCGACAGGATCCTGATGCGACAACACCACCGTCGTATCCGTTTGATGCAAGTGATGAGAGAATCTCATTACAGTCTGAAGCTTGTAGACCGAAGTAAACCCAAGCGTTATCAGAACCATCAACAAACTCAAGGACTTGTTGGACTACTGCGTCATTGTCTGATGGGTCACCAGATACATCTGGGATACCGATCCAGTCTTCTTGAGCGATTGCTCCTTCATCAGTTAGCTGTTGCATCATACGTGCTTCGGTATCTTCATAACAAACAAGACCAGGTCCAGTGTCAGAGTAAAGAATTACGTATTTGTCAGCAGCGAGTGTCTCAACACCGTATTGCATAGCTGATGGGAATGCAGAAACGCATCCACCTTCAGTTGAGATGATTCCTGGAGTATTGAAGTCTTCAATAAAGATCGGCACTGTTTGCATAATTGCTAGTCCGGCGCCGGTTAATGTTGGCCACAGAACAGGGTTAAAGAAGTCAATTCCTTGAATGTGTAATTGTGGTTGAGCGTCTGCCACGCCGTTGGCGCATGCTACTGCTTCGTTAGGATCTAGACCATGTACGCAGGAGTCAAGTTCGACGGGCCGTCCCATCATTCCACCCATTGTTGCATTGACGGTCTCAACAGCTGCTTCCATACCCTCACGAATTTCAGGGAAAGAACCAACAGGTGTTCCTTCAATATTGATCAGAGTAATGAGAATTGGCTCTAGACTGTCATCGGCCGCTACTGCTCCACCGTCAACAATTGATTCCCATAGCTCGGCTCCATCACCATTGACACTGTCATCGGCCGTCCCAGCTGCTTCATCTGAGTGATCTTCATCATCTGAATGATCATGTCCATCATCATCTGAATGATCATGGTCCTCTTCTTTATCAGCAGGTTCAGAAGCTGAAGCTGAAGCTTCTTCTTCTGAGCTGTCTTCACCTAAGACACTGCTATCGCTACTGCTCCCACTATCATCGTCATCGCCACCGCAGGCTGCTGCGATCAAAGCAAATGCAAAGATGATTGAGAGAAGCTTTAATAAATTGCTTTTTCTCAAGGGTCCTCCCCCTCTATTTTCTAAATCCAACATTTATTGGATTGATGATTTTTGATCGTCTATGTGACAGGCGTCACTAATCAATAATCGATTCAAAACTATCCGATTAACAAGCAAATAGGAAATTTTTAGGGAATTGTCACAAATTCGTAAACTTTCTTGTTACTTATTCTTCTCTGTAGTCGCTAAATTTTCGGTCGCGTTCGCTGAGACTTTCTTTAAGGTCTCTTTTGCTTAGCTTCTCCATGTATTCCTTAGAGGAGCTTTGGTGAAACCCCAGGGCTTGTATATCTGCAGTTGCCCTTATTCCATTCCGTATTCCGGCGGCTTCCATAGCTCGATGTGCGGCTCTCTTGTTTAGCGCCAACAGATCATTAGGTATCATTGAAATCCTTTTGGCTATTTCCAAGACAGCATTGTCAAGTGCCTCCTTGGGGAATGCCCTATTTGCCATTCCAGACGCAACTGCCTCTACTCCGCTCATATGATCTCCTGTCAAAAGTGCTTCCATTCCTCTCCGCATGCCCATCATCCATGTTTGCCATTGCATATCAGGCGGAGACATTAAACGTACGGGGGGGTACCCAATTTTTGAGTCTTCTGAAACGTATATTAGGTCGCAAGCATTTGCTAACTCCGTTCCTCCCGCCAAGCACCATCCGTGAACTTGGGCGATTACTGGTGTGGACATATCCCAAATCTCAAACCAGTTATTTACGACGTGCCTTGACCACCAACCATCAGTCTTTGCGATTGACCGCTCAACAGCATGATTGGGTTGAGACAGATCGTACCCTGCAGAAAATGCCTCGCCTGCTCCTCGGATGATCATAACAGATATGTCCTTATCTCTATCTCCCTGTCGTAGGTGATGAAATAATTCATCACGAATTTCATCGTTGAGTGCATTTCTCTTTTCGGGCCTATTTAACGTGAACCTTCGGATTCTTCCAGCTGGTTCGTCGACCAGTACTTTTGCTTCAGTCATTTATTATCTTCATATTTGTTTTGTATTTTCATAAATCAATTTAATTCATCATTAAGGTAGGCGTCTCGAAGCTTTCGTTTATTGATTTTCCCCATAGTGTTTCGGAGTAATGTGGGAACTGTGACGTAGGAGCGCGGGCATTTATAATGAGTAAGTCTGTCTCGCAACCAATTTGCTATTTCTTCTACATCTAGTTGGGAGGTGGGGTCAGTTTGCACAATTAACGCAACGAGTTCCTCCCCAAGGTCTTGATGGGGAATTCCGATGCAACCTATGTCCGCTACTTCTGGATGATCTATTAAGATTTGTTCTGCTTCAGCAGGGTAGATATTGACGCCACCCGAGACAACCATGTCGCTAAAGCGGTCGGTTATGAATACATAGCCATTTTCGTTGATGTATCCGATTTCTCCTAATGTAAACAGACCGGGTTCGGGGTTTGATTGCGCAGTCTTTTGGGGGTCGTTGGGATATATGATTCCTCTTCCTGTTGAATCACGAAAAAATAGTCTCCCTTCTGTTCCTGCAGGTAGTTCATTCAGGTTCTCATCAAGTACGTAAGCTGTGAAAGGCGGAATTGCTTTTCCTACAGATCCAGGGTTCTTGAGCCACTCTTCGCTTGTGATGGCACAGACTGTCCCAACTTCACTTGCTCCATATGCGTCTCTGAATATTGGCCCCCACCATTCAATCATTTCATGCATTACATCAACGGGGCATTTTGCACCGGTATGAGCTGCGAATTTCATGGAGGAAACGTCATACTTTTTCTTCACGTCTTCAGGTAAAGCGAGCATTCTCACAAAATGTGTTGGCACCATCAGAGCAGATTCTGTTTTGTATTTATCAATTGTGGCTAGAGTCGTTTCAGCATCAAACCTTCCAAGTATTACGGATGGGATTCCAAGTGTAAGAAGTCTCATTCCGGATAGAGGGCCTGTGTGATACATAGGTCCCACAACAAGGTGTGTCCCAAATGCAGCAAAGCCGCTTTGGCTCAGGCCCTCGATGTGTTCCGTCATTGTAGTCCCACCGGCAAACATTGTCGGAGGGAGTTCAGTTCCTTTAGGTAGGCCCGTGGTACCTGAGGTATAGAGAAGATTCGGCCTTGGGACTACCTCATCGGGGCAGGGATCAGGTGATCCTGACAGTAGCCAATCCTCCCAATCGGTAATCTGGGCGTACTCTTGGCACTCCCACCCAATAATTAAAGCAATGCCGGCTTCTTTTGCAGCCTGAATAGCTCGTTCAGCCGTTTTATCATCAACAAATAGGATTTGGCTTTCAGAATCTTTGAGAATATAGCCCGCTTCTTCTGCAGTTAAATGGAAATTCACTGGTACCGAGGAGGCGCCACCAAATAGCCCACCAAGGTGAGCTAAAGCAGTTTCTGATGCGTTCTCTGCGAAAACCGCAATTCTTCGCTTTTCGCCTAGGTCAGCTTCCAAGATCAGATTTGCTGCGCGGTTTATGATTTCATCAACCTGTTCCCACGTCAGTGATTTCGAGGGGTCAGTCATAGCCGGTGAATTAGGCGTTCTAACTGCTTGTTCTTGTGCAAATTTTGGCATTTATTCCTCTAATTTCTTGACTGATTGATTGTATCCGTTTTCTTTCTTCCGAAAGAAGCCTTTGATTGCTTTGTCCTCTCTTTGATCAGGTCTGATAACGAGATTAGACCATCTGATCTGAAAATTGCTATTGCTATCATAAGAGCCCCTGACGCTGTGGTTCGGAGTATTTGCCCCTCGCTGGAGGTTGTAGACAATATCCCCGCTGGCGAAATAGAAGCACCAATTATTGCGCCACCGATATGCCCTACTCCGCCAAGGAAAAGTAATGAAACATTTCCAATTCCTGATATTGCATCCCACGTTGAAATTTGAAGGACCGTTTGCTGGTAAGCAGTAAGAACGCCAGCTACTCCAGCCAGTGCCGAGGCGATCCCGAAACCTAAGAGTTTTGTGGTGGTGACATTCACACCTATAGAACTAGCTGCTTTTTCATTTGCTCGGACAGCTAGGAATTTTCTTCCTGTCGTTCCATTTCGGATACCCACCACGGCTGCAATTGATAGTACAAGCCAAGCACAGCAGAAGATAATGAGAGCATATCGGTTCCTACTAACTGATGGATCAACTGTAATATCAATCCCTAACCACCTTGGTGGAGGAACTGAGAAATTTGATTTTGCACCTTTCCCCATTAAAGATTCATTTGCCATAATGATTTCAGTGATCGCAACTGACGCTGCGAGCGTCACTACCGCTAGTTGAAGACCTCTAATCCGAATCGCTGGAATAGCAATTACTATTCCGATAATTACTGCAATCGCAATACCAAATAGCATTGCTATAGGCGAAGGGAATCCCGGACCTTGTAATGCAAATGCACTGAGTCCATAAATAGATCCATCCGCAGCCAGCCGACTTGAGGCATAGGCAGCTACACCAGCGAAAGTTAAATTGGCAAGCGAAAGTTGGCCGAGGTACCCGATAACGATGACAGAAGAAAGCATTAGAATCGCGGCTATAGTGCTTGTGATTAAGCGTCCCTGCGTAACTGGTGAGCCGGTAATTATCACCCAAATAGAAAAGGCAATAATTGACGCGCAAAGTGATTTCCACCGTTTGGGATTTGGTGCTCTGGGTTGTCTATCAGCGAACCTAGATCCTCGAACGGGTAGTTTGTAACCTTTGCTGAACTGAATAATGATAATTACGAACAATGGAATAGCTTGTCGTAACCCTTCACGAGGTATGAAATCAGGCCACCAAACCTTCAGTGTTAGTCCAGCTGTGCCCGACTGAAAGGCGCCTAGCAGTATTCCACCAACGGTCGCCAGCCATGGTGATGACAAGTTAGCAAATAATGCAGCTCCGAGAGCTGGAACTACAAATAATGTATACCGAGTCGGGGTTAAAGTTACGAAGTCAAGAGCGAGGACTCCAGCCATGCCAGTTATGGTCGTTGAGATCAACCAATTCACAGTTGCGATACGGCTTACAGAGTAACCAAGAAGAGTGGCTCCTTTTTCGGCATCTTCAACAGCTCGTGTGCAGAGGCCCATTCTGCTTTTCTTATAGTAAATAGCTAATCCGCTCCCGATGATGACGGCAATTGCTGCTAACGATAATCTACTGTATTCAATGCCTGCGCCCAAGCCTAGAGGGTTCTCCCAAATACCATCTGGGAGGATTCCATCAACAAATTTAGATCTTGAACCGAACTGGTAGCTTGCCAATGACGTTAAGTAAACTAAAGCACCAAGCGATCCGATAATTTTTGAAATAGGGGGTTTATTTCTCAAAGGCCCAAACACTAAAACCTGCACTGCGACACCAAGAAAGACAGACATTAACATTGCAGCGATGAATGAAGGGAATGCATCTAATCCGCTAGACGCCAAGCTTAATCTAAACGGTATATCTATAGGGCCGGGAACGAAATCAAACCACGGAAAGTAAATATCACCACTTTCTCGCATAGTTACAAACGTGTAGGCCGGATACATCGCTAGAGCGCCTTGATCTAGGTTAATCAGCCCGGAACCTTTATGTCCTACAACAATTCCTGTGGCGAGAATGGCATAGAATCCTCCAATGCCGACGCCAAGAATACATAGCAAAAGGATTTCAGTCACGCTTAGACATTATTGGTGATTAAAACTAATCACTCACTTTTTGATGCCAAATGAAATTAAATCCCCATGCCTACATACTTGAAACCAAGTATTTCCATCTCAGATTTAGTGAAAATATTGCGGGTATCAATAAGGTTTGGGTTTCGCATGGACTTTGCGACAGTTCCCATATCTAATTCAACGAAGTTAACCCACTCGGTAAGTACCACTAAAGCATCAGCATTTTTAACGCAGTCATAGGGGTCATCTGTAACTTGTGTAAACGGCAAATTTGGTATGGATCCTTTGACCATTGGGTCAAATGCGTTAATTTCGTACCCTTCCTTTTCTAACCTCTGGAGTACTTCAATGGCAGGAGAATAGCGAAGATCATCAGTCCCTGCTTTGAATGTGAGTCCCCAGGCAGCGATCTTTATATCCTTATCATTATTACGGGCAATTTGCATGACTTTCTGCGCTGTGCGATCCAAGTGCTTTTGGTTTAGCTCAATGATGTGTTCAATAAGCGTGAACTCAAAACCAGCCGAACGCGCAACATACGCAAGAGATGCGCTATCTTTCGGGAAACAAGACCCACCCCATCCAGGCCCAGCACGCATATAATCAGATCCTATTCTGGGGTCATATCCAATTCCGCTTGTTACTTCTTCTATATCTGCTCCCGTCATTTCACAGAGGGTCGCTATTTCATTAACAAATGTTAGTTTCATCGCGAGAAAAGCATTTGCTGTATGCTTGACAAGTTCTGCGGACTCTAGGCTGCATAATAGTATTGGCGCATCAATATCTGAGTAAAGTTTGGATACTCTCTCAGCATGTTCTTTTGAACTCGCCCCAATTACTATTCTACTAGGTGTAAGAAAATCGTTTATTGCATTCCCTTCCGAGAGAAACTCTGGGTTCGAAACAACATGTGATTCTTTATTTGTAAGAGTTTCTTGCAACCTCTTTGCTGTTCCTAAAGGAACTGTTGATTTATTAATAACAATTGAATTAGGTTGCAACACTGGAGATATTTCATCCACCCCCTTTTCAAAGAAAGACATGTCAGAACTACCGTCGTTATTTGACGGTGTTGGGAGGCACAGGAAATGGAATTCTGCATTTTCTGATGCGTTTGCTGCCCCTAAAACAAAAGAGAGTCTTTTCGATTTGACAACGTTGCTGACTAATTCCTCGAGCCCTGGTTCGTAAAAGGGAATTCTGCCTTCTTGTAAGCTTTTAACTCGATCATCTTTATTGTCTGCAATGATTACGTCATGCCCAAGATGAGCCAAGCAAGCGCCTGTGGTAAGACCTACATAACCTGCACCGATTATAGCTATTTTTGCCATTGTTCCTTCTAGAACTTCCCCATCCAGATTGTACCTATGCAAGGCTTAAATTGTCCGGATTTTTTGATAATGACTGAGGGTTTTGGGTTTATTGAAAGTGCCTAGGGTTAGCAACCTCTAACTTCATTGTGACAATTGAAAGTAATTTCTCTTGGAGCATTTCAAATCTGTCGTCGTAGTGGCCTGCTTTTATTTTCTCGGATAAGTCGGGCATATCAATTGCTTCTAGGTCTGTGAGTACGGTTTGTAGAGTATCTTTGTGAGATGTTTCGTTCTCAATTTCTCTGATGGCAATCCTTAGTGCGTTTGCAGCGATTCGTAATTTCCACTTGGTGACTCCATCTGAGGAAGGCATGATTTCTTCTGTTATGCATTCTTCAACTGCGTGAATAAGTTCTACCGCTGAGGGGGCATCGTATGGGTAATTTTTTCGGGAAGGTAAACCCCAGTCTGACATGTCTTCGTTACTCATTTAATTTTCTCTCCGATGGCTTGCAGAAGGTCGTATTCGTTCTCTGCTACACGTCTTCCTATAGCCGCTATTTCTAGAGAATTAGTTCGACCTTTTCGGAAGTCTCCTCCCATTTGCAAGCATATAATTCCCCAACGCAAAGTTCCGAATATCTCCCACCAGAAAAGTGTTGCCGCCGAAACGTCGTTTCCGCTTTCTTGGACGTAGCTTTCAATTAGTTCGTCATATGAACCTAATCCAGCTACTCGTTGATCACTTCCAAATCTCCATGCTCTTACGCACATCCAACCAAGGTCTTGAATCGGATCACCGAACTGAGCTATCTCCCAATCAAGGACTGCGTTAAGGCCGGAAGTATCTATGAGGAGGTTCCCTAACCTAAAGTCTCCATGGACAAAGGTTGATTCAGATATTTTGGGCTGGTTTGTTTTTAGCCACCTAAATGCAAAGTCAAAAGTTGGATGCGGGTCATCCAATGCCTCGTAGATTGAGTTGAGCGATGATAGGGGGTCTCGGATGTCACTAAGTTCTATTCCTTCAAATTGGCTTCTGTCTATCTTGTGGATAGCTGCTAATGCTTTTGCCATATCGTGAATGAGATTTCCTCTCGCATGTTCCCATTGTGAATCGCGAAGAATTTTCCTAGCTATCGTCTCTCCTGGCATTTTTTCGGTAATGCTGAAACTTCTACTTCCTGAGCCTTCTGAGAAACCAGAAGCGACCACTGTCGGTACAGGGACTCCATTTAGCTTTGCTATACGAAGAATGCGAGATTCTCGCTCACAAGTCCCGTTGAGTCGATCCATGCCGTCGCGATCTATTTGCATGATCAATGAGCGGTGCTTTTCTTTAGTGATCGCTTCAAAACTCCAGGTTTCGCGATTTGCCCCACCAGATAACCTACTCAAATTTGTGACTTCTGTTGCTCCAAAAATTTCATGTAACTGTTCTTCAAGCCAATTGGCTTCGAAAACAGCATCATTGCTCATAATTGGGAACTCCGGTTGGCTTGCCGTCAATTATCTGATCAAGGTATTCGCTCATTCCCATACCTATTTGACCATTGCATTTGTATCGTGTCATTGCTTCAGTGATTCGCGTTTGAAGTTCAGTGCCGTCGGGAGATTTTCGACGATTTCGAAGCGGGATGAGTGA
>Ga0115012_10002940_pt1 | contig 10029 bp, 11 predicted proteins | sample TroAtlMetagenome_FD_88706 | JGI IMG/M metagenome (GOLD analysis project Ga0115012, IMG submission 88706) | Marine eukaryotic phytoplankton communities from Atlantic Ocean - Tropical Atlantic ANT10 Metagenome | ecosystem: Environmental > Aquatic > Marine > Oceanic | place: Tropical Atlantic...
CCCTTTTTCACAGAATTCATACACAATTCTCTGTCCTTCAGCTTTTGAAAAGTCATAAGGCATGCCTTTTTGATCCTCTATTAGCTTCCTATCTTCTAAAAGAGGTTCCTCTATTGGGAATCTATAAAATGCATCGACAGAGGAAAAATGAATTAGTTTTTTTACACCCTTTTCAAGGGCAACTTCACAAACGTTTCGAGTCCCCTCAATGTTTACAAGTTCTATAGCATCTCTAAAACGTCTATCTAAATTAATTAGTGCTGCTGTGTGAAAAACCACATCCACTCCGTCAAAGATACTATTCAAAGACTCTTTATTGGTAATATCACCTTTCATGACTTCAACATCATAACCTTCGTAAGCCCTGTGGTCTCCATCAAAATCAATGCATCGAATTTTATAATCCAATTTAGTGAGTTTTCTAATGAGGTTTGAACCTACATGCCCTGAACTTCCGGTGATTACTGCTAGTTGCATTTAAATATTTAAACTTTTGCGCCGATATGTTTGTTTAAAAAATTATTAAAGTCAGCAAAAGATTCTTGAGCTTCTGGCATATATGACTCCATCTGAAACACGTGCCACAAGCCATCCCACTCTCTATATTCATAAGTGACTCCATCCCTGTCCAAAGCTTTTACTAAAGTTCTTGCATCAGATAAAAGCAGCTCATCTTTTCCTACATGAATCATTATTGGTGGACAACCAGTAAAGTCTCCATTAATAGGACAGATATATGGATTATCTTTGTCCATGTCTTCATCTTTTACATAATAAGTTAAATATGCATCAAGACCGTAGTGATTGTAGATCCTTTTAAAGGTTGGGCCTAAAACCGGATCTTTATCACACATTTCTAAAGTGTAGGTATCACCTGTTGCTGCGGGGTCTGCCCATGGAGACATACACACGACCGCACCCGGCATGTCATCTCCTTGTTCTTTAAGTTTCAACAGCGTAACCAAGGAGAGGTTTCCTCCAGCCGAGTCACCGCCAAATGCAATCTGGTTTGGTGAGTATCCAAAATCTTCGATTAAAGATTTAAAACATGAAATACCATCTTCGAGTTGCGAAGGATAAAAATGCTCTGGTGCCAACCTGTAGTCTGGTAAATATACTGTGAACCCAGTTGATGCGGCCAGATACGACATCATTGGATAGTAAGCTTCAGGATTCCCAACAACATATGCACCACCGTGAAAATACAAAAGCACTTTTTCCGGATCTGAATTTTTTGAGGTTATTTTCCAAGTCTTAATATTTCCAAGCTTTGTTTCTTCGTAAGCTACATCTGGATGTTTCTTTGTTAGCTTTGGAACAATTAGGTTGAAGTTGACTCTCTGTATTGTAATTTTAAATTTTGATAATTTTTTTGGGTTTAGTGATATCAGCTTAATTAAGGTACCCAAACGCTGAAATTTTTTCTTAGCTTTTAAAGCTTCACTGCTTAACAAAACTCCCCCTTTTACCTAATCTATTAAAATTTATTAATAAATTCAAACCCTTTATGTTTATTATTGGATATGGATGTAAAAAGTCTGGTTTTAATAGTAATAGCTGCCGTTTCAGGGTTTATCGCTCTACTTGTAAATGAAAACAACATTGATGAAAACTGGATGGTCCATTGTTTATCTTGTATAGGTTAAAAAATAAACTTTAATATACAAACACCACATAAGCGGCAAATAAGAGCAAGAGAGAGGTTACTGGACCCCACAGTAATTTTTCTTTTTGTGATGGTGAGATCCAATTTAAAATCGCATTGAGTAACTGGATTGCAATAGCTACATAGGCTGTCCATCTTTCCCAAACAGGCATAAGCCCAGCTGCTGATGAAATACTTGCACCTAAAAATATCAATATAGGGATTGAAAATCCAGCTGCAATTTTCCCATTTACAGGTAAGGTTCCTTTGTAACGACCACCCTGAGTATATTCCCCCCAAGGTGCGCCAAAAATTAAGCAGAGCTGGAAAACAACTACTGCGCCAAGAATTAAAACATACAAATAAGCGAATAATTGGCCTACATCCATAAAGAACACAGTAGCTTAATCAGTCATCTTTTATTGAGAAAATTTAAAGTAGTTAATTTGAGATTCTCCGAGTAATAAATGAAATAACTTTTTCTGAATCAACATTGATGCATATGTTGGCTTTTGTTCTATTTTCCCAAGGTTTCAATCGCTCCCCAAGACCTTCTTCGTTATCTGAGATTCCCATCCCCATCCATGTTTTCCCCCTACTAATTCCGAGCGTCTCAACTTTTATTGGATGCTGAATAGTTTCAAAATATTCTGGATGGACAAGATAGGTTACAGCGGAAGAGTCATGAATAGGCATTCCATTCTCTTCAAAGAAATTTTTTAAAAAACTAAAATAAAAAGGGTTGATTTTATTTATATGTTCTGACTTTACATTGTTAAATGAGCCTATTGTATTTACTTGTTCCTCACTCATAAATACATTGTTAGTAACATCTAAACCAACCATCGTAATCTCACACTGAGCTGAAAAGACAACGTCTGCAGCTTCAGGGTCATTCAATATATTTGCTTCAGCAGTAGGTGTTGCGTTGCCGGCTGATTGTGCATTTCCTCCCATAAGGACAATCTCTTTAATTTTTTTATCTATACCAGGGTGTTCTATTAGAAGGTTAGCTATGTTCGTCAAAGGTCCTACTGGGACTAAAGTAATTTCGTTGGGATGAGTTTCAATTGTTTCCTTTAAAAAAGTGACAGCATCCACTTCTAAAGATTTAGTTGTTGGTAAAGACAGCTCCGCATTTCCCTGGCCATTATCTCCATGAACAAAGGTAGCTGCGCCACGAAAATTACCATTTAAGGGAACATGAGCACCCTCAGCTACAGGAATATCTGTTCTTTCAGCAATCTCCAAAAGCCTTAAAGCATTTTCCGTACAGGTTGTAGTTACAGCATTACCAAAGATTGTAGTCAGACCCAATACCTCAAGTTCAGGGGAGTTTAATGCAACGAAAATAGCTAGTGAATCATCTACTCCAGGATCAGTATCGATAACAATTTTCTTAACCATTTTTATTCCTTTTATTCGCCCATGTTAAATCGATGATTTAAACTTTGTTTATATTATGTCACAAAAAAAGTTCATTATAGATGCTGACACCGGATCTGATGATGCTGTAGCTATCTTAATGGCTTTAAGAGATCCACGAGTTGATGTGCTTGGCGTAACTGTTGTTTCAGGGAATGTTCCATTAAAACAAGGAATTATTAATACACTTTCCACCGCTGAGTTGTGTGATGTAGAGATCAAAGTTTTTGCTGGAGCAGATAAACCGCTGACAAGGGAGTATTTAGAAATTTACACATTAGACGAATTTCAAAAACATGTCCAAACACTGTCACCAGACTCAGTAACTGCACAATGTGTCCATGGAGTTGATGGCATGGGAGATATAGGAGTAGAGCCACAAAATAAAAACTATGAAGAACAAGATGCAGTAGATTATTTAATTGATTCATTTAACAACAATCCAAATGAGATAACACTCGTGACACTGGGTCCCTTGACTAATATTGCAAAAGCTATCCAGAAAGACCCATCAATTGCGACCAAAATTCAACACTGCTATGTAATGGGAGGGACATCAGATGGTTCAGGAAATGTATCTGCAGCAGCTGAGTACAACATATGGGTTGATCCTGAGGCAGCTCAAATTGTATTTAATTCTGGATTAGCAATCACCATGGTTGGTTGGGATAACTCTTATAAATATGCAATGTTAAAAGATAAAGAGATAAATGATTTGAAATCTCTTAAAACAAAATATGCCGACTTCTGTGTAGATATTCAAAAGACATTAATTGAATTAACTTATGCTTCCTATGGTTTTTACGGTTTTGACCTACCCGACCCCATAACTATGGCGATTGCTTTGGATAATGATATTATTCTTGAATCTCAGCAGTTACATGTGCTAGTTGATATTAGAGATGGTATTACAAGAGGCCAGACAATCGTCGACTACTTCAATGCAGAACAGGGAGATCAAAACGTACGCGTTGTGACTAAGTCAGACAATTTAGGTTTTTTAAATTTATTAAAAGAATTAGTTAAATAGCTAATGAAAGTTCAGATATACACCCTTCAGTCGGTAGAAGAAGCTCTTGAAGTTGTTTCAGTCGGAGTCGACAATATCGGAATTACTCCAGCCTCGATTGGGCTACCCGGAGAGATTTCTTATGAAACAGCAAAAGACATATGCGAAAAAGTAGAAGATGCTACAAAAGTTGCTCTTTCTGTATCAAGCAATATTGATGAAATTGTTGAGATGGTACAGTTTGTTGATCCTAATGTTCTTCATTTATGTGGTGAACCAGGAGAGTTAAATACTAATGGGGTGAAATCATTAAAAGAAAGATTACAAAAATACAATAAAGAGTTACCCATCATGCAGGCTATATCGGTTGATGATATGAGTGCTTTAGACTTTGCAAAAGAGTATGAACATATTTCAGATTATTTTATATTAGACACCTCTACCGCAGCAGTTCAAGGTGTAGGTGCAAGCGGCAATGTACACGATTGGAACGTATCAAAGGCTATTGTGGAGTCTGTTAGTATTCCAGTTATTTTAGCAGGAGGTCTTTCTTCAGAAAATGTACAGGAAGCTATATCAACAGTTAATCCATGGGGTGTTGACTCTCTAACTCATACAAATAAATTTTTAAACGATGGAAGTTTTATTAAGGATATTGAAAAAGTTAGAGAGTTCTATTTAAATGCAACAGTTAAATAGATTAAAAAAAGTAAACGTCCTAGGTGACGCAAATGTAGATATGATTTTAAATTTATCTGACAAACAAAATCTTGGCGAACCATCTTTATTTTCTGGAGGATCGTCCGCTAATGTGGCATCTGGATTATCTAAGCTGGGCGTTGATGTTTCGTTTTTTGGCTCACTAGGTAATGACATGTATGGAAAGCATGTTGTGGATGAGATGAAAGCAGATGGTATTGATGTCAGCAACTTGGAGCTATTAAATGATTACAGTACAGCAATGGTTATAGGTGTTGTTGAAGAAAATAGCGAAAGGCATTTTTTTCTTTGGCCACCGGAAGAAGGAGCACACAATCAATACACTTTAGATCATAAATCTAAAGAAGATCTACTTAATTGTGATTGGCTACATGTATCAGGAATTAGTCTGCGTTTCAGTCCTGTAAAAGAGACTATGCTCGAAGCAATGAAATTATGTAATGAAAACAATAAAACAGTTTCATTTGATCTTAACCTAAGGTCCGAACTCTGGGGATTAAGTGAGAGCTTTAAAGAAACTGTTTTAGAAGCTGTCTCTCACTCAACTATTGTATTTGGAAATTTGCATGAAGAGTTTTTGTTATTATTTGATGGAAATGAGGACAACCTTGGTAAAAATATTTCAAACAAGCAAATGTTTATATGTCGAAACGGAGAAAATGGAGCATTAGGAATTACAAAAAATAATAAAGTTACTTCAAATGCTGTTTCAATCTCTCCCGTAGATTCAGTTGGTGCAGGAGATGCTTTCAATTCTGGATTTATATATGCATCATGTAGGGGGAAAGATATCAAAGAGTCTTTAGATACAGGCAATCAAGTAGCTGCATTCAAACTTTTAGGTTCGGGTGCAAGACACCTTCCAACAAAAGAATTGCTTGAAGAGTTTAATGAAAATAACTTAAACGCCTAAAAAAGCTTTTAAATATTTCATACCGATATTATTAAATACTCACATGAGTAAAAAAGTCTATCTTCTCTGGTTTGGCCAAACAGTTTCTTGGACAGGCTCCTCCATGTCTTTTTTTGCTATAGGTGTATGGATATTCGAAACAACAGGTAAAGCAAGTGCTTTGTCTACAATTTTGTTCACTGTTGCAATAGTGGGCGTAGTTACAGGACCTTTTGGAGGGGTGCTAGCCGATAGATTTCCAAGGAAGACACTAATAATAACTTTCGATTTAATCATCGCTGTACTGATGTGTGTTATTGGGTATCTTGCACTGAATGAAGCATTGACATTGACCTTACTTATTCCATTTGCTTTAGCTTTTGGTATTTTTGAAATAGCACACTGGACAACATGGAGTGCTTTTTTAGGAGATGTTGTAAAGAAGAATGAGGTAACAAAAGTTTCAGCTCTGTTTGAAAGTGCAGAAGCAATCTCTGTTCTTATAGGTCCTATAGGAGGAGCCTTTATCTATTCATTTTTTGGTTTAACAGGAGTAATTCTTGTTGATGTAATTACTTGTTTATTTGGAATAGCAACAATTACATTATTCAAAAGTAAAAAAATTGATACCAAAAGTAGTCTGAGTATAAAAAATATTTACTTTGATTTAGTTGAAGCATACAACTGGTTAAAAAAACAAAAAGGGTTACTTTCGTTGGTGCTTATTTTATCAATATGTAATTTCCTGTGGGGCTTTACGCAAGTACTTATTCCTCCAATGATTTTAAGCTTTACCGACGCAACCGGGCTGGGAATTGTTGAGTCGAGCGTTGGCCTGGCTTTTCTTTTTGGCTCAGTTATTTCACTACGCTTAGCTGACTGGCTCCAGGGAAATTTAAAAGTAGCTGTATATTGTGGACTTTTAGGTGGATTGGCTTTGATTATTGGATCAGTAAGACCAAGTATTTTTCTTTTATGTGTTCACGGTGTTATTGCTGGAGTGAGTGGAACGGTTCAATACACTGTTTCCTCAGGAGCATGGCTAGCAATTACAACCGAAGAAATTAGAGGTCGAGCTCTAGCACTTAGAGGCACAATTGCCCAGATGCTGCGACCCTTAGGAGTTGTTATTGCTGGTCCTTTAGGTGACTACATAGAGTTTTCATACTATCCAAACAATGTTGAAATTTTGTCTCCATTTGTTGGGACTGGCCCTGGTAGAGGGTACGCATTTCTATTTCTTGTCATTGGAGCTTTGTATGTTGGTGTATGGGTAATAAATTTCAACAATAAAAATCTTGAAATGCTCTCAAAGCAAGTTATAGAAATTACAAAAAACTAGGGTAATGATGGGTTTGAGTGATAAGCTAAAATTAGCTTATGAGCAATCTCAAAGTAACAAGCAATCACCCAATTAAGAAAAGAAAGATTCTCGGCCCGATTGGAAGATTCGTTTTAAAACTAATTAATTGGAAAATTGCTGGAAATCTTCCTGATAAAAAAAGGATAATAATTGCATCTGCTCCCCACTCTTCCACTTTTGATTCAATCTATGCATTTTTCGTTTGCTTAGCAACAGATTTGAAGTTTTACTTTCTCGGATCTGTTTCGATGTTTACCCGGATAGTTGTACCTTTACCATTTAAAAAAAATCCAGATAAATTAGGAATTCCTCACCCTTTTGGAAAGTTTCAAAATAGATTGCTACTTGAGTTTGGTGGAATACCAGTTTGGAGAACGAAATCAACTGGTGTTACTAGACAAGTAATAGAACAACTTAAAACAAAAGATAATTTCATCCTTTATTTAACTGTAGAAGGTGAGATGAAATCCAATGAAACTATAAAAAGTGGTTTTCATTATATTGGTAAAGAACTGAACGCCACAGTTGTCCCAACAAAAATTGATTATAAGAATAGGATGTTTGAGTTAATGGATGAATACGAATTGACTGAATCTGTTGAGGATGACAAAATTGCACTTATGAACGTTTATCATTTAGTTGAAGGCAGAAATAAAACATTCTACAAACCAGTAAAGGATTAAATGTTAGTAATATTTCTTACCATCATTGGCTCAATAACATTACTCTATTTATTCCCAAACATGACAATGCTGTTCGCTTTGGTAATTGGGATTTTTTCCGTAAGATGGCTTTTATATAACGATAAATACTACGAATGAAAAAATATCTTATAATCTTATTAATTTTATCAATGTGCGGAGGCACAGCAGAAACAGACCCTAATGATGAAGAAACAACCATGACGTCTGTTTTAGAAAAGAAAATACTTTGGGGTGCTACAGATGCAAAGCCTGAGGTTTATGCAGCGGAAGATGTCTCACAAGCAACTATTGATCTTACTGTTGAATGGGTTAATAAAGCTATAGGTTTTTGGGGAAGCTATGGACCTCTTGAGATATGGATTGTTGGTTCAGGCAAAGAAGAAACAATAACTTTAGATGAAAAATGGTGCGAGATCAGAACCGAAAAAGACCCAACTTGGAATAAACAGTGGGATTGTGCAAATGGAGATCCTTATGAAAGTGGAGATGGCTGGTCACCTTTTTATAGATATATAACTGATGGAGGAGCTGCAGTTAGTAGCTACATAAGGGATGATATAGGGTATTACTTCAATGCTCTAATTATGTCCTCTAAATATCCAGGTCCAGAAGAGGAGGACTATAAACTAGTAGTAATGCATGAATATTTTCATGTTTATCAACATGCAAACTTGTCAGTACCTGAATTGCCAGATACAGATGGCGACTGGAGAACAAGTAATAGAAATGTGTATTTCAATGGAAAGGAATCACAAGTCCCCTTTCTCATGGAAGGTGGGGCAGAATATATGGCACAATATTGGTACTCCAAAGAGCCTGGGGTAGATTCTGGATACTTAAAACGAGTAATGGAAAATAAAGCACAAGCAATTAATCCATACTTCAGTACAGGTAAAAGTTTAAGAGAATTAGGTTATGATGAAGAATTTAATTCCTATGATATTCTTACATGGTTTGTTGCTTATTTAATTCACAACACAAGCGAAGAGACTTTTAGAGTAGACTTTTGGACTCAAATTGAAGACCTTGGTTTTGAAGAGGCATTCAAATCTAATTTTGGAAAATCAGCTGACGATATGATTGATGAGTTTGACACATGGGTTGCGCAGCCAGTTGATGTATTGTTAGAGATCATTCCTTAACGAAATTTATTAAAAAACCCTTTTTGCCAAGCATAAAATAAAACAGCACTTAACACCACTCCAGATAAAAATGGAGGAATTCTTGATAGGAAAACTACAAAACCAAACAAAAGCACTGTGTAATCAACATACCTCCAAAATTTATTAGATAATTGAGGAATTACATTGAAATATCTCAATGCTGTTAAAAAAAGAATTGCACCAAGTAGATAATACATTTATTTAATTATACAAATTAAATAAACTGATAGAAACTATGAGTAAAACTGCAATTATTACAGGTGGTAATAAAGGTATTGGTTTAGCTGTTGCTGAGAATTTAATTGCTAAAAACTATCGAGTTATTTTAGCTTGTAGAGACATCTCAAAAGGAAAAATGGCTGAAGCTTATCTTGGCGAAAAAGCTGTGTTTTTAGAACTAGATTTATCAAAACCTTCAAGCATTACACAATTTGTAAACCGCATTAATTCAGAATTTTCAGAGATAGATGTTTTGTATAACAACGCCGGTCTAATTTATAAAAATTTTGAATTAACAGAAGAAGGTTACGAATCAATGATTGCTGTGAATTATTTTGGTGCTTTTAGGCTAGCTTTAATGTTATTAGAAAATCTACATAGAAGGTCTGGCAGAATTGTACAAGTAACAAGTCTTTCAATGTATTTGGCAAGAGAATTCAAATTAAATGACCTACACTCTCAAGAATCATTTTCTCCAAGCAGCAGGTACAACTTTACAAACCTACTTAGATCAATGCTTGCTCTTGAACTAGAAAACAAGCTTAAAAAAACATCCATTTCAGTTGCTGCAGCTCATCCTGGGATTACAAAGTCAAGAAAATCGAGACCGTATGAAGTAAAGAAGATAAGAAAATCTTTTTACACATATTTTTCTACAAATATTCAAACAGGGATTGCCCCAATCATTAATGCAATTGAAGATGTTAATGTGAGTGCATACAATGTTTATGCTCCGAAAATATTTGGAGTTTACGGAAAACCCTCGATTATGAGTCATAACAAAATGGTTTACAATGATAATTTACGACAGAACCTTTGGACTTTTACAGCAAATGAACTTAATTTAGACATATGATAATTATCCAAACGACTTTAGATGAAGAGAAGA
>Ga0115012_10002942_pt1 | contig 10028 bp, 6 predicted proteins | sample TroAtlMetagenome_FD_88706 | JGI IMG/M metagenome (GOLD analysis project Ga0115012, IMG submission 88706) | Marine eukaryotic phytoplankton communities from Atlantic Ocean - Tropical Atlantic ANT10 Metagenome | ecosystem: Environmental > Aquatic > Marine > Oceanic | place: Tropical Atlantic Ocean...
CCGACGCGGACGCCGATGCCGACGCGGACGCCGATGCCGACGCGGACGCCGATGCCGACGCGGACGCCGATGCCGACGCGGACGCCGATGCCGACGCGGACGCCGATGCCGACGCGGACGCCGATGCCGATGCGGACTCCGATGCCGACGCGGACGCCGATGCTGACGCAGATGCCGATGCTGACGGTGGCCCCGCGGGTCCTGTTGCTGGTGAGCCATGCGAAGGTGAGGACTTGGACGGCGACGGCGTGTATGACTGCGCAGGTGTATGCATCAGTCCGACCTGGGCAGAGGAATGGCCGGGAGATGGCTACTGTGATGATGAGCGTGCCGTGTACGGCGCGAATCTGGACTGCGAGGAATTCGACTTTGACGGTGGAGACTGCGACGAAGACTTCGACCCATCAGGCTCCTACGTGGGCAGCATCGATGCGTCCCTGACCTACGACTATGGGTGGTGGGAGGTGCGCTACGAGTGCACGGGCGACCTCACCGGAGCCATTGACATGGAGGCCGAGCCCCAAATCGAGGCCTCCGGCACCTGCTACGGCGATGACGGAGAAGCCTACCCCATCGTGATCACTGGTGACTTCGATGGTGCGACACCTTCCGGCACAATCCTCTTCGATACCGACGACCCGCTCGAAGACTCCTGGAGCGGAGAGTGGGCACGGGACGAGCTCGAGGGTGAGTGGGACGGCGAACTCTCAACCGGAGGATGGGAGACTGTCCGTTACGACGGTGAGTTCGAACTCGTTCGCCTCTAGTTCACCTCCTGAATCACAGGGTCGTGCCGGCACACGCTGGTACGACCCCGGTCCGAGACTCTCTTACATCTGATTGCCGGACGTGGTCCCCTCCCCCCTGGCACGGACGCCGTGCGTGGCCGCGCGTGTGGTCACCGACAAGCAGCACACATGAGGAGTGCCGAGTTCTTCCCCATGCCACCATGGCTCGCGCCTGTATGCGACCTTCAACCCATCGGAGAACTGGCCTGGGGCCAGCAGACCCGGCTCTATACCGGCAGCCACAGGCCCTCGCTCGCCCCTTAGAGGCAGCTGAGCTTGTCCACGCTACCGACCTTCTTCACCGCGCGTTTGTAGAGCACCAGCTCTTTCTTTTTGTCCATGTGAATGGTCACGTCGCCGGTTCGCCCCGGAACCTTGAAGTGACCCTTGCCGTCATCGACATCGACCAGCGCCGCAACCTCGCCCATCCCGTCCTCGACGGCCACCGGCACGTCGAATGACCCAAACGGCACGTCACTGACCAGGCACCCCTCGACGACTTGCTTGCCATCCTCGCCCTCCGACACCGCATAGGTGAGCTCGAGCTTTGGAATGCGACCGCCATGAATCCAGAAGTCGAAGAAGTCTGCGAGGTCCTCGCCGGACGTCTCCTCGAAGACGGCCTGGAGGTCGTCAGTCGTAATGGGGATGTACTGCCGTCGCTGAGCAAGGCGATCGAGCCCCAAGAAGAACGAGGTGGACCCGATTCGCTCACGGAGACTGTGAGCGAGCAAGTAGAATCCAAAGTCGGCCTTCTTGAGGCCACCAATGTCAGTGAGCTTCGCCGGCTCAGTGAGAGACAGTGGACGGCGCTGGGCCTTCACATTGTCCTTTTCGCCTCGGTTGATCGGCTTCTCAAGTCGCTGACCCACCCACTTAAGGCGCTGGTTCCATGTGTCCTTTCCGAGCCCTGCTCGTACGTAGAAGGCACCATAGGCATCTGAGAGCGCTTCCGTGACCCAAACGTCCCGCGATGAGTTGGGAGGACTCCGCTGGCCCCAGTACTGATGTGCAACCTGTCGGGCCATGATCGACTGCGTCAGCGCCGGGTACTTCTTCTGAATCTCTGTGTTGTCACCCACCTCGAAGGTCTTCACGCTTCGAAGGTTGATGAGCCCCGCACGACCATCTCTGAAGCCTGCCGTCTGGGCCGTCGCCGGCAACATTGCTGGTCCCTGAAAGACCTCCAACTCCTCCGCTTCCAGCTTTGGCAGGAAGCGCTGCATGAAGGACACCACCCGGCGGATCTCGGGAGGGAACTCACCCAGGGCCCGACGCTCGGTGGACATGAGCGACACCGATACGGCTGGGAGGCCCTCCGCAGAGGGCTCCTTGTGCTTGACCCACTTGCCGGTTCCAACCGACGCAGCGCGAGCATGCGACGCCTCCGCGACGATCACGCGCCACCCGTCGTCTTCCGTGGTCTCCTTGATTGTGGTGCCTGTGACCGCGCCCTCAAGAGGAAAGAACCGAGCAGGCGCCAGATTCAGCTCAGTCTTGGCGTTCCAGGCCGTTCCCCCAGGTGCGGGGATGAGTTCCGGCAAGAAGCGATTGGCGCTGGTTGTCGCACCCATGAATCGACCGGCAAATGTACGGTTGTTGTTCTTCCAGCGACTCCGCCACTTCACCCGAATTTCTGTTGTCTCGCCCTCAGCCACAGGCTCAGGAAGGAGAACGAGAATCTCGTAGTTGAATGGCGTCTCAGTGATCAAGTCAAAGTCGCGAGTGGGCTGGGAGACGGTCTCCAGCTCCAGAGAGCTTCCCACATCCTCTGCCGAGGACATGCTGGATGAGCTCGGGGGTGCACCCTCACCGCTGGCGGACTCACTCTGACCACCCCCAGCACCGGGCCCTATGCCTGCAAGCTCTGGCGAATCGGCCTCCTGGCCTCCGGCGGCCTCAGTTTCAGGATCCACCTCCATGCTCGCTGCGTCCGCAGTCGCCCCCGAACTTCCCCGAACAAAGAAGGCAGAGTCGGCATGGAGTCCCACGTGAGCCAGTGGCTTACCGTCTTCCGTCTCCACGCTGAGCAGCTTGAATTGCTCAATCGGAGACCCCTCGGTTGGCAACGCGAGGGCCACATGCTGGAGGGCCCCACCACGCGCCTTGACCGTCAGCGCCGACTCGACCTCAATGGCCATGTAGTTCCGTCTCTGGACCGGCTTCATGGTGATGACGCTATCCGCACTCACCGGCTCCATCATGACCTTAGGCCGCGGAACATACTCGTTCTTTGGTGTCTCAAATGCAGCACCTGCCAGCCGTTGGAAGTGCCGGTCGCCCTCGACATCCTCACCGTGCGTGAACACCACATTTTGCTCGCCGACATCAGACTGGCCAAGGGGGTCCTTGAAGCAGGTCATCCACGAATCGTAGGCCGTCGGGCCCAGGCCGGCGCCCTCGTGGGCAGCCACATGGAAGCGGTCGGTGGTCCTGAAGTCTGCGATGCGTCGAAGCTGACCCGTCGGGAAGCCAAGCTCCTCGTGCATCAGTCGGTCTTGTCTGAGCATCGCCAGCGGGTCGAGTCCTGCTCGTTCAAGCAGCAATCGGCGTTGTGGGAGCATGTTGGTGCTCACCATTCGCGCCCGCAGCTTTCCGCGACTCTCCGTGACCACATATTCCTCGTTCACGCCGTCATCGCTCGAGGTCCGGTATACACCAGATCCCACGGGCATCTTGTCCAAGAGCATGGCCTCAACCGCTGGATCCGCACTCAGAATCATCGCGCGCTCGATACCCGTCTTGTACGGTGCGCCCTCTCTCGCCATGGGGCGCATCTGATCAATGGTCTTCTCACCGGTCATCACCATCTGATTGGCCAGCGACCAAGCATCTGAGCGGTTCGGAAGATCGACTGTCAGCTCCCCAGAGCCGATGAACAGCACACCAACAACCCGCTCCGTGAGTGGCGGGGTCCCTGTGTAGACCGGAATGATGATCCCATCATTGAACTCAGCCTCGCACTGGCCGTCGCTGTAGATCGTGCCCTTCGCCTCATACGCGTCCTCGCCGATCCACATTGCCTTTGACGCAGTCCACCACGTGTTCAGCGATGACTGGTCTACCGGTGCTGCCGCATGCGCGGAATGCATGCTGACTGCTATCGCTATCGCGACTGTAATTGCCTTCATTTTGGTCTCCGACAACGTGTGAGTGTTTGTAAGGTGTTCACTCGTAAACGGAGTCAAACTTCTGTGGGTCCTCCCAGGAAGATCCGGTGAAGCCTGTCGGCCGTCACGGCTATCTGCCGGGCTGGCATGGGCATCCTCACTTTGAGCAACACGCTGCCATCGCTTTGTCGTCCAACGAGAACGGCTGGGCGGGTGGTGATTGGGTGAAAGGCAAACCGAGCAGACATCTCCGCGAGCTGCACCTCGAGTTGATCTTGGTACGCCTTTACGATCTCGGTCGCGCCGGCCTGGAGCCGAGCTTCTGCGCTCACCCAATCCTCGCCTGTGGGCACCGAAAAGTTGATCTCGCGCCACTCAAAGTCGAGTACACGGGTCTCATTCACCACGGGCTCGGTCAGCATCAGCGCGTTGGGAAAGGTCACGATGTTCCCGGTGCGCATGCCGTGTGGGGCCTCAGTGTCGACCTCCATCAGCGTTGTCGAGAGCACACCGTAGTCGATCACATCGCCCCGCCAGTCGGCCACTCGAATGCGATCACCGATCCTGTACGCACCCGATGCCGTCTTCATCCACCACCCAAGGATGGACAAGATGATGTCCTTGTTGAACAGGACGATCGCGACCGCAAAGCCACTGGCGACAATGGCCACAGACTGCAGCTCTGCCGCCCAGACAACAGCCAGCCCAATGAGCACGAAGAGAAACAGCGCGTACCGGACAACATTCTTTGTACGCCGGCGCTGCTCGGGACTGAGATCCATCCGCTGGATGGCACTCCTCAACGACAGCACCAACACAGCGGTCAACGCCAAAACAGCACCAGAAGCCAACAGCTTGGGATCCATCATGTCAGCATTGTAGACCAGACTATAGGTAAGCAACCTGACGAAAAGGTCTGAGAACCACTTGGCCGGCCGGCACCAACGATATAGCCTGCACCCAAATTTTTTGGAGCCTTCATGAGCCTGGGAATCCCAATCGCTATCAACCGCCCCATCGCCGTCGTCATGGTCGGTCTTCCCGCACGTGGAAAGACGTACATCGCCCGCAAGTTGGCGCGCTACTTATCTTGGACCGGCTACCGCGCAGAAGTGTTCAATGTGGGCAACGTGCGACGTGAACGATTCGGCGCCAAAGTTCCCGCATCCTTCTTCGACCCCACGAATGAGGAGGGGCTGAGCTCGAGAAAGAAGGCTGCGCACTTCGCGATGGACGAGATGCTGCAGTGGTTCAGGACTGGAGGCCAGATCGGCATCTACGACGCCACCAACAGCACCCGCAGTCGACGACAGTGGGTCATGGAGCAGTGTGGCCGTGCAGGCGTCGACGTGATGTTTGTGGAGACCCTGTGCAATGACCCCGACATCATCGCCGCCAACATCAAGGAAACAAAGCTCTTGGCTCCGGACTACCAAGGGGTGGATGAAGACCAAGCGGTGACCGACTTTCGTGCTCGAATCGCACACTACGAAGCTGCATACGAGCCCATCGACTCCGAGATGGCCAGCTTTGTGAAGCTCATCGATGTCGGCAAGCGGGTCGAGATCCAGAACGTTCAGGGATACATCCAAGGCCGGATCACGCAGTTCGTCATGAACCTTCACATCACGCCGAGAACCATATGGCTGACGCGTCACGGTGAGAGCACGGCCAACATGGCCGGCGTGGTCGGGACGGACATGCCGCTCACCAGCCGAGGCGCGACCTTTGCCCAAGATCTCGCTGCATTCATTGGGGAACAAGAGCCTGGTCCCGGAAACATCTGGACCTCGACCATGCAGCGAACCATTCAGACCGCCGCCCCTCTTCAGAGGGATACCCACGCACTCAAGGTCCTCGACGAAATCGACGCCGGTATCTGCGACGGCATGACATACGACCAAATCTCCGAGCAAATGCCCGGTGAGTTTGCTCGTCGTAATGCAGACAAGCTCGCGTACCGGTACCCTCGTGGCGAGTCCTATGAGGACGTGATCGCCCGCTTGGACCCACTCATCCTCGAACTGGAGCGCCAACAAGACCCAGTCCTCGTGGTCAGTCACAATGCAGTGATTCGGGTTCTCATGGGGTACCTCTCCGACGAAGAGCGGAGCCGAGTCCCACACCTCGATGTTCCGCTTCACACGGTCATGAGTCTCACCCCTCGCGCCTACGGTTGTGAGGTGCAGAGGCATGATCTCAGCCGAACCTAATGTTCGTCTTACCCTGGCTCAGTCTCACCGCACCGGTCGTGGACCTGGCTGACCCGCCCCCACGGCCAGCTGCTACCCCGCCCAAGGGAGCGTCTAGGCTGGAGCTGGCGACAGGTCTCAGCTTGGTGGATGACATCGGGTGGGAGTTCGACCTGGGCGTCGTCGGCGCTGGGTACATGGTCGCTTCAAAGGCTGATGAGACGTCCACGTCACACACCGTCTGGACCAAGCTGCAGGCCACCCACTACATGCCCGCCGAGTCCGAGATGGTCGCTGAGCGCTTCTGGAAAGGGCCGCTCATCAGGGGCAGCATTGGAACCGAGATCATCGGAAGACACGGACTCGATCCGGGCTCGCTTACCCGCTACGACTTCTCTTGCGGACTCCGAGGTGAGGCGCAGCCCGGAATCACTGCTGCATTCGGCCTAGGCTGGGCGGTCGTGCACGACATCCAGCAGGTGAAGCTCACCCACGGATTTCAGGCATGGGTTGAGCTGATGTTGCGCTGAATTACGTAGGGCTCACCATATTTTTCGAGTAAAATGTGATCGTTTATGGTCCAACCCTCTTGACCCAACGACACAGGTGTTGAGACTCCTTCACAGAGGACCCAACTTGACACGAAGCAAGAGAAGACCCGGAACAGGTACCGACTCTGGAAGAGATCGGCCCGTCAGACGTCCGACATCAGGCACAGAAGGCGCAGGTGTATCGAGGAAGGGACCCCGTACAATTGAGGGCCTGGGTATGGACATACTGCAGTGGGCTGCAGCCGAGCTCGGGGTGCCCATGTCCATGGTCAAAAAGGTTCTTGAGGCTGACCCCAGCCTGATCGAGGGTGTGGCATCTGCGGCCAAGGGCAGGGACCTCACCAAGCCAAGAGACAGCGCTGACGGACGAACGGCGAGCACCCGCAGCCAGAGTTCGCAGTCAAAGTCGGATGCGGTCAACAAGGCTCAAAACGGTGCCCCTGAGGGCCTGTTGGTACAACTCGAAGACCCCATGAACCGGCTCTTCGTCCCCGAGGCACGTCCACGCGTCTGCAAGATTCCAGGGTCACAGGCCGTTCGAACCACGGGTCAGTTCGTGATCGAAATGTCTCAGTACGACATTCGAATCTACAACTCCAGCGGCCAACAGATCACCCGCATCTGGGGCGACCCACACGTCAACGAGAACGGCGGTGGCGACGACTGGCACTTTGGAAACAACTCCACCTTTGTCCTCACCGATGGGACCAAGATCTGCTTGGACACCGAGAAGAACGCCGGGGGTGAGTGGCTCGTTGAGGGCATCGACATCATTGCGGGCCATGACCGATACCACTTCGGAACCGGAGGCACCGATGGCCTCACCAAAGATGGCCAGGAGTGGGACAAGAAGAACGCCGATGTTGCAGCCGGCGACGACAGCGCTGGGATGTTTGCACTGAAGCCGGATGGAACCTGGGCAATGCAGGGCAAGGACGGACACTTCTACGACGTGAAGGATGAGAGCTGGGGCGACTATCAGTCTTCAGGTGACGTCAACTACGACGAGAGCAAGAAGTACCAGCCCAACTCGCTTCAGCAACACGCGGTTCTCTACGACCACCTCCCATCTCACGTCGAGGATCCCCGCGGCGGACAGTGGGACATGGGACCCGACAAGAACACTGACTTCCAGTCTATGAAGCTGCAGGTTCCCAAGAAGCGACCTAAGTTCTTGAAGCACAAGGGCTCGTCTGTGGTCCAGTCCCCGATGGGGTACACGGTCGAGGTTCAAGGCACCGAGGTCATCATCTGGGACTTTGCTGGCAAGCAAATCACGCGCATCTGGGGTGATCCGCACGTCAACGAGGGCAAGGGCGGAGACAACTGGCACTTCGGTGGCAACTCCACATTCATCCTGCCGGATGGGACCAAGGTTCGCTGCGACACAGAGCCCATCGCCACTGACTTCTGGGTCGTCGTGGCCGTGGACGTGACGCTCGGTTCATCTCGGTTTCATTACACCAAGAAGGGCGGCGCATCGATGCACGATGACGGCCGTGAGTTCGACAAGTCCACGACGGACGCCGATAACCGAGGTGATGCGGGAATCTTCGCACTCACACCCAGCGGCGAGTGGGCCATCATGGGCCGAGATGGTCGCTTCTACGACATCATCGATGAAAGCTGGGCAGAGTACAAAAAAGACCCCGACGTCGATCTGAGGACTGGAAAAGAGGTGAAGATCACCACCCAGCAACTCTTCGCAGCCTACAGCGACCAGTTTCCTGAAGAGTTGATGATGCCGGCCTTCGGATCCCGCTCAGCCGACTTCGAGTGGTCCGACGACGAGCGACGCCAGAAGCTGGATGCACTCCGGAAGGTTGTGCCCGTGTCTCACCTCAAGGCCATCAAAGAGCAGTTGCCTGGCATGGTCATGGCGCTCGCCGATGACCTCGTGATGGCGCAACATGTGGCGAACATGGACCTCAAGACGTTGCAGCGCCTGCTGCAGCATGCCCCCGGCCTCATCGTGAACAACCCTCACAAGACGGCACCCCGCGGTGCTGAGTGGCCGGTCACGGGTGTCACGGGTCGACGCGCAAAGCGTCCTGACCCTTGGTGGCGCAGCTAAACCCTCACCAAAGGACAGGGTTTGTTGTCGCCCCCCACCACGCACCGGGGAGATTTATCGTGGAGAGTACAGCCCCTGTCGTGGGGTCGATTTCGATGGCTGTCCCCTCTTCTGTGAACCCGTAGAGAGAGCCGTAGGCATAGCCAAGCCCATAGATCGATGTGACACCAATCTCGCCGCGTGGGACCGTCACACCAGAGACTGGGTCGACAACGACCAAGTCATCACCCTCTCGAACCGCCCAATAGAGGAGGCCATCCGGTAGACCCACCAGGTCGCCTGAGGTCTGGTATCGACCCTCCGGAACGAGGGTGGTCGTGACACCGGTGAGCGTGTCGATCTCCACCAGACCGTCTCCACCACCGACGAGCTTACCGTCCGAAGTACACGTCAGACCGAAGAGCGGTGTATCGATACTGGCGATCGGCCACACCTCGGCGGTGTAGCCGTTGATGCCGTACAGCGTGTCATAGCTGACGCCATAGAACCGCCCAATACTGTCGATGGCGATGTCGGTGATGGCATCCGCCGGGGTACCATCAGCCAGGGCAAAATTACCGACGATTCCAAGGCGTCCGGTGTTGGGATTCCAGGAATACAGTGTCTCCCCTGTGTGCAGATAGACCGGCTCGTCTGGCGCATCGACCGGCGGCTCCTCGGGTGGCACCTCGTCTTCTGGCTCAGGCTCGGGGACGGGCTCTGTGATTCCCGTATCAGGTGCAGCGGTGTCCACCCGGAGCTCGTCCTCAACGATTCCAGGCTCGCTCTCTGCGCGCTTGTGGACCTGGTAGTCCGAACATCCAGCCAACACCCAAACCAACACGATGTGCTTCATCTGCCACCCCAAGCGGCGGCCCTCTAACCCATCAGTCGAATTCTACCCGAGAGTTTTTTTTGAATGTTTTTGGTGACTACTCCGGTGGGCAATCATCAAAGCCGAAGCCCTCACTCACGCACTCCTCCCAGCCCTCGGGAATGCAACCACTGGTGAACATCACGCACTCGGGCGGGTGAGGAATGGTGCTGTCATGATCTGAATCCGCCCCGACCGGAGGGGAGGCAGCCAGCACAACAGGCGGACAGGCAACATCTGCGTCCATGCAGCCCACGGCGGTCGGCCCAGAGGCATAGTCCACGCAGATCTCCCCGTCGTCCAAGAACGGCATATCGTATGCGCCGATGGGGGTGCAGTCACTGGAACTCAGGCACGCCTCCACACCCAGGTCCGCACACGCAGGCGGAGGTGGAGCACCCGTATCGTCGGCATCGGCATCGGCATCGGCATCGGCATCGGCATCGGCATCTGCGTCGGC
>Ga0115012_10002943_pt1 | contig 10024 bp, 7 predicted proteins | sample TroAtlMetagenome_FD_88706 | JGI IMG/M metagenome (GOLD analysis project Ga0115012, IMG submission 88706) | Marine eukaryotic phytoplankton communities from Atlantic Ocean - Tropical Atlantic ANT10 Metagenome | ecosystem: Environmental > Aquatic > Marine > Oceanic | place: Tropical Atlantic Ocean...
ATTGTCTAAAGGTGACGCAGTAGCATTAATACTTCCTAATTCTGTTGAATGGGTTGTTGCTTTTTTAGGAACATTACGAGCAGGTCTTACTATTGTTCCCATTAGTTTTGATTCAACTACAGAGGAAATAAATTACAAACTACAGGATTCGAATACAAAATTTGTTATAACTTCAACAATAAATGAAAAAATTATAGAAAGTTTAAAGTCTTTTCCTCATTTAGAAAAATTCACTTGTTTTACAGACAATTCTGTTGGAAGCAATAATTTATCCTTAAAAAATTTGTGTTTAGTTAATAATACTAACATTAAAATAAATGATGACGATATCAACGTACCAAACCAAATAATCTATACATCAGGGACTACAGGGAAACCAAAAGGTGTGCTTTTAACAACAAGAAGTATGTTGTGGGTAGTAGCAAGTTGTTGGGTGCCTATAGTCAATCTCAATAGTAAAGATAAAGTATTGTCTCCCCTTCCTTTGTTTCACTCATATGCAATTAATTTTAGTATTCTAAGCATAATTGCTTCTGGTTGTTCTGAATTTATATTGGAAAAATTTTCACCTAAAATAGTTTTAGATTTATTAAGTAGTAGGGATTTTACAGTATTGCCTGGTGTTCCGACAATGTTTCATTATCTTCTTGAAACTGCAAAACAAAACAAGATTTCTAATTTAGGAAACATAACAAGGTGTGTTTCTGCAGGGGCGATAATGCCTGCAACTTTGAATAATGAATATGAGTTGTATTTCAATAATTTATTATTGGATGGATACGGTATTACAGAAACATCAACCATGGTTACCATGAACTGGCAATCTAATAGAAAAATAGGTTCTTGTGGAATTCCGATTCCTGGTATGTCTGTAAGAATTATTTCTGCACAAAATGCAGAAGCAGACCCTAACGAAGAAGGTGAGTTGATTTGCTACGGGCCTAATTTAATGGTTGGATACCATAATAAAGAAGATGAAACGAAAAAAGTTATTAAAGATAAATGGTATTATACAGGTGATTTAGCAAAACGTGACAGCGATGGATTTATAACCATTACAGGTCGTCTAAAGGAACTAATAATTAGGGGCGGCCAAAATATATCTCCTGCTGAGATTGAAGAAGCAATTCTAAAAGATGATCAGATTTTGGATTGCGCTATAGTAGGAAAAAATCATGATACTTTAGGTGAAGTTCCAATAGCATTCATTGTTTTAAAAAATAAAAATAAATTTGATAAAGAAGCTTTAATTCAAATTTGTAAAATCAACCTGTCTAAGTATAAAATTCCTGAAGATTTTAAAGTAGTCGATAATATACCTAGAACAGGGTCAGGGAAAATTATGCGATACCAACTTAAAATTTAAAATAATTTGAGTTATTATTTTTTTATTTATTAATATAGAGAAGTCTTATGCCATTAATAAAATCAAACGAAAAAATTAGCGTAACTTTCACATTAAATGGAATTAAATTAAGTAAAAATATTTATCCAAGAACTCTTTTAAGTGACTTTTTAAGGTATTCAATTGGAGAAACAGGGACCCATGTTGGGTGTGAGCATGGGATATGTGGAGCATGTACAATCATATTTAATGGGAAACCCATTAGATCGTGTTTAATGCTAGCATCTCAGGTCAATGGACATGAATTAACAACAGTTGAAGGCATAGCTAAAGACAAAAATTTAGATGACTTAAGAGCCGCATTTAAGAAACATCATGCCTTACAATGTGGTTTTTGTACTTCAGGATTTTTAATTACAATAAGTTCTTATCTTAACGAAAACCAAAATATGCCGATGAGAAAGAAATTAGAAAAATACTTAGTGGAAATATTTGTCGATGTACTGGATATGTTGGGATAGTAGATGCAGTATTAGAAGTAATAAAAAAAAGAAATGAAAATAAAAAAAATGCTTGATCTTGGGACATCCTTTTTTACATCTATAGAAAAATCTCCAAAAACAATTGCTATTGCAGAAATAGATAATGAAATTAATTATGAAGAATGGTTTAAAGAAGTTGATAAACTTTGTGGAGGATTAAAATCTGTTGGTCTAACCTCAAAAGATAGAGTAATTACATTGCTTCAAAATAATATTGAGGCTGCAACAATACATTGGGCATGCCAAATTACTGGTCTTACAATAGTTCCATTAAATTGGCGAATGAAATCTCAAGAAATCGATTTTTGTATATTAGACTCAGATGCTAAATGCATAATTTACCAAGAAGAAAGTCATATTGCAGTTAAAAGTTCAGTTAGAAGCCAAAATTTAATCAAAATTTTTGTTGGAAAACAAAAAAAGGATAAAATAAATTTTAATGACTTATTAAAAAGTGGAAACCCCGGAAATAGCCCTGAGGCCAAGAGTGATTTTTTATCATTAATTTTATATACATCTGGAACTACAGGAAAACCTAAAGGGGTACCAAGAACACATTTTGCTGAGAGATCTTCTGCAATAGCTCATATTGCTCAAAATATGTACAAAAAAAATGAATCAACATTAGGTGTAATGCCCCTCTATCATACTATGGGTGTTAGGTCTCTAATTTCGATGGTTTTACTTAATGGAACATTTATTGCTCAACCAAAATTTTCCTCTAAGCAAGCTATAGAATTAATTGAGTATTTTAAAATAACAAGTTTATACCTTGTTCCAACTCTGTATTATGATTTATTAGAAAATCAATATTTTTCAAAAGAAAAGGTAAGAACTTGTAAAAAATTAGGTTTTGCAGGTTCACCAATGAATGATGGATTAATAAAAAAAGTAATGGAAGGGTTTGAACCAAAAAATTTAGTTAATCATTATGGTTCTTCAGAAATTTATACTTTTACAGTTGATCAAAATGCAAATTTAAAACCAGGGTCCGCAGGTAAAGCTGGTATAAATCAACAGATACGTGTTGTTGAAATGGGGGCATATAACACTAAAAAATTGTTAGGAAAAAAAGTTGAAGGTGAAATAATTGCTAATTTAAATTCTGATGAAGCTTTTTCAGGATATTTAAAAAGACCTGATGCAAACAAAAAATCAATTATTGATGGTTGGTATTTTACAGGAGATTTAGGTTATTTTGATGAAGATGGAGACTTGTTTGTTACCGGTAGAGTAGATGATATGATTATTACAGGCGGAGAAAATGTTTCTCCTATTGAAATTGAAAATATCTTATCGTTGAATAAAAATATATCAGAAGTAACTGTTGTCGGATTACCTGATCCCAAATGGGGTCAAAAAGTTTGTGCATTTGTTGTTCGTAATAAAAATTTAAATAGTCAACTGTTAGATGAATATTGCATCAAATCAAATATGCTTAACTTTAAAAGACCCAAAGAGTATATATTTGTCAAAGAAATTCCAAAATCTCCAACTGGTAAAATTTTAAGAAGAAAATTAGTGGCTGGGGAATATGAACTAGATTAAAAAATAATTTTAGAAACGAGGAAAAAATGTTAAAAAACAAACCACATATTGAATTTACAAAAATGTCATCTGAAGAAAACTGGCATACACCTAAAGGATATCCATCTGGAATAGAACAACAAATTTTAGCATCTGATATTGATGAAGTTAAAAAAACTGGAAGCAGGTCAAGGTTGCTTCGTTTCAAACCAGGTGTTTTTACTACTGACCAATTTATTCACGATCATTGGGAAGAAGTTTACTTAGTTTCTGGAGATTTGATAGTAGGAAATGATAAAAACGGTAATGGTGGAGAGCAGTTTACTGGATCTACTTATGCTTGCAGGCCACCAGGTGTTTATCATGGCCCTTTTAAATCAGAAAACGGATGTATTTTATTTGAATTACATTATTATAAAAATGATGAAAATTTTTGAAGGTAAAGGTTTTTAAAAATGATTAAAACAGGTGATCAACATTTAGAACAATTAAGAGATGGAAGAACAGTCTATATTGGTGATGAAAAAATAGATGATGTGACGTGTCACCCTGCATTTGAAAAGGCTGCTAAAACAGTTGCAAAATTATATGACATTAAACACGAAAATAAATATAAGAATGATTTATCATATGAAGAAGATGGTGAACTATTTTCTACATGGTTTTTACAAGCTAAAAATAAAAGTGATCTTAGAAGAAGGTCAAAAGCACACAAAATTATAGCTGATCAAACATCAGGCATGATGGGTCGTTCTATGGATCATGTAGCTAGTTTTGTAACAGGAATGTCAACAAACCCAGATATTTTTGATAGTGGAAAATTTAAATTTAAAAAAAATTTAATTAGCTACTATAATCATATCAAAACCAATGATATTTTTGCATCTTATGCTGTCGTTCCTCCACAAGCAGCTAGAAATCCAGAGTTTTATCAAAAGCAAAACCTGCCAATACCAACTTTATCTGTAGTAGATGAGAACGAAGAAGGTGTCGTAATATCTGGCATGAAAATGCTTGCAACAAGCGCAGTTTTTGCAAATGAGATTTGGATTGGAAATCTTGTTCCACTAGCACCTGATCAAGTAAAACAAGCTATAACATGTGCTATTCCTTGTAATATTAAAGGACTTTCTTTATGGATGCGCCAGCCACTATCAACTCATTACGACAACCAATTTGATTCTCCTTTATCGTGGAATATGGATGAGACAGATGTTCTAGTTATGTGTGAAAATGTTCTAGTGCCTTGGGAAAGAATATTTGTAATGGATGATGCAATTCTAGCACGTGAAATATATATCAAAACTCCTGCTCATTGTTATGGAAATCACCAAGCAAATGTAAGATATTGGTCTAAAATGGAATTAATTACTGGACTATGCAACAAAGTTGCAAAAGCAACTGGAGCTGATCAAATACCTGCAGTAAGAGAAACTCTTGGTAAAATGTCATCTTTAGAAGCCAACTTATCAGGAATGATCCATGGTCAAATTGAAGCAGCAGAAAGTTGGCCAGAAAATCATATGACTTTTAATAGAAGAATGATGTATGCAGCTCTTAACTGGTGTACAGAAAACTATACTGCAATAATTGATGAATTGCGGACCCTTTGTGGTGGTGGTGTTTTTCAAATGCCTGCAAGTATAAATGTAGTAAAAAATAAAAAACTTAAAAAAGAATTTGAAACATATTTTCAAACTCCTCAAATGGATGCTACATCTAGAATGAAACTTTTTAAGCTAGCATGGGATGTAGTTGGTTCAGAGTTTGCTGGTAGACAACAACAATATGAAAAATTTTATGCTGGCGCTTCATTTATCATTAAAAACCACAGTTATAGAGAAACACCTTGGGATTATTTTGACGGTGTTGTTGATGATTTAATGGAAAGTTATGACTTGCCAAATGAAAAATAACAATAGGAGTAATAATTGTCTGAAAAATTAATTGAGTTTGAAGGTTTTAAAGTAAAAGTTTCATCTGAAAATAAAAGAGGCGATGTAATTTTATCAAGACCTCCGCTTAATGTGATTGAATACTCTCAAAGAATAAAAATGGCAGAAGCTATGAAAAACTTGGATAATGATGAAGATGTGAGAGTTATAGTATTACGTGCTGAAGGTGAAAATTTTTCTTCTGGGGGAAATATTGAAGGGTTTATGAAAGAAACACCTGAAACACTTACAATGCTTGCTCAAAATGTTATGACACCCGAAAAATTAAGAAAGCCTGTGATTGCTGCTATTCAAGGGTACTGCTTTGGTGTTGGTTTAGAGTTTTCTTTAGCATGTGACTTTAGAATTGTTACAAGAAATTCTCAATTATCGCTTCCAGAAATGAAAATAGGTATGATACCAGGCTCGGGTGGCTCTGTTAGATTAGCAAGAATGATTGGTTTATCTCGTGTTAAAGATATGATTATGCGAGGTAAAAGAATATCTGGTGAAGAAGCGTTTAAATGGGGACTTGCGTCCGAAGTTGTTGAAAGTTTAGAATTAGAGGAAGCTACTAGTAAACTCGTTAAAGAACTTTGTTCTGTTTCACCACTTGCCCAAAGAGCAATTAAAACTGTCCTGAACACTTCTCAGGATGCTCCTTTACACGTTGCCATAGAATTAGAAGGTGAAACTTATGGTAGGTTAAGAAGTTCCAATGATTTTAAAGAAGGAGTAAGCAGTTTTGTTGAAAAAAGGAAACCTGTTTATAAAGGTAATTAATAGGATTTAAATTTGGATGGATGATGTCCTAAACAAAATTTCTAAATGTAATATTGGTTTTGGAATTGAACGATCAGAAGATGATACTTTAATTGCTGGCAAAGGCATTTATGGAGACGATTTTGGACAACCTCCTGGTACATTACATGTAGCAGTATTAAGATCTCAACATGCTTCTGCAAAAATAATTGAAATAGACACTTCAAGAGCAACTTCAATCCCTGGAGTTAATCTAATAATTAATGGTAAAGATTTTAAAAAAATATCTAAACCCTTACTTTCTGTATTAAGAACAAAAATTGAAGTATGGCCATGTGCAATTGAATATGTTCGATATGTTGGGGAACCTATAGCTTTAATTCTAGCAGAAAATAGATATATTGCAGAAGATGCCGTTGATAATATAAAGGTAATTTACGAAAAGTCTAATCCAGTTATTGATACTTTAATTTCTGCCTCAAAAAATGCTCCTTTAGTTCATCAAAATCTTGAAAATAATGTTGTAAGCGACAGAGAATTTTCTTATGGGAACCCTAAGAGAGCATTTAAAAAAGCCGATAAAATTGTTGAGTTGCAGATAAAATATCCAAGAAATAGTTGTACACCATTAGAAGGTTTTGTTGTTCAAAGTAATTATAATTCTGAAGAGTCTCAATATACTGTGCGTTCTAATTTTCAAGGTCCATTTAGCTTGCATTCGGTAATTACTAGATCGTTAAATGTAAGTGAAAATAAATTAAGACTAATTTCCAATCAAGATTCCGGTGGTAGTTTTGGTATTAAGCAAGCTATACTCCCTATGATAGTTCTTACTTGTTTAGCCTCTAGACTTTCAGGTAAAAATGTAAAATGGGTTGAAGATAGAATTGAGCATTTAACTGCTGCATCATCAGCAACTAATAGAGTAACAAACATCAAAGCAGCAGTTAAAAAGAATGGTAAAATACTTGCACTTGATTATGATCAAATAGATGATGTCGGAGCATATTTAAGAGCACCTGAACCTGCATCATTATATAGAATGCATGGTAACTTATCTGGTCCTTATTTAATAGAAGACATTTTTTGTAGAAATAGAGTTGTACTTACTAATAAAACACCAACTGGATTAAATAGAGGATTTGGAGGTCCTCAGCATTATTATGCCTTGGAAAGACTCGTCCATAAAATAGCAAACGTCTTAAATTTAGATCATTTAAAGGTAATAAAATTAAATCTTGTTAAAGATAAGGACTTTCCTTACCAGTCTGCTTCTGGAGCCCTGCTTGACTCGGGGCAATATTCAAAATTAATTAACAAAGTGATACGCTCTAAACAATTTTCTGAAATGAAGTTAAGAAAAGAAAAAGCTATAAAGAATGGTAAACTATACGGGATTGGTTATACAGCTGTAGTTGAACCATCTGTTTCTAATATGGGTTATATTACAACAGCACTTCCATATGAAGAAAGAGAAAAATCAGGGCACAAGGGAGGTGCGATAGCAAGTGCTAGCGTTGCAATTGGACCAATGGGAGGTGTCTACGTAACATGTGACAGCTTACCCCAAGGACAAGGACACAAAACTGTCCTTGCTCAAGTTGTAGCAGATATATTTGGTATTTCTTTTGAAACCGTTAATGTTAACTCTGAACTAGATACCCAGAAAGACCCTTGGTCAATTGCTGCAGGAAATTATTCAAGCCGTTTTGCAGGAGCTGTAGCAGGTACTACTGCTTTAGCAGCCAAAAAACTAAAAACTAAGTTAGCTTTAATTGCTTCATCTAAATTAAACTGTAAAACTGAAAACCTAGTTTTTGAAAACAACTATGTTTTGGATAAGAATAATATAGACAATAAAATTCCTTTTAACAGGTTAGGAGGTAATGAACATTGGTCTCCAAGTCAACTTAATGAAAGCTCAAAAAATGGATTGCAAGAAGTTGTACAATGGTCTCCTCAAGAATTAAAACCACCAAATCAAAAGGATCAAATCAACGGTTCACTAGCGTATGGGTTTGTTTTTGACGTTTGTGGCCTTGAAATTGATCCCACAACGGGAAAAACAAAAATAGATCGATATATTACAGGACACGATGCTGGAAAAATTTTAAATCCTTTGCTCGCCAACGGCCAGATCTATGGCGCTTTTGCTCATGGCGTTGGTGCAGCTTTGTATGAGGAATTCAAATATAATAAAGATGGATCTTTTTTGAGTGGTTCGTTTACAGATTATTTACTTCCCTCAACTTGTGAAATTATTAAACCTACGATTATTCATATTGAAACCCCTAGTCCATTTACGCCATTAGGAGCCAAGGGTTTAGGTGAAGGAAATTGTATGTCTACTCCAGTTGCTATTGCAAATGCTGCCTCAGATGCTATGGGTATAGAAAATATTACACTGCCATTAACACATTCTAAAATATATACATATTTAACAAATCATAAAAAAGAAAAACAAAGATCTAAGTCAAGTTTTTCAAAAAAATTATTTATAGATCTAGATAAAAATCATTTAATTAATGGACAAGGTTCAAAGTCTGTAAATATGAGTTATGAATTAGTTTGGGATAACATCTTAAATCCTGAAACATTAATTAAAGTTTTACCAGGATCAAAAGATATACAAATTAAAGAACCAAACTTATATACAGGGGAAATTAATATCAATTTTGGTCCAATAACAGGAAAATATGACTTTTTAGTTCAGTTAACAGATCTCGTAAAACCAATTAGTTTTAAATTAAAAGGAAGTGCAACAGGAAGTCTTGGAACTGCAACAGGTGAAGGCAAAATAACACTTAAAAAAACCGAACAAAGCAGAACTATTTTAGACTATTATTACGAAGTAGAAGTTTCTGGAAAAATTGCTGCCATTGGTAATCGTTTTTTGAACGTAGCTGCTAAAATAATTTTAAATCAAGTTTTAGATCAACTTACAAAAGAAGTATCTCCTAAGAATAAAAAATTAAGTTTTTGGGCTTTATTAATCAATTTTTTTAGGTCTAGACGATGAAACCAGCTTCTTTCGACTTATTTCAACCACTAGACTGGTCAGAGACCTTAAATGCCCTAAAAAATTATGGAAAAGATGCAAAAATTTTAGCAGGAGGCCAATCATTAATTGCTATGATGAATATGCGAATAGCAAAACCAAAAGTTTTGATTGATATAAATACAATAAAAGATGATATTGACTTAATTGATCATAGAGACACCATAGAAATAGGTCCCCTGTACAGACAACTTGAACTTGAAATAAGACATCAAACAAAAAAAGATTTACCCCTTATTGCACAATGCCTTCCTTATATAGGTCATCAACAACATCGTGCTCGTGGGACAGTAATTGGCTCACTATGCCATGCGGACCCTAGCTCTGAAATTCCATTATGTTTTTTAGCCCTTAAAGGTAAGGTAAAATTAAGGAATTATTCTTCACAAAGAATAATAAATGCAGAAGACTTTTTTTTAGGCCCCTTATTAACTTCAAAAAAAGATAATGAAATTGTTGCATCTGTTATATTTCCAAAAGCAACAAAAAACACAGGATACGCATTTAAAGAAATTTCAGAAAAATATGGTGATTTCGCCATGGCATCATTTGCTGCTATTGCAAAAGAAAATCATGTTAGGTTTGTTGTTGGAGGAGTTTGTGATAACTTTACAGCTATAGAATGGCAAACAAATAATTTAAAAGAAATTAAGAAAAGTTTAAACGATTTTGCATGGGATTTAAACACTAAAACAGATCACTATACCTCTGCTAGATATAAACGAGAAATTGTTCGAAATTTAGGACTTAAGACAATAGAATTAGCCATTAAAAGAATGGATATGAATTAAGGGGACTTTCAATTATGGAAGAATATAAAATTGATAAAAAGAATAACGCCGCATATTACTTTGTA
>Ga0115012_10002944_pt1 | contig 10024 bp, 7 predicted proteins | sample TroAtlMetagenome_FD_88706 | JGI IMG/M metagenome (GOLD analysis project Ga0115012, IMG submission 88706) | Marine eukaryotic phytoplankton communities from Atlantic Ocean - Tropical Atlantic ANT10 Metagenome | ecosystem: Environmental > Aquatic > Marine > Oceanic | place: Tropical Atlantic Ocean...
CAGGAGAACTATCTGCCCATGCAATTGACACAATACAGGGTATTGCAGAAATAGTTGCTTTTCAACAGGAAGAACACCGAGCTAAAGACTTTGACAATCTTACGAATCGACATATCGCAATAAGGTTACCATTCTTTAAGGAGTTAACGATGCAAAAGACTCTTCTTGAGGTCTTAACCGGTTTGGGAGGTCTTGCTGTTGTATGTACAGGAGCACTGCTCACAAATATTGGGTCTTTAGAAGCCGGATTGCTTCCTTTGCTTACTATTTTAGCTATGTCAGCATTTTTACCAGTGTCTGAAATAGCACAGATAGGCCGACAATTGGCAGACACCATGGGTGCCACTAGGCGGATTTATGCATTAGAAAATGAACCGGTGCAGATTAACGATGGAATTCATGAATCGACTAGTGTTTTCTCATCTGGCATTTCTTTCCGCAATGTAAATTTTGCTTATCCAGGAAGATCAAAGCTTATCCTGCAGGACCTGAATTTCGAAATTCCTGCTGGAAAAACACTTGCCTTAGTAGGTCCATCAGGAGCAGGAAAAACAAGCCTCGCTCAACTACTAATGCGTTTCTGGGATCCTGAAAAGGGTTCCATCACATTAAATGGGATTGAACTCAGAGATTATAAATTGGAGTATTTACGATCCCAGATCGCATTGGTTGCTCAGGAAACATATCTCTTTAATAATTCATTGCGGGAAAACATACTAGTTGCAAAACCGGATGCTACTGAGAGTGAATTATCCAGAGCAGTGAAACTTTCAGCACTGTCTGAAGTTATCGAAAGTCTGCCAGATGGCATGGATACTATAGTTGGAGAACGTGGCGCCAGACTTTCTGGAGGTCAGAGACAGCGTGTTGCAATTGCCAGAGCTTTTTTGAAAGACGCTCCTCTTCTAATTTTAGACGAAGCTACTTCACACCTGGATGCTCTCAGCGAACAAACTGTCCACAAAGCTCTTAATCTACTTAAGACAGATCGAACAACAATTATCATTGCACATCGTCTTTCTACCATCCGTGATGCTGACCGGATAATTGTACTTCATGAGGGACGAATGGCGGAAACAGGTACACATAAAGAATTGCTAAAGAAAAACGGTCTCTATAGACAACTTGTTTCCAAGCAGCTCAGTGAGTCAGGTTTAAAAGAATTCAAAGAAAGCTAAATAATAACAATAATATTTTATATTCTTGGAATACTTAATCTGCTGCTTAATTAAATTAGTCGTCTGAGATACTATCATAATTGGATATGAGCACCTACGAAAATTATCACGAAACCAGTCAAGTTTATGACAAAACTCGCTCGGCAGGAGGTATTGATATAATTCTCCGAGCAATGGAGAAAGGAACTCATCCACTAAATGAACAGGTCTTGGTTGATGCTGGTTGCGGCACGGGTTTGTATTCTGCAGCACTAGTAAACGAAGTGAAGCGTATAGAGGCGGTAGATCTTAACGAAGGTATGCTGAGAATGGCACAAGTAAAGCTTAAGGATGAAGAGAATAAAGGGCGTATCCATTTTCACCTGTCCTCAATTAGCTCATTACCACTGCCAGATGAAAGTGTAGATGCAGTAATGGTGAATCAAGTATTGCATCATCTACCTGACGATGAAAAAAAAGATTGGCCAGAACATAAGAAAGTTTTTAGAGAATCATTCAGAATAGTTAAACCAGGCGGTAGCCTCATAATAAACAGCTGCAGTCCGGAACAATTGGAAATGGGATTCTGGTTTTACAGTTTTATACCGGATGCTATGAGAGCTGTACAAGAAAAGACAATAAGCCTTGAAAAAATGGCTGAACAGCTTAAGGAAGTTGGTTTTGTCAGCCACACTCAGGAAGTGCCTCTGGACTTGATTTTACAAAAAGAAGCATACTTTAAATTTGACGGTATCTTAGACCAAGACTGGCGTCATGGTGATTCTATTTGGAGTCTAGTTGAAAATGAAACCCTGAAAAATGTGCTAAAAAAAGTTAAAGATCTGAAACAAAGAAAAAAACTCGAAGACTTTATGAAACAACATGATCTTCCCCGAAATAATTCAGGACAAGTCACATTCACGATTGCACGTAAGAAACCATTAACAACAATTCAGAAAAAGGGTCCAAATATTTTTTAGAAAGCCCATGCTAATTTCTATAAAAAAATGTTTACTCTGAGGTCCTGAGTTAGAAAAACTAGGAACGTTCAATCGGCGCAGATTTATATACCTCCTCTAAGATTATCTCTACTAGATTGAATTCCGACTGACCGTTGACATCTTCAAAATAAATATGACTCGGCCAGGAAGCACTGACATAATTGTCCTCAGGCAGATCAACGGTCTCACAAACACGTTTGATTGCTTCGACAAACGATCGTGCCTCTTCGCGAATCTCGACCTTTGTAGACTCCAAATCATCAATACTGTTACGGTCGATCTGGGGTGAACCGATACCCGATGTAAGAGGCATATTACGCTTGATTGCCTGTTCTTCGTAAAAGGAGATATCCACCTTGTCCGCCTCAAGCCTCATAATGAAAAGTGGGTTGACACTGACCTTGGCATCAGTCAGTTCAATCAGTTTATCTTTGTCTGGTTCCATACCCTCTAAAGTCTTGCGACGCGAAGAACGCACCTTCTTCTTAACTTCGGCCACAAAATCTCCGCGAAAATTATTATCGAAGACCCGGTCAGCATAGGGTTTTTCTCTTAACATGTGCCTGATTGAACGTATTGACATAGTCTTACAGTTCTCTGGTCCTATGAAGAAAGGTGATCCCGAGGCATCTGACAATTCAACCCATCCATTCGGAAATTTCTTAAAATGATGATCCATCCACGGTGCCAGAACCATATCTCCTAGATGGTCAAGCATCGAATTCACGGTGTCCGGATCATTCACTAAATCTGCTAGTAGTGGCTCCTGTCCATATATATCAGCTGCAAGACTATATGGTGCAGATATTTGCAGAAGAGGTGGCATCCCCGTCAGCTTTTCAGTGACGCTCAGGATATCATCGATCGACTTGGGAACACCTTTAGTGAAATCAGGTGTCTCAAGCAGATGCCAGTTGTCCTTATTTATTAAAATAGAATCCGGATCCGCCCCGGGTGGGAATCTGTCAGGGTACATCATCTTTTGTCCCAACGATTCACAAGTAAAGGCATAAAGTGCCCATGTCATGTAAAACTTGTGTACCCCCAAAAGGCGACTCACGGCCAGATTGGTGCGAACATACCTAAACGGATCCGTATTGTAGTACTCGCGAGACTCGATTCCATAGAGATCATGGACCAACGCCAAAGCAAGCATATGTACCGATGCAGTAGAATTGACCTGATCGGGTGGCGCAAGGATTAAAAAATTTTCATCGAACTCACCCTCAATTGCTGCATCAAAGAACTGAGTCATTTCTTTTTTTGCTTCCTTATCACCAGCTTGCCAGCTCTTCAATAGCTGAAGCCCATTTGGGAATGCATAGTTTTCAATCTTGGACATGGGTCAACCTATCCTTAACGAAAGTAAATTTAAATCAACATCAGGAATCATCGGATTCCCTCAAAAAATTAGAATTTGTCTGAGTGCCTCACCGTCATCCAGACGATCCAAAGCCTCATTCAGTCCATCAAAGCTAAACCGTTCGCCAATCAATTTTTCAACAGGAAGGCTTTCATTTTTATAGAGTTCAATATAACGAGGAATATCACGAGTTGGGACACAACTCCCCATGTAACTACCTTTAATGACTCTTTCCTCAGCTGGAATAGAGAGATGAGATAGTGTAATTTTAGCGTCAGGACCAGGCATACCCGCAACAACAGTCATTCCCCCGCGCTTAGTAATCTGATACGCCAGATCCAAGGCTGGAGGTACACCTGCCGTTTCGAAAGCATAATGTACTCCGCCGTCTGTAAGATCAAGTATTTTCTCAGTACAATTTTTTTGGGTTGAGTTAAAAGTTTCATGTGCACCTAATTGTCTGGCTATCTTCAGTTTTTTTTCATTGACATCAACTACGACAACTTTTCCAGCACCTGATGCAATCGAGGCAAGCAATGCATTCAGACCGACCCCCCCCAACCCTACAATCGCAACAGACTGCCCAGTGCCTATCTTAGCAGTATTTACAACCGATCCCACTCCAGTAACTACTGCACAGCCAAAAAGAGCGGCTACTTCGAAAGGAATACTTGGATCTATTTTTACAAGAGCATTTTGTGAAATCACTGCATATTCGCTGAAGGCTGCAACTCCAGAATGGTGAAAGATGCGCTCACCCTTATTATGAAGTCTCGTCGTACCATCAATGAGTGTACCGGCTTTATTGGCAATTGTAGCAGGTTGACAGAGTGCTGGCCGCCCCTCCTGACACATATCACACTGCCCGCAGCTAGCCACATAAACCGGCACCACATGATCACCCACTGAAAATCCCTCAACTTCAGGGCCAACTTCACAAACAACCCCTGATGCCTCGTGCCCAATAACCATCGGCATCGGCCTGCCTCGCTCACCTGTAATAGCAACAAGATCTGAATGACAAAGTCCAGCAGCCTTTATCTGTACTAAAACTTCCCCTATCTGAGGTGGATCGAGTTCAAGCTCCTCTATGCTTAGCGGAAGGCTTTTCATATATGGTCGGGGTTTTCCTGACTCTCTTAATACAGCAGCTTTAACTTTCATCGTTGATTTTAACTGGTTATGACTTAAATCATTTTTTTCAAGAAACCTGATTAAGTGTTTCGTTAATGGAATCTTCCAGGATACCCATTCCTTCTGCAATAATTTCGTGGGTGACCGACAGTGGTACAAGTATGCGAATTACATTTCTTGCGGGACCAGCCGTAACCAGGACAAGACCTTTAGAAAGTGCAACCTTAACAATTTCTGCTGTAAGTTCTGCTGCAGGTTCGTGAGATTTAAGATCACTTACTAATTCAATAGCATTCATACATCCTAAACTTCTAATATCACCTATACAATTCCATGGGTTCCTGTCCACCATTTCATGGAAGTGCTTGTCTATAAGAGTACCTAGCTTAAGTCCCTTTTCGAGTAAATTTTCTTCTTCTATAACGTCAAGAACAGATAGAGCGGCAGCGCATGCCAATGGATTTCCACCAAAAGTACCTCCAAGTCCTCCTGGAGGCACACTATCAATTATAGTTTCACTTCCAACTATCCCAGATAATGGAAGTCCTCCCCCCATGCTTTTTCCTATACATGTTAGGTCTGGAGCAATCCCGAAGTGATCCATCGCGAACATCTTCCCAGTGCGACCAAACCCTGATTGAATCTCATCGGCTACCATAACAATTCCATGTTCGTCACAAAGTTCACGTAAATATTCCAAGAACAATGGTTCCGCTATGTTGTATCCCCCTTCCCCCTGAACTGGTTCAAAGAAGGCAGCGGCAATCTGAGTAGGCTCTATTTCGCTTCCAAACAGGGTTCCAAATGCACGTTTAGTATCATCAAGTGTAATCTTATGATATTTATCAGGAAATGGAATTCTGTAGATTTCCGTTGGGAATGGTCTAAACCCAACCTTAAAAGGGTTCATACGGGCACTTAACCCCATTCCCATGTAAGAACGTCCATGATAACCATTTGTAAAAGTAATTAAACCGGGTCGTTGAGTGTAAAACCGTGCAATTTTTACTGCATTCTCGACAGCTTCACCACCAGCAGAAAAAAACAACGATTTCTTCCTGAATTCTCCTGGAGCAAGGACATTAAGTCTTTCAGCAAGCTGTATATAATTTTCATAAGGACTTATCTGGAAACACGTATGTGTGAAAGCTCGTGATTGTTTTTCAATTGCTGATATCACCTTGGGATGCCCATGACCTACGTTCTGACACCCGATTCCACCCCCAAAATCAATATAACGATTTCCTTCTACATCCCAAACTTCTGCTCCCTGAGCTCTGTCTGCAACAAATGTAGATGAGTAAGCGAGTGCCCTTGCTACACTATCATTTCTGCGCTGGTCAATTTCAGCGTTAGTTGTCATCTTGAATCCTTTTCCAAAACATTAATTATTATCTTGTTGTTAAGATAGCTGTTTATAAAAATTGTAAATAATACAAAATTATCTAAAATAACCTGCAAACAATTTAAACTGACAAATCAGTCACGTAGTTTCGATCCTAGAACTATATAATTATATAAAACAGAAATCCATCTAATCTCAAAATAGCAAGTGCTTAGAAATAGGTCCCTAAGCCAAATTTTGAAAATCATATGACTTTATGAATTCCAGCCGGAGAAATAAATCCGGCTGGATATTAATGATGAACAGAATTTTTTTAGATCAAGAAATTATGGAAGCATTGAGGCTACTTCTTCAGACAACTCCTGTTGAAGTGCTACCATATCATCTGCTTCACCTGTCACAATCGACTCTAGAGCATCATAGATGAGTTGAGTGATTGCAAGGCTGTTGTCACCAGGATAAGCTATCCACTCTTGGAGTAGACCCGCCTGACGAACAGCAGTGTGCTTGTTGGGATTATCCCTGTAAAAGTCTCCCAACATCTCATTGGCAGCTTTGTTTGGAGGCATATAACCCGTGGTTTTCGCAACAACAGCGGCACCTTCACCCGATGTACAGTACTTCACGAACTTCCATGCAGCATCAATTTCTGCTTTACTTCCGGTGGAAACCATCATAACTGAATTGCCGCCTGCGGGTAATCCCGCTGGAGGTCTTCCCATTCCAGGAAATTCGGATGTTTTGTAAACAAAATCACCCTTTGCCCTTTCAATATTTCCAACGGCAGAAGTTGACCAGAAGAACATTGCTACTTTTGCAGCATTAAATGGCTTAGCTGCATCACCTGCAGCAAGGTTCTGCATTCTACAACCTCTGAACAATTTCTTCATTGTATTCAGAGCATTTAAGCCTGCTGCTCCATCAAAGTTTACCTTACCATTTTTAAGAATGGGTTCCCCTTGGCTCCACATCAATGCTTGGAAAAACCAGTTACCCGTTATATTCCAACCCCAGAAAAGTGGGTTATCGTATCCAACTGCCCTTAACTTGTCACAGGCATCAATGACTTCATCCCATGTGGCAGGAAAATCTTTTATACCAGCCTTTTTCAGTGCATCCATGTTATAGTTACCAACTGGGAGTGATACTGAAAATGGCAACCCATATACTTCCCCATTAAATGTACCCAAATCTAACATAGCCTTGTGATAGCCATCCTTAGCAAAATTCGTTTCTTTTGCTATAAATGGTTCAAAGGACTTTGCAATCCCCTTTTCTACAAACATAGACTGCCGATTAAGACCCTGAAAAGTTACATCAGGCAGTTTACCTGCAACTGATTCACGCAGAATCGTATTCGCCGCATCTTCATAGTTATCATAGGTAGCACGTAACTTAACTTTGATGCCAGGGTGGGCTTTTTCGAACATAGGTACGATTGAGTCCTTAATTGTCACATCGAACAATGATGAATATGGATAACCAACCTCAATTGTTACGGCAGAAGCAGCAGATGATACAAAAAGAACCAAGGCCGCCGAAACTGCTGTAAATAAATATTTGATTTGCATAAAGCAACTCCTTCTCATGAAGCCCCGTTAACTGTGGAAGACAGAATGGGGCTCCCCAGGTTCTGACTTCCCGAAACGGTGAAAAGATCTAAGAGAAACCGATCTCCTAGATTGAACTCACCGTCATTTCATTCCCGTTAGTGTTATCCCCTCTATGAATCTGCGTTGAGCTAATAAAAAAGCGACTACTAGAGGTGCAACAATTACAGTTGCTGCCGCCATTAGGGGACCATATTCATTACCATCCATATCTGATTTAAACATTCTAAGTCCTAGTGGAGGTGTCATCAGGTCCTGGTCACCAGTGATTACAACCCTGGGCCAGTAATAATCGTTCCAATGCGCAACTACCGAGAAAATAGCAAAAGCAAGCAAGGCTGGTATTGCAGTTGGAAGCATAACTTTCCAAACTATGGAGAACTCACTCATACCATCCATTCTTGCAGCATTGATTAAATCATCAGGTACAGTCTTGAAAAACTGGCGCATTAAAAAAATACCGAAAACTGATATTGTCCAAGGAATCACTAGGGCAGCAAAAGTATTTGTTAAACCAAACTTAGCTAGCATAAGATATAAAGGTAGTGCTATAGCATGAACGGGAATTAGGAGACAAAATATCACCAATCCAAAAACAACATCTTTCCCCCAAAAATTCAATTTCGCCAAAGCATATGCGCAGGGGAGAGCAATTAGTACCTGTATTACAAAAATAGATAACGTAACTAAAACACCGTTCAGTAGATAGCGTAACAAAGGCGCTTCTACAAAAGCCGCCTTATAATTATAAACAATAGGAAGCATGGTACATTCATCTTCAGACCGCCCTGCCTTTAGGCATCTATTATCAGTCATCATTTCCTGTGCACCAAAAAAACCGCCTGAAATGCTTTGTATTTCTGAAGGCGATTTGAATGAAAAGGAAATCATCAAATAGAAAGGTAAAATTACAACCAAGCCACCTAATATTAAAACAGCATGTTTCCCTGCTTCAATACCCCAGTCTGTTTGATTTTTCATGAGTAATGTACCTTCCTGTTAATGAAATAAACTTGTGTTAAAGTAAGTAAGAGAACAAAGCCAAGAAACACTAGGGTGAGAGTTGATCCCATCCCAACTAAATTTTGTTTTACTCCTTTTTCAAACATAGCATAAACCATTACATAAGTCGACTTGCTAGGTCCACCGCGTGTAAGTGCTTCGACTGTATCAAAAACTTGAAATGAACGAATTGAAGTTATAGTTACTACGAACACATGAGTTGGACCTAACATCGGCCATGTTACAAGTTTAAATTTTTCCCATGTGGAATTTGCACCATCCATCTCCGCTGCTGCATATAAATCCCGAGGAACTGAGGTTAATCCTGCCAAATAAAGTACCATATTGAAACCAAATGCCTGCCATATTCCTATGAATGAAATAGAACCCAAGGCATATTTTCTGTTCCCCAGCCAATTAGGCATTCTATCGCTACAAAGCCCTCCATACCAACTTTCTGTGGGATTGAATCCCAACCATGTTCCAGTAATAAGGTTATAAAACCATCCAACACTACATCCATCATCAAGAAATTTGTTTATCAATCCCATGACAGGATCAAGAGCGAATTCCCAGGCATATGCCATTGCTAAAAGTGTCGCCATGACAGGTAAAAAGAAAATTGCTTTATATAATTCTCCTCCAAAACGCAAAGATGAGATAAGCATTGCAGACCCTAACCCAAGAAGAACCGAAACAGGTACCACTATCACGACATATGTCAATGAGGCAGTAAACATTTTTTTATAACTTGAAAACTTGCCCAGTGACTCATAATTTTTGAAGCCAATCCATCTAAAATCACTGCTGCCGAGATTATAGTCAGTAAATGAAAATGTCGCTGCTACAAAAACAGGCAAAATTAAGATTACAAACATGAGTATAACTGCAGGACTAACAAACCAGAAATGAGAACGTGCGTGGCCCATAATTTAAATCTTTATTTCTATGATTTACTTTTAGTAGGAAGACTTTGTCCAGTTTCCTCGAATGCCATAACCTTATCTGCCATCCATCCAATCTTAACTATATCATCAATTTTTGCATCAATAGCTTTTTCTGGTTCACTCCTAATTATCATGTTGTGCTGACCGTCTTTCAGATTTACATGAAGATAAATATCGGAACCAAGATTTTCTTTATAGGTAATTTTTCCCTCAAAACAAGTTTTACTTTTTGATGAAATCAACTCAGTATGTTCAGGCCTGAAACCGACCATAATGTTTCCTTGTTTCTGAGTTTGAAGAGACATAGAAATTGGAAGCCCCATACAAGTTATTTTCCCCTTGCTATCACTTTCTGCCGGGAGTACATTAATTTTTGGACTACCAATAAATTCTGCAACCTTTAGGTTAACCGGGTTATTGTAAATCTCAGAAGGTGTGTCGTGTTGGAGTACCTCACCATCCATC
>Ga0115012_10002945_pt1 | contig 10024 bp, 12 predicted proteins | sample TroAtlMetagenome_FD_88706 | JGI IMG/M metagenome (GOLD analysis project Ga0115012, IMG submission 88706) | Marine eukaryotic phytoplankton communities from Atlantic Ocean - Tropical Atlantic ANT10 Metagenome | ecosystem: Environmental > Aquatic > Marine > Oceanic | place: Tropical Atlantic...
ATAGAAACGTAAGAAGTCTTGAAGTATGGCACAGTTAAATCTGGGAGCTATTAAAGATGTAGGTGGTATTGGAGGTTTTACCTTCACATCCAGTGGTATTACTGCGAACGGCACATTAACTGTTAATGATATTGAGATTAACGGTACCCTCGCTGGATCCTCTGCTTATATTCTTCCCAACCCATCAGGTCACACTGATGAATTCATATCAACCAATGGATCTTCATTGACATGGGGTACACTATCGTCTGCTTCAGGTGTCAGATCCATGCAGGTCTGGACAAACAACGGTACATGGTATAAACCTTCAGGGGTTGGTACTATAATGGTTACTGTTACAGGTGCAGGTGGAGGTGGATCAGGATTTTGTGAATCCGCAGGTGCTGGAGGAACAGCACAACGTCAGGTAGATGTATCAAATATCTCTTCGGTAACAGTTACAGTCGGAAATCCAGGCGGTGGAACAGGTTATTCAGGTTGTGGAGGTAGTGGTAACACTAGTTCTTTTGGAAGTTACTGTAGTGCCTCTGGAGGATATGGTGCAAACTGTAGACAACAGCACTCAGGTGGTATCGGAGGTAACGGTTCTGGAGGAGCGTTAAACATCTACGGAGGTGGAGGAAATGGTCATGGATCGTATTATTCCTATGGCAACCATTCTGCTGGTAGTAGCTATTGGGGAGGTACTCAACCCTCATCTCACCAGCAAGACAACTATGCTCACAGACACCAGTCCCATTGTGCATGGGGAGCAGGTGGAAATGGAGCGAAGCATGGCAACAGAGGTGCCAGAGGTCGTGAAGGAGTAGTCGTAATTCACGAGTTCTACGGATAAATAAAGTATGTCAAAACTAAAAGTATCAGCATTAAAAGATTTAACTGGAGCACAAGGATTCATGCTTGCTGGTGGTGGTATCACTGCAAGTACGACTCTAACGGTTTCCAACATAGTCATTAATGGTGAGATCCGTGGAGGATCAACATACGTTGTACCGCCTATGGGTGGTAACGAAGGAAAAGCATTGAGATCCACTGGAAGTGGATATGTTTGGTCAGAGGTTTCTGCTGGTTCAGGTATGAGATCTATGCAGGTCTGGACATCCAATGGTACTTGGGTGAGACCTGATGAAGTAACTACTATTATTGTTACAGTAGTAGGTGCTGGTGGCGGGGGATCAGGCGAATCTGAATCAGGTGGTGCTGGCGGTATGTCAGAGAGAGTTATTGATGTAACTAACACCAGTTCAGTATCAGTTTCAGTAGGAAATCCAGGAGGTGGTACAGGTTACTCAGGATGTGGAGGTAATGGTAATACATCCTCATTCGGTAGTTATTGCAGTGCTTCTGGAGGATATGGTGCCAACTGTCGTCAGCAACATGCTGGTGGTATTGGCGGTAATGGTTCTGGTGGTAACCTAAATGTATATGGTGGTGGCGGTAATGGTCACGGATCATATTGGTCATTTGGTAATCATACTGCTGGAGCATCTTTCATTGGTGGCACTCAACCTTCGAGTCACCAACAAAACAACTACGCACATAGACACCAATCACATGCTGCTTGGGGTGCTGGAGGCAACGGTGCTGGATACAGTAACCGAGGTGCCAGAGGTCGAGAAGGTATTGTTATCGTTCAGGAGTTCTTCGGATGAGTGTTCTTAAAGTTACAGGAGTTACAGACCTTGCAGGATTGGGTGGATTCACTCTATCCAGTGGTACTATCACAGCGAACGGCACTCTAAAAGTTACTAATATTAATATTAACGGTAGCATAACAGGATCTTCAAAGTATAATATACCAAGTTTTTCAGGTCAGTCAGGTCAATTCCTCAGTAATAATGGTACAGATTTGATATGGTCAACTGACATCTCTTCAGGTGGTGGAGGTGGTGGTGCTGGTCTTAGATCCATGCAAGTATTCACATCAAATGGTACTTGGTCTAAACCTAACAATGTAGGAAGTATTCAAGTAGTAGTTGTTGGTGCTGGTGGAGGTGGATCAGGATATGGTGAATCTGCTGGTGCTGGTGGTTGCTCAAGAAGAATCCTAGATGTGCAGAATGTATCATCTGTTAGTGTTACCGTTGGTAATCCAGGTGGTGGTACAGGATATTCAGGATGTGGTGGTAGTGGAAACTCATCATCATTTGGATCATACTGCTCTGCATCAGGTGGATACGGTGCTAACTGTCGTCAACAACACGCTGGTGGTATCGGTGGTAATGGATCTGGAGGCAATATGAATGCCTACGGTGGAGGTGGTAACGGATATGGTGACTGGTCTACATATGGTAACCACAACTCTGGTGTATCATATATGGGAGGACCACAACCATCTGGACACTCTCAAGACAACTATGCTCACAGACATCAATCACACGCTGCTTGGGGTTCTGGGGGTAATGGTGCACAGTTTGGTAACAGAGGTGCACGAGGTCGAGAAGGCGTAGTAGTTGTTTACGAATACTACGGTTAACTAAATACTATTGAAGGAGATTTAATCTATCATGGCTAAATGGGCTATCGTAAATAAAGAGAATGGAACTCTTACTGACATCGTAGATGCAGAAGATAAGTTTGAAATCTATGAGGGTAATGACGCATCATTTAAGTGGTGTGAAGTACCTGATGATACTTCTTATGATCACGCTATGATTAATGGTGTGGTTGTGCATAAGAGTGACAACGAGGATCTTAGAGAACTCGCTGTTGTTGAAAGGATGATCGCTTATGGTGCATTAGGTGACGAATTAGACATGCTCTATCGTGATCAAGTTAATGGTACCACTGAGTTTAAAGATCACATTGCTAACGTAAAGGCAACTACCACTAAACCAGGTACTATCGCAGCATTTGTGCAAGATCCTAAGAAGGTTCAACTAGAGGGACGTGCATCATGGGATCCTTGGGTTGACAACTGGACACCACCGTAGTATCATAATCAAATAATACTTTTGTTATGAAGATTGTTATTGTTGGCGGTGGAACCGCTGGTTGGATGACAGCAAGTACCCTAGTCAAGGCATATCCTGACTGGGATATTTCTTTGTACGAGGATGATAAGACTGCCTCTATAGGTGTAGGAGAATCAACAACACAGTATTTTAGAATCTGGACTCATTTCCTAGGATTAGAGGATGAGGACTGGATGGCAGAGTGTGATGCAACATATAAATGTAGTGTAAGATTTCATGACTTTCATAAGAAAGGTGATGTAACATGGCAATATCCATTTGGACCACCAAGGACTGACATATATGATGCAGACTATTGGTTCTATTATGCTAAACAATATGGATGGGGTAGAGATAAGTTTGCAAGAGACTATAGTTATGCAGCAGCATGTGTAGATGCTAATAAGTTACCAAGAGATAATGCATATTGGGAGACTAGGAGACATAGTGGATTTCATTTTGATGCCACTAAGTTTGGTAACTGGTTAAGAGATAACTATGCTAAACCACGTGGTGTTAAGCATATTAAAAAGAAATTAAATAAGAAACCAAAGGCAGATCTAGTATTTGATTGCACAGGGTTTAAGTCACAGTTTAATGATTCACCTTGGGTGAGTATGAGTGATTACCTACCAAATAATAGTGCAGTAGTAACTAGGATAGGATATCAGGATAAGGAGAATCAATTAAAACCAACCACTGATTGCACAGCATTAAAGAATGGTTGGGTATGGAATGTACCAACATATGATAGGATAGGTACAGGATATGTGTATTGTGATAAGTTCTGCACAGATAAAGAAGCAATAGATGAGTTTAGGAATCACCTAGTAGATAATGTGGAACCTGATGTTGCAGTATATTCTGACAATATGTTTCGTGTGTTAAAATGGGACACAGGTAGAAGATTAGAATCATGGAAGGATAATGTTATCTCTATTGGATTATCCTCTGGTTTTATTGAACCATTAGAGTCTAATGGTATACTATCCATACATAATAATTTGTTATCATTCTTACGTGTGATGGCAGACAGGACAGTAGTCACTCAATTTATGAGAGACACATATAATCTAGAATGTAATACTAAATTTGATGAGTTTGCATCATTCATTGCTATACATTATTCATTGACACAACGTAATGACACACCATACTGGCAGCATGTATCACAGATACGTTATCCTCAAGAGAGATTAATGGTTAGGTTACCTGAGAACTTTATGGCACCATCATATAAATTCAGGACACTATTTAATTGGGCAGATAATGTCACTGAGGGTGTATTCTATGTCATGGCAGGTCATGGGTGGAATCCATTTAGTGATGTAGTAGAGAGTGAGATGGATTTCTGGAAGTCAACAGTAGAGGAAATGTATGAGAAACCATTTGACCTAGATAATTTGAAGTCACCGTGGGAATATTATCAGGAGACAATCTATGCGAATTGAATCAATATGTATTGTAGGTGGTGGTAGTGCTGGTTGGATGACAGCAGCATTATTATCTAAGGAGCATCCAGATATTGAGATGTGTCTGATTGAATCAGATAATGTAAAACCTATTGGTGTGGGTGAGTCAACCTTGGCACACTTTAATAGATACTTAAAGAGGTTAGGTCTCAAGGATGAGGACTGGATGCCTCAGTGTAATGCTACTTACAAAGCAGGTATAGCATTTAAAAATTTCAGGGAAAATAAAGGAGAGAGATTCCATTACCCATTTGGTGCATTCATGTACCATACTACTGATGATGAGAAGATTGGTCCTCATATAATGAGGTTCTTTGAATTACAATGTATGTTTGGTAAGGAGTTATATCCACCAGAGGAATTCTCTAAGTTTGTTAATAGACAGACATACCTTGTAGAAAATAATATAATGGTAGATCAGATACCAGATATACTTGGTGCTGATGGATATCCATATAATACTGCTGATGATCTATCATATCATTTGAATGCTGATAAGTTTGGTGAGTATCTAAGAGATAATATTGCAGTACCAAATGGTGTGCATCATATTAAAGGTGATGTCCATAATGTAATTAAGACACCAGAGGGTGATATATCTGCTGTTACCACATTAGATGGTGGTGCTATCAGTGCTGATATGTTCATTGATTGCACTGGATTTAGATCATTACTACTTGAACAACACATGGGTGTGAAGTTTAAACCATTTAATAATATGTTGTTTAATGATAGAGCATTAGCAACACATGTTGAGTATGATGATAAGGAGACACAGATGCAACCATATACTGACTGTGTTGCATTAAATAATGGATGGGTGTATAATATTCCTATGTGGAATAACATTGGTACTGGATACATTTACTCTAGTAAATATATCTCAGATGCTGATGCAGAGAAGGAGTTTAGATCATATCTGCCTGAATCTGCCCAGGATTGCCAGTTAAATCCTATTAGGATCAAACATGGTAAACATCTTAAGGGATGGTATAAGAATGTAGTTGGTATTGGACTAGCATATGGATTCTTAGAACCATTAGAATCAACAGGGTTGATGACCACTCATGAGAATCTACTCATACTCACTGATTTAATACATGCTCGTGAGGGTAGAGTTACTAACCATGAGAGGGAGATTTATAACTATAGTTGTGAGAGACAACTAGAAGCGATGAAGAACTTTGTTACCTTACACTATACTATGAGTTTGAGGGATGATACAAAGTATTGGAGAGATGCAACTGAGAATGTTAGTTTCTGGCAAGCATGGGAAGAGGATAATACTGAAGCATGTTTTGCAGGACTAGCAGACTATCGATCATTAATGGACTATAGTCATAAGAAAATGTTTGACCATGAGATTATGGGTGAGGGTATGATTTATGTTGCAGCAGGTCAGGGAATAAGACCATTTAGTGAGAACTTATTCTATGAAAGAGCAGATGATGATAGAATAGCAGATGTGAAACAATATCATATTGATTTTCAAAAAGATAAAGAATGGATGTTAGATTGGGTTAAAGATCAACCATCACATTATCAGTACTTAAAGGATAACATTTATGTTTAACTTATTTAAAAAGAAAAAGAAGTGGATTAGATTTTATTCTTTAACTCCTGGTGTTAAAGATATTAATCCTTGGATACCTGCTGGTAAACTTAAGAGGAAGTGGAAGACTGATGCTCTTAAGAAATACTATGGTAAGGATAGTAAATGTCCTGTTATGAAAGTTAAGCAACTATGGCAGAACAAACAGGATATGTTATCAGGTGCTGGTGATCAGAACCATGAGGGATTGTATCAACATGCAGTCACATGTCCAGCACTATCAACACTATTTGATACTGGTTATATAATGACAGCACCTGCTGATTTTATTATTAGACAGGATGGTAGTGGTAAAGATTTTGCTTGGGTATCTCAGGTATTATTTAATGATGATGGTCCCACATATGTCAAAGGACATATACCTGAGCAGACTGATGGCATGAGACAATTATTAAATCCTCATGCACCTATCAATGAGACTGTTGTTAAGTTAGAACTACCTTGGAGAGTGCAAGCACATAAGGATATAGTATTCTTACAGATACCTATACCATATTGGGATGAGAAGAGATTTACTATACCTACAGGTATAGTGGATCCATCATATTCATATGAGGTTAATTTACAATTATTCTGGCATGCAATCGAAGAGGGTGAGTATCTAGTAGCAGCAGGTACACCACTTGCTCAATGGATACCTATTGAGAGAAGTGCCTTGGATAATGATACATATGATATTATTATGGAGGATGCCAATGAGGAGGACATCAAGAATAATAAAATTATGGAGTATAATCGTTATCAACGATTTACTGAGATGACTAACCTTAAAGAACGTATCGACAATCAAAAGATTGTTTTAGCACTAAATAAAAACAAAGAGAGGTTTGAGTAATGCCACAAGATGTAAAAGTTGTTGATCTTGCAGAACAAGCAGGACTATCGAAAGATCCAAAGAAACTTATTGATGATTCATCATTGATTACCTTTGATGAACTAGTAATGTACTTCTTGCAGCAACATGATAATGTTAAAGCAGAGTATAAGAAATTACAAGAAGCATTAGATAATATGCACTATACTAGTACTATCACTAAGATATCACTAGAAGAGTTGCAAGATAAGAAGGATCTATTAAATAAACTCAGTGGTGCAGTTGAAGCACTAGCATTATATAAAAAGCACGTTGATCCTAACGTGACTGATAAAGATTTCGTATTCAATGAAGAAGACTGAATTATTATTTCCAACACCTATTTGGATTAATGATGAGTTGAATCTTGACATAAAACCTATTCAGGATTTCTCTTATGAAGTAAGAGAGCATGATCCACAGGGTCGTCAAGCAACTAATGATGGTGGTTGGCAATCGAATGAGTTTAAGTTTGATGTGTTACCTGACACACCATTCAAGCACCTATATTATAGTATAATGGATCATGCTTATGAAGCATGTGATGATTGGGGGTTTATGAATTATTCCCTTAAGTTATCTAATCTATGGATTAATATTAATAATAAAGGTCATTCAAACTTAGTACATACTCATGCTGGTTGTATAATGTCAGGAGTATATTATGTTAAAGTACCTGAGTGTTGTTGTGGTGAATTAAAATTTCATAGACCATTTCAAGAGCAGTGCCTTAAAGAGTACTGGGGTTGTAATGAGAATTTTGATAGGTGGGATAAACCAATGAACCACCAAGAACATTATATACAACCTAAAGAGAATAGTTTAATATTATTCCCATCATGGTTATTACATAGTGTAGACAGAAGTGCAAGTGATGAGGATAGAATATCCATATCATTTAATATTTTTATTTTTTCTGACTTTTATAGAGATAATGAAGTATATCCAAAAGGAAAACCTAATAACTCCAAGTTACCTCTCTCGCTTAAATGATTTAGTATCAGGGATGAATGGATTCCCTTGGTATTTCTTATCTACTGATGTAAGTTATACACCTAGTAAAGATTTTAATTTTGGTGATATAAATCTCATGGACATACCTGAGAAGGAGAAGTCTGTGGGATTTGTTCATGTACTCATGGATAGGGAGGGTGTGGAGAGTCCTTGGTTAGTGCATTTCTTACCATTACTAGATACTATTAGTGACTCACTTCCACATCCTGTAGAGTATAGTAGAGTTAGATTAGCATTACTATTACAACAAGGACAAGAAGAAGGACACCATAATGCACCACATACTGACCATGAAGAGGATCACTATGCAGCATTATTCTACCTGAATGATTATACTGGTGATACAGTATTCTTTGACCAGTATGATGATCCAACCTCTGATACTGTAGACAAGAGATGGTGGAAGGCAATGACTCAACCATATACTGAGCACATGAGAGTAACACCTAAAGCAAATAGTTTATTTGTATTTGATGGGCATCAGTTCCACGCATCCTCTAATCCATTTGGTGACTGTAAGTATAGAGTCACATTAAATCTTAATTTCACAGCAAATGACGATCTCTTCTCTAATACCTAGATTAAATAAGAATTGGTACATAGATGACACTGCACAAGTATTCAAGGGTGTCATTGATGATCCCTCTGAGTTCGCAACTTGGAAGGATGTAGAGTATTGTATGAACAACCCACAGTTCTATAATATTAAATTTATTGATAAGAATAGTGGTGAGTATATTGGTGTACAAAAGTATCCTCATGTATGGAGACATGACCATGAGGATGTGCATGAGTTGATGGAGATATACAAGGCAGGTCATTGTATGATTATTAATAACTTTGACTCTGGTCTACCTAAACAACAAGAGATACTAGGACATTTTGAGAAACATTTCACTGCTAAGATGGCAATGCACTTATATGCAGGGTTAGATAAATGCAGGTCATTTAATATACATGAGGACACAGCAAGTAATTTTATTATACAAGTAGAAGGAGAGACACAGTGGACAGTATATAAAAATAAATGTAGTAATATAATTGATAGAACCGCCACATATCCTGAAGTTGAATTGACATATCATGGTATTGAGGATATGATACCATTCTTAGAGAAACAGGTATCAACATTATTGGTACCAGGTGATATACTATACATACCAGCACTGTGTTATCATCAAGCACAACCACATGGGAAGAGACTATCTGTGAGTATACCTATGCAGCATATGATTCCTCACATTAAACCAATAGATAGGAAATACTATGAAATTCCCCATTGAGGTAATAGATACTAAACTAGGATCTGAGGAGTTATATTATAAAGCAATGTACCTACCTTACATGTTCACAAGGACTGATGATCCACCTTGTGAAGCAAGACCAGAGGTAGATGAGAGAAATAATTATTGGACACATCAATTATATAATTTTTGTCCTGTTGATAATCCTACTTACTTTCAAAACTCAGGACTAGAAGCAAGTAATGATCCATTGTACCTAGAGGTGCTCACATATTTGGAAGCAATTTGCCCACAAATGCCTAAACGTGAGTGGTTATACAGCAGTTATATTAATGTGTTGAGAAATGGTAATACACCTGGTATACATGTAGATGCACCACCTCACGTACATAGTAATAAAACTGTTATACTATATCTAAACTATGAGTGGCACCCTAACTGGGGTGGTGAGACTATATTTTATGACCATAATTTAGATGCTCAAAGAATAGTCACACCTAAACCAGGTCGTGTGCTTATGTTTGATGGGAGGATACCACACACAGGCAGACCACCCACACCACGCTATCAAATGAATAGATATATTATGACGTTCAAGTATATGGATCCCAGTGTACGACAGGATTTATTCACTAAGTATGACGTTAATAATGAGACACCAGTGGAGGATCAGGGCATCCTAGGTTTCGATCCCAACACAGTTAAAGAAATACTATTGACATGAGTGATAAACTAGATATACTAATAAATAGTTCAGCACAGGACCATATGGGGGAAGGTTCTACCATGTTTTTATCTTCAGCAATTTTAAATCACGATCAGAAGGATTTACTTAAGAAGGCACTATTCTTTTATCAAAAGGATGCTTGCGAACA
>Ga0115012_10002947_pt1 | contig 10019 bp, 10 predicted proteins | sample TroAtlMetagenome_FD_88706 | JGI IMG/M metagenome (GOLD analysis project Ga0115012, IMG submission 88706) | Marine eukaryotic phytoplankton communities from Atlantic Ocean - Tropical Atlantic ANT10 Metagenome | ecosystem: Environmental > Aquatic > Marine > Oceanic | place: Tropical Atlantic...
ACACCTGCTGTCACCATTGTTGCAGCATGTATTAGTGCACTTGCAGGAGTTGGCCCTTCCATAGCATCTGGTAGCCAGCTGAATAAAGGAAATTGAGCAGATTTACCAAAAGCTCCGAGTAGTAAAAAGAGGGAAATCGCTGTGATTGTATTTTCATTAACTCCAGTTGAGTTATGTAGAATTTCGTAAAAATCAAAAGTATTAAAAGTATCTAAAATTATCATTAGACCAATTAAAAATCCAAAATCACCAACCCTGTTTATTACAAATGCTTTATTGCCAGCTTTTGCTGCTTCTGTCTTCTTTGACCAAAATGAAATTAATAAGTAAGAACTCAAGCCTACTAACTCCCATCCAAAAAACATTACTAAGAAATTTGATGACATTACTAAAAGCAACATTGAAAAGACAAAGAAATTAAAATAAACAAAATAATTACTATGGTTATCATCTTTCTCCATATAGGAAGTTGAGAATAGCTGAATAACAAATGAAAGCCCTGTAACCAATACCAACATGATTCCAGATAAGCCATCAAGTGTAAAACCAATGCTTATATCGGGATTTGAAATCCATTGAAACAACTCTATATTTACGGCCTTAAATTTATTTAAAGCAAGTGCAATAAATGAATAAGATGCAATAGCAAACGAAAGAAGTGATCCATTTAATGTAAAAAAGTTAGTAACTAATTCATTAAATAATTTCTTATTTAAAAACAAAAAAATTGAAGTAAGAAGTGGAAGAAAAATTGGAAGTAGAAAAATGAATTCCAATTTAACCTCGTGACACATTCAGTACATCAACCGAGGCTGATGACTGTTTCCTAAAGATAGAAACAATAATTGCAAGACCGACTACTACTTCTGCAGCTGCAACAACTAATACAAAAAATACAAAAACTTGACCATCAATTTGTCCAAAATGTTTGGACGCTGATATAAATGTTAAATTTACAGCATTGAGCATTAGCTCGATACACATAAACATTATTAAAGCATTTTTTCTAATCATCATTCCCAAAAAACCAATAGAGAACAACATTGCAGCAAGTGTGAGATACCAATCAGTAGTTACTTCAAGCATTACTATTTCTTTTCTTTGTGTCATAAGCTAATGCAATAGCAGCTGCAGTAGCAACGATTAATAATATAGAGATTATTTCAAACGGAAAAATCCACTCTGTAAACAAAACACCCGCAATTAGTTGTGGTGTTCCCTCTGTGTCATATTCTACAGGTGGAAACCATAGATCCCATTTGAAATCAGAACTGATAGCTACATATGCTAATAATGAAATAAGTATTAAAAAAACTCCACTTACTAGAAATGTTTGGCCTTTAATTGAGTCAGTTGATTGTTCCTTTTTGTCAACACCGATCATCATTATTACAAAAAGAAACAAAGTCATTACAGCACCTGCATATACCAGCATTTGAACCATTGCTACAAAAGTTGCATTCAAAGTTATATATATGATTGCCAATGAAACTAATGTCATAACTAACCCCATGGCATTGTGTACGGGGTTCCTAGCAAATATAACTATTAGTGCTCCAATAATAATTAAGCTAGCAGGAGCAAAAAAGAGAAGCGCCTCAACCAATTTACTCTTCCTCCAAAGTCTGTCCTTCTTCAGGTGGTTTCTTCCCAACACCCAATGAACCAGACCAGTTAACTACATTTTGGAAATTTGGATTTCCATTGGGAGAGGTTGCCCTCATCCATCCATCTGATGTGTTTAATTCATCTACATTAGTTAACTTAGTTTGGTCTTCATGTGTATTTGGAGTTCCATCATCTTTTACAACCAGAACTTCTTTATCGAAAATAGCTTCTGACCTATTAGCAACGCTCATCTCAAAAAGAGATGTCATCGTAATTGCTTCAGTAGGACAGGCCTCGACACATAATGCACAATATATACACCTGAGCATATTTATTTCGTAAATAAAACCATATCTTTCTCCTGGACTTACAGGATTTTCTTCAGGATTGTCTTCGCCTCTAACATATATACACTGCGCAGGACAAACACCAGCACACAATTCACAACCTATGCATTTTTCCATGCCATCTTCATACTTATTAAGAACATGACGACCATGAAATCTTTGAGGTTTTTTCCTAAATTCTTTAGGATATTTATCAGTTACCGACTTTCGAAATAATTCCTTGAAAGTAACCTTTAATCCTTTTATTAAACCAAAACTATCACTCATAACTCAGCTCCACGGTAAACCAAACTCTCTTAATCCTAAAACAATTGCCGACAAGATAAGCCATACTAAAGAGGCAGGGATGAGTCTTTTCCAGCCAAGCTCCATTAGTTGATCATATCTAAGCCTTGGCAAAGTTGCTCTAATCCATACAAATATAAAAAGTAGTAAAAAAGTTTTAACCCCTAACCAAATAATTGGCATAATTGCAGACAATACCGGTGGTAAAAAATTCTCAAAAGTAGGTCCAAGCCACCCACCTAAAAAGAAGGTTGCCGTGATTGCACACATATTAAACATATTTATATATTCAGCTAGAAAAAACATTGCAAAGCGAAAACCAGAATATTCTGTATGAAATCCTCCAACTAATTCTTGTTCAGCCTCAACTAAATCAAAAGGAGCTCTATTTACTTCGGCTACAGCAGCTATGAAAAATATACCGAATGCAATAAATTGTGGGAATATATTCCATTTTGGTATAAACGAAACTATCGAACTAAGTATTGGAATAGAAGTTGATAAATTTCCAGATTGACTACTTACTATATCAACAAGTGAAAGGGAACCTGAATAAAGAATTACAGGAACAAGTGATAAACCCATTGCTGCTTCGTATGAAATCATTTGCGCAGAAGCCCTTACACCACCAAGAAGTGGGTATTTAGATCCTGAAGACCAGCCTGCTAAAACAACACTGTAAACTGCAATAGAAGAAAGTGCCAAAAAGTACAAAACTCCTACATTTAAGTCTGCGCCAACAAAATCTATTGCATAATTCTTTCCGCCAACTTCAATATTCAAATCTGGACCTAATGGAATAATCATAAAGATTAAAAAAGAAGGCACTAATGCGAGAATTGGTGCAAGAAGGTACATTGCCCTGTCCGCCTTAAGAGGCATAATTTGCTCTTTTAGTAATAATTTAATTGCATCTGCTACAGTCTGTAAAATTCCAAATGGTCCTGCTCTATCGGGGCCAACTCTAGATTGCATGCCAGCAACTAATTTTCTTTCAAACCATATCAGTAATATTGTATTTGTTAATAAAACACCTAAAACGAGACTTGCTTTAATTAATGCAATTATTAATTCAGTTGACATTTAATCCTTCTTTCACTCGACTAGGTGAAACTGTAATTTCCCTTGAAAAATCAAACTTATTAAGATCTCTTCTATTGATTGGAATGTAGATTAGATCGTCAGGTAGGTTGTTATTGACTTTATAAGATACTGTAACCTCTAAATCATCTTGTGTCATAGAGCATTTTTCATAGGTTAAGTTAAATTTATCAACAATATTTTGACTTACTTCTATAAACTTCTTTGAACCAAGAAGTGAAATGCTTTCAGAATGTCTTTCAGTAACAGAGTCTCCATAAAGCTTTTCTCCAATGTAAAACAAGCTTTGACTTAAATTATTTTCAGATGTATTGATTGTTGGAGTATCAGTATTAATAATTCCATCTAAATTTGATGGTTTATCTAAATTATCAAAAACTGGGCGTGAGGAATCCTCAATACCTTCAAATGCTTTATTGTTAAGATCTTCTAAGCTATTTAAATTACTGGATAAACCGGCAAAATTCATAAGGCTGGTAATAAACTCCCAATCACTAACTGTTTGGCCCGGAGATGGAACAAGCTTGTCTATACGAGAAGTCCTAAACTCAATATTTGTAAATGTTCCATCTTTTTCTCCTAGAGTAGAGCTGATTGGAATTACATAATTAGATAACTCAGTTGTTTCATGAATAAAAAGATCTAATGATACAACAGTTTTTAAACCTTGCAATATCCCAGATATTTCATTTGAATAAAAAGACCTACCAACAGGATCGGCTCCTACAATAAATAACAAGTCTGTATTTTCACTTGAAATATCTTTTACGAAGTCTTTTGTCCCCTTTATGTTCTCTAAAGTTTGGAAAGCACCATATGTATTCCCCTTGGTATAGGCATTTAGAATCTTTGTATTTGCATTTGACTTTAAGAACTCAAATAATTCACTAACACTTGCGTCAGATTGCTGAGGAGTAGACTTCCCTATAATCGCTGTAATATTTTTATCTATTACATAATCTTTTATCTCTTTAAGTTTTGAAACATCTTTAATTATTTCAAAATTTTCAGAAACTGTTTCTTTACCATAAAATACGTCTGCTATATCACTTAAAGTTTCATTTGTATGACCAAAAACAATTAACTTTACACCTTTTTTGACAGCTTGTCTTACTCTTAAATAAAGTACAGGGAGTTTTTCTTTTAAATCTTCAGCCCATACCACTATTGCATCAGAGGAATTTAGATCATCAATCTTAGCCAATTCATTATCTTGGCCAAAATGTCCTTGATACAACAGGTCATCATTTATGTAAAAGCTTTGTTCATTATCAGAAATAGATTTTGAAAATTCTCTAAATGCTACATAATCCTCATTAGTTAAATTTGATCCAAGAAAAAAGTTAACTTTAGTTTTCCTATCTTTAATTATTTCAGAAAGTTCGGAGTATACATCTTGAATTTCAGACTCTTCAAAATTATTATCAACACTTTTAAGTGGTACTTTTAATCGTTTTTCAGAATTTAAATATTCAAAATTATAACGTCCTTTATCACAAAGCCACCCTTGATTAACAGAGTCATTGTCAACACCTAGGATTCTTAACATTTTATTTTGTGATGAATTTAATTCAATAGAACAACCCATTGTGCATCCATTACATGTAGATCTTGTAGATTTTAAGTCCCATGGTCTAGCTTTAAACCTGTAAGAGGTTGAAGTTAAAGCTCCTACTGGACATATCTGAACTGTGTTCCCAGAAAAATATGATCTAAATGGCTCATTTGGAAATGTATTTACCTCTGTTTTGTTTCCTCTTTGTATAAATTCAATTAATGGATCTCCTGATATTTCATCTGAAAACCTTGTACATCTTGCACATAAAATACATCTTTCTCTGTCTAACAAGATTATTTCAGAGATATTTATTGGTTTTTCAAAATGTCTTTTTTCTTCAACAAAACGGCTTTCACCTGGACCATACGCCATTGTTTGATCTTGTAAAGGACACTCTCCGGCTTTATCGCAAATAGGACAATCAAGTGGATGATTAATCAGTAAAAACTCTAAAACACCCTCTTGAGCTTTTTTTACAACATCTGATTCAGTATCTACAACCATTTCATCAGTTATCTCGGTAGTGCATGAAGGAACAAGCATTTTCCCTCGAGGTGTCTCAATTTCAACTAAACACATCCTGCACATACCTACTGGATCTAAGCGTTTATGCCAGCAGAATCTTGGAATGTGAATACCAGAATCTTCACATGCTTCAATTAAAAGTTTCTTTGGATCAGACTGAATGTCTAAACCATTAACATTTAAATGTACTTTATCACTCATAATAAAACTTTTGTTGGAATTAAGTTCTCAACCTCATCTCTGAAATCATTCATTAATGAAGTTATTGGTGAAACAGCTGATGGACCGAGAGGGCAAATTGTTGTCATCTTTGGTGGCCAGGATAAGCCTGGAGAAATATTATCACAGACATCTAAAAGTAGATTAATATCCGATGTTCTTCCGCGACCGCTAGCTATTCTATCTAATATCATCTCAAGCCAAGTTGTACCTTCTCGGCAAGGGGTACATTGGCCACAAGATTCATGAGCAAAAAAACTAACGATACTTTTAGCAGCGCTAACTAGGTTTGTATCTTCATCCATCATCACCACTGCTCCAGATCCAAGCATTGAGTTATTATTTGCAACATCATCAATTGTCATTTTGATATCAAGTTGGTCTCCTCTAAACCAAGGAGCAGAAGCACCACCGGGTATGTAAGCTTTTACTTTTTTGTTATTTCTTATTCCCGCACCAAGAGTGTCAACAAACTCACCGAAAGAACTTCCCATTTCAATTTCATAATTTCCTGGATTATTTACATGTCCTGACAAACTAAAAATTCTGGTTCCAGTAGATCCCTCAACACCAAGCTTGTTGTATTCCTCTCCTCCATGCTCAATTATCCATGGGACGGAAGAAATTGTTTCTACATTGTTTACCAGTGTAGGCTTCATATATAAACCTTTTACAGCAGGAAAATAAGGAGGTTTTAATCTTGGCTCACCTCTTCTCCCTTCAAGAGAGTTGAGTAAAGCAGTCTCTTCACCACAGATATATGCTCCTGCCCCTAAATGAACAACTATATCCAAATCCATTTCAGACCCAAATATATTTTTTCCCAGATAGCCCTTTTCATATGCTTGCTCTACTGCTTGCTGGACTCTTCTAGCAGGTTTTGCATACTCACCTCTTATGTATATAAAAGCTTCTTTAATATTTGCAGAAAAACAAGTGATAATAATTCCCTCGATAAGTTGGTGTGGGTCTCTTTCTAATAAAATTCTATCTTTAAAAGTGCCCGGTTCTGACTCGTCAGCGTTTATTACTAAATACCTATCTTCGTCTTCAGCTAAAAATCCCCATTTGACGCCAGTAGGAAAACCCGCTCCTCCCCTGCCTCTTATGTTTGAGGATTTAATTTCTTCTAATATATTTTCAGGAGAACTACTTAATAATGTATTTCTTGCTGTTACGTATCCATTATTTTTTTCATAACTCTCGATTAAATGACTATCTTCAGGATTATCCCTCATGTGTTTAGTGAGAAGAATCGTTTCTTTCATTTTTTTACCTTAGTTGTTTTTAAAGTTTGAAAACCAGGAGCAGTTGAAGTAGCACCAGTACTATCAGAAATTGCCCAATCAAATGATTTCATACCACCAAAATCTTCTTGCATATCATCCGCTACAACAATATCTGGTTGTTTTTCTTTCAACCAACTACACAAGTTAATTGCATTTTCTGCTGTAAGTCCTTCTACAGTTTCATAATTTACTTGCATTGCTGGAGCACCTCCACACGCGCCAATACACTCAACAGCTTCAAAAGTGAAAAATCCGTCTTCATCAGTTTCATTGTTGTTTAATCCCGTAAACTCTTGTACCTTTTTTATTACTTCACTTGAATTGTTTATTTCACATGAAATTGATTTACAGACACTTAATAAGTATTTTCCAGTAGGTTCTTGTTTGTACATTGAATAGAAAGTTGAAACAGATTTTACTTGAACTTCAGTTATGCCGACTAATTCACTTATAACACTTATAGAATCATCAGAAATGTAGCCATCCTTACTTTGAGCGAGATGCAAAAGGGGTCCTAAGGCAGATCTTTTTTGGGGATAAAGCTTAATAATCTTTTTTGCCTGTTTTAATAATTTTTCATCCCAACTCATCTATCTACATCTCCTATTACAGGGTCTAGAGAAGCTATTGCCGCAACGGCATCTGCTATTGGGCTGTCTGTCATTATTACTGGGAGAGCTTGTAAATTACAAAATGAAGGTCCTCGAACGTGCATTCTGTAGGGTTTTGAAGAACCGTCTGAAACTATATAGCAGCCTAGTTCTCCTCTAGGAGATTCAATTGCAACATAAGCATCTCCTTCTGGAACCTTAAACCCTTCCGTATAAATCTTAAAGTGGTGTATCAAAGCCTCCATCGATTCATCTAACCTTTTTCGAGGAGGAGGTGTAATTTTTTTATCTTGAATCTTATAAGGACCTTTCGGCATGTTCTGCATTGCCTGGTCAATTATTTTTAAGCTTTCAAAAATTTCTAATACTTTTACTCGCCATCTTGCAAATACATCTCCCTCTTTCAAAATTGGGATATCAAAATCATAGTTTTCAATACCTGAGTAAGGTTGCGACTTTCTTAAATCCCAAGAGTAACCAGAAGCTCTTAAGCTTGGGCCTGTTATGCCGTAAGCAAAACACTCTTCTGTTGTTAGTATTCCAACATTTTGTAATCTTCCTTTCCAAATAGGATTATCTAAGAGCATGTCGTCATAGTCTTTTAATTTTTCAGGTATTACTTTAAGAATTTCTTTTATATCTTTTTGCCATCCATCAGGTAAGTCTGCGGCTACTCCACCCGGTCTAATAAAATTATGGTTCATTCTAAGTCCAGTAGTTTTTTCAAAAAAATCTAAAATTAATTCCCTTTCTCTAAATCCAAAGATCATCATGGATAAAGCCCCTATATCCATACCACCCGTAGCGAGAGCAACTAAATGAGAAGCTACTCTGTTTAGTTCTGTCATTAGGATTCTTATTGTTTCTGCTCTTTTTGGAACTTCTATTCCAATAAGTTTTTCAGTAGTTAAAGAAAAAACTAGTTCATTGAATAAAGGTGAAAGGTAATCCATTCTTGTCGTATTTGTAGGTCCTTGAAAGTAATTTAATTCTTCACCGGTCTTTTCCATTCCTGTATGTAAGTATCCGATAATTGGCTTTACTCTTCTAACAACTTCTCCTTCAAGTTCAGCCTGAAGCCTTAAAACTCCATGTGTTGAAGGATGCTGTGGTCCCATATTGACAATCATTCTTTCATCATCGGAGGTGTCCTCATCAATAACAAAATCATCTACAACTTCTGTCCCAGTTTGTATTTTTATCTGTTTCTCGTTTTCGTTTTCAAGCATTTTTTGAGAACCTTCATCGGTTGAAGAGATATTCCAACCACCCTCCTCTGAGTTTGTTGCCCAGAAATCGAGCTTATTTTTAAAATTGGTAAGCTTACTTTTTTTAGTGTTATTGTTCTTCATTTAATCAACCTTCGGTGCATTTTTAAATTGAACGGGTATTCTTCCAGAACCATAATTTTTTCTTAATGGATGCCCTTCCCAATCATCGGGCATCAAAATTCTTGTTAAATCAGGATGGTTTTGAAAAATAATGCCAAACATATCGAATGCTTCTCTTTCATAGAAATTTGCGCTTGGATATAATTCAGTTATTGAAGATAGGGTTAAATCTTCATCATTAACAAAAACTTTTACAGTTTTTCGCTTATTTTGAGATGTAGACAAAAACTGAACAACTACTTCGAATCTTGGCTCTTTTTTTCTAAACCAATCAACAACTGTTAAATCAACCATCATTTCAAAACCATCGTTTTTAATGGATTCAACTAAAGCTTTGTAGTCTTCTGCAGTAGATTTTATAATTTCCGGATTCATCTGTTAATCTCTCCATCCATTATTTTTTCATGCAGTGTTAATATTCCATGCATGAGAGACTGTGGCCCAGGTGGGCAACCTGGTACATATATATCAACCGGCACAATGTGATCAACTCCTTGGACTAATGCATAATTGTTAAACATTCCACCTGTTGATGAACATGCACCCATAGCAATCACCCACTTGGGATCAGCCATTTGGTCATATACTTGTCTTAAAACTGGGGCCATTTTTTGAGAAACTCTTCCAGCTACTATCATCAAATCAGCCTGTCTTGGTGATGCTCTAAATACCTCCATACCATATCTTGCTAAGTCATATTTAGCACTTCCTGCTGCCATCATCTCAATAGCGCAGCAGGCTAAACCAAAAGTCACTGGCCACATAGATTGAGTTCTTGACCATCGAACGGCTTTATCAATAGTTGTAGTGAAAATATTATCAGGAGTATACATTAGGCCACCTCTTGAAATTCTTCTTTGAAATATCTTTCTCTGCGAGGAATATTCCAATCTAAAACACCTTTTTTCCAAACATAATAAAGAGTCTCAAGAACAAAAAATGTAAATATTGCTATTGCTGCAATTCCAAACCAACCTAAGTCATTAAATCTTGTAGCCCATGCAAACAAAAATATTATTTCTATATCAAAAACAATATAAAGCATTGCAACCATGTAAAACTTAACTGGAAACCTTTGAGATGGC
>Ga0115012_10002949_pt1 | contig 10016 bp, 9 predicted proteins | sample TroAtlMetagenome_FD_88706 | JGI IMG/M metagenome (GOLD analysis project Ga0115012, IMG submission 88706) | Marine eukaryotic phytoplankton communities from Atlantic Ocean - Tropical Atlantic ANT10 Metagenome | ecosystem: Environmental > Aquatic > Marine > Oceanic | place: Tropical Atlantic Ocean...
ACCGTCACAATGGCTTGCTCCGCTGTGGAAGCCAGCGCGATGGATCCCTCCGAGAGGGCAGCGAGTCCCCGCCATCCCGGAGCCTCAAGCGTGCCCGGTGACAGATCTGGTAGCTCCCACTCCGCTCCCTGCGTGCCATCGGCCGCAGCGAGCCCCGTCAGCAAGGCCCCGTTTGGCTGCCCGATCCACACCGTCCCGGCTCCGTCGATGGCGAGCGACTCCGCGCGGTGCTCGAAGGCCCAGCTCCACGCCGGAGAGAGAGACTTGCTGGCCTCTTCATCGTAGTTGAGAGTGCCCGGCGTGAACCGACTGCATGCGACGAAGGCACCGGTCGCGTCGGGTATGCGACACCATGAGCTCCGGGCGAAGGGCAGTGCCCACTCCACCTCATCGACGATGGCACCGTCCGGCGAGCGCATCGTGATGACCCCGTCACCACCGATAGAACACCGAAGGTTGGTCTCGTTCCAGAGGAGGATGATCTCTCCTGGAGCGATACGAGCACCCTCACCGAGCGACGCCTCACAGGTACCGTCCACAGAGATGGTCCAGCCGGAGAGATCCACCGTGGCCGTCGCCGAAGCATTGATCAGCTCCAGCGCCGCGGGAGGGTCTCCGCGCACTTCGTTGATGCGCACATCCGTGGGAATGCCCCACTCCACCGGGTCCGTCGCAGTGTCTTCGATAGGGTAGACGTGCTCCGGCTTGGTCCCGCCACAAGCGACCAGCACCACTGCTACGAGCGCGCGCATCCTCAGTCTCCCAGCGAGGAAGAGTCTACAGAGATCTCAATGAACTCGGACTCCTCGTTCTGTCGGAGCAGGTAGGGATTGGCGCTGGCCTCGAAGAAGGAAGGAGCGGGTCGGTCACTGAAGTCGATCCGCACGTAGAGAAACACTTCACGACCCCGCAGAGGAATCCCCGGGTGCTCATCGCTGAAGTCGACCGTGCTGCCTGCCTGCAGGCCAGCCAGATCCGCCTCGATCTCCTGCGTGGCCTCGTAGCTGTCCCGATCCGGACCGTAGATGTCCATGAAGTTGTCGACCCAGAGCTCCACGGTCAGCTCAGACGCGCTCGTGAGGTCAATGTCTCCAGGTCGGACCGCCCCCTGCACGACCGCCTTCGGCACATTTCCCGGATCATCGGTGTCAGCGATCGAGCCCGTGTCCCAGGTCTCGCTCCCCACCACCACCGAGGCGTAGCAGGTTCCGTCGTCCTGCAGCTCGTAGCCCTTTTCACACTGTCTGCAGCCCGACGTCACTGCCAGAGCGGCCGCACCGAACACGACACACCACGGCTCGACTGGAAGGGACTGGAACGCACGCATCGTCGGACCTCACTGTCACTGGGGACATTCTCACCCCGATTACCCAATTTGGCAACTCAGACCCGCAAGGGAGGTCGCCCGGATGTCAGTCTGCTGCGTTGATGGCATCAACCAGCTCTGAGCGTCGACCTCGGCTTCCATCCTGAACCAGGTAGACAATGACACCGCTTGAGTCGACGACCATGTATGTCCGCTGGGGATACTCCTCCGCTTCTCCACGGTAGATCTCACTCCACGCTCGCTCCACATCTGCGAGCACTGGAAAGGTGAGTCCATGGCTCTCCTTCCAGCTACGTGCGTCTTCCAGATCTGCGGTGTCTCCGGTCGCGTCTTCGATGAGCACGGAGATGGCACGCTGATCTGACTCTGCTGCGTTTACCGTCCACTCCTGGATCTTTTCGACGAGTTCCTGACAGCTGGGACACCACATTGAGGTCCCCAAGACCATCACCCGCTGTCCCCGAAAGTCGGACAGCGAGACCATGGTGCCATCGGAGTCGGGGAGTGTGAAGTCCGGCGCCAGGAGACCAACCGCCAGGCCTTCATCTGGAAGCGCTTCGCCACTTCCTCCACCCGTGGTCCCGTCGTCTCCGTCTGCGGACCCATCACCGGAGTCATGGACCGCTGCTGCACCGCCATCGTCGCTGGGCTTCGCGTCGGTGTCGGTGCAGCTTGTCAGCAGCCCCACTGCAAGCAGGATGGTTCGTTGAGCCTTCACGCGCGCCTCCATGCCTTCACTCCCAGGTGAACCTGCGGATTTCCATCCCCCTGTTCTCTACCCCATCCCACACGACACCGACCAAATGCTCGGCAGCGACCGCTCCGCCGCATAGAGGGATCTCTCTCGGAGACGGTCTGAAGTGGAACTACCCGCCCCCATCGCTCGACTCGGCGACCGCATCTATGACGTGTCGGCACGCATCGGTACCGCCGTCCAGTCCACCGTCCTCACGGTGCTGCTGGTCACCTTGTACGTAATCGGGATGGGACTCACGCGGCTCTTCGCCACCATCTTCGGCCGTCGCTTCCTCACCTTGTACGACTCCGCCGAAGCCGAGTCCTACTGGAAAGATGCCGAGGGATACTCCATCGAGCGCGTGCAGCTCGAGAAGGAGTACTGAGATGGCTCACTGGACACGGAGCGCGCCATGTCGGTGACGGTCCTCGGAATCTCCTGCTTCTATCACGACTCTGCGGCAGCCCTGATCCGCGATGGCAAGGTGATCGCAGCAGTCCAGGAAGAGCGCTTCGATCGGGCACGGTACTCGCCGACCTTTCCCCTCCAGTCGGTGAACTACTGCCTACAAGAGGCCGGCATCACCATCCTCGATGTCGACGAGGTCGCCTTCTACGAGAAGATGTACCTGAAGTTCCAGCGCACCGTGGTCGGTCACCTGTGCGGCTTTCCGTTCACGCTGCGCAACTTCATGGACACCATGCCCCTGTGGCTCAAGGACCGCCTCGCAGTCAGCTACGAGGTCGAAGAACAGCTCACCTACAAGAAGCCCGTCCTGCATGTGAAGCACCACCTCTCCCATGCCGGAGCGGCCTTTCTCGTGTCTCCGTTCGAGCGCGCCGCCATCCTCACCATCGACGGCGTCGGCGAGTACGCCACCGCCGCCTTCGGCGTCGGCAACGGCACCGACATCGAAGTCCGTAAAGAGCTTCAGTACCCCCACTCTATCGGCCTGTTGTACTCCATCGTCACCGCCTTTCTCGGCTTCCGGGTCTTCACGGGTGAAGGCAAGGTCATGGCGCTCGCGGAGCTTGGCGAGCCCACGTACATGGATCACTTCCGCAAGGTCATCCACATCGCTGCTGATGGCAGCTTTCGTCTGGACACGAGCTACTTCTCGTACAACCGCGGCGAAAAGATGCACAACCGGAAGTTCGAGGATCTGTTCGGCAGCCCACGGACCTTCAACGCCGAGCTGGAGCAGCGCCACAAAGACATCGCGTGCAGCCTGCAGCGCACCACCGAAGAAGTGGTCATCCGGATGGCCCGACACCTCCACGCCCAGACCGGTGAGAAGAACCTGTGTCTGGCTGGCGGTGTGTCACTGAACGTGACGGCCAACAGTCGCATCCGAGCCGAGACCCCCTTCGACGACATCTTCATCCAGCCCGCGGCCGGCGACGCTGGCTCCGCTCTCGGAGCAGCGGCCGTGGTGTACCACTCCGTACTCGGCCAGCCCCGCACATCGGTCATGCACAGCTGCGCGCTGGGCCCGGCCTACAGCGGACGCAAGATCGACGTCGCCCTCCGGAACGCGAAGGCGACCTTCCGGAAGGTCGAGCGAGAAGAGCTCCTCGATACGGTCGCGCAGCGACTCGCCGACGGACAGATCGTAGGCTGGTTCAGCGGTCGAATGGAGTACGGGCCTCGGGCTCTGGGCAACCGCAGCATCCTTGCCGACCCGTCCAAGGCTGGCATGAAGGACGAGATCAACGCCCGCATCAAGAACCGGGAGTCCTTTCGACCCTTCGGCGCCAGCATCCTGGCAGAAGAGGTCAGCAGCTGGTTCGACTTCGAGGGAGAGAGCCCGTTCATGCTCCTGGTGGCCGATGTGCTGCCCGAGAAGAAGTCCATCATTCCGTCGGTCCTGCACTGCAACGACACCAGCCGCATCCAGACGGTCACCCAGGCGCACAACGGCGCCTACTACGACCTGATCGCAAAGTTCTTCGAAAAGACTGGTGTTCCGATGCTCTTGAACACCTCCTTCAACAAGCAGGAACCGATCGTAAACACGCCCGACGAGGCCTATGCCACATTTGTCCAGACAGGAATGGATTGCTTGGTCATCGACGACTACTTGGTAGAGCGACCCACCTGACGTGACGCGGAGTGTCCATGCCCCCCACGCCCGACGAAGCACTCGATCTCACGGGTGTGCCATGCCCGAAGAACGCCGCCCGCACCATCCTCAAGCTCATGACGATGGATGAGGGAGAGATCCTCAAGATCACCATCGACGACGGCGAGCCCGTCTCGCTTGTGCCAGAGTCCATCGAAGACGATGGTCATGTCATCGTCGCGCGCAACCAACTGCCTGACACCCGGTGGGAGCTGTGGATTCGAGTCGAGTAGCCGTCATCGGCCTGAGTGCAGCGCTGGTCCTGGGGCTTGGCCTCCTCGCCCGCTCTCTGTGGTCCTCCGACCCTTCCAACGCTGCATCGCAGACGCCTCTGCAGACCAACCTCGCGAGCGTGGGGCTGTCCGTGCCCCTACATGCCGACGCATCGGTCTCGCGCGCGGATGTGGAGGAGGGTCGCCTCGTCCACATGCTGGTCGACATTGGAGATGCCCGCATGCGCATACGGGTGACGCACGACCTCAGCTCCGATCGTGCCGAGCAGCGCATCGACCAGGATCGACAGCGCATCGACGCACTCTTCGGTGAGCGGCAGGCCCCCTACCCGGGAGAGCTGTCCCACAGCCTGAAGTGTCCCGAGGCCTTCAAGCCCGCCGATCACGCAGACAAGGGCTCGGCCCGCACGATGGTGCGCCTGTTCGCCAATGAGCGGCTCGCCTACGGCGGCTGCAGCGACGATCTGCTGGCCTACCGCGCCACCATCGGCACCTGGTACGACGCCCCCGCCGAGCGCCTTGTTCAGGTGACCTATTACACGCCACGCACCGACATGATCGACGCCGGGCCTGCGCTTCTGGCCGAGACACGAGTGGGGAAGACACCATGAGGAGCACACATCGACAGACCCAGCGACAGCGTCTCATCGGCGGCCTCGTGCTGCTCAACTGCGCCGTCGCCGTCGCCCTGGCCGTGCTCTTCTTGCGGCCAGACGGATCGGATCAATCGCAGGAAGAGGCCGCACCCGTACCGGTCGTCCCCGACACCACCACACGGGACTGGTCCCAACGGCTCGCACCCGACGCAGACGGCGACGCGACCTGTGACGGATGCAACGTCCTGCTGCTCGCACTCGACATCTTTCGCCCAAACCACCTGCAGTGCATGGGATACCCACGCGAGACCGCCCCCAACATCTGCGAGATGAGATCGGAAGGGATCAGCTTCGACACCTTCATGGCCCACGCCTACCAGACGCCGATCGCCCAGATGGCCAACTTCACCGGCCTGCGCCCCTCCCGCTCCGGCTTCGTCAGCTTCGCCAGCCAGCTCGACCCAGCCATCCCCACCCTGCCCGAGCGACTCCAAGCCGCCGGGTACCAGACCGTCGCCATGGGATCGAGCTTCGAGGTCATGGCCGACATGTCCAAAGCGGACGGCAAGCGCAACGCCTTCAAGCGTGCCGGCCTCAACCCGTCTCTGTCCTTTGGTCGCGGCTTCGATCGCTTCGTCTTCACCGGCAACCGAAACCAGCCCACAGACGTGATCCCATGGCTCCGAACCCAGTCCCAGCAGCCCTGGTTCCTGTGGGTGGTCTTTGGCTCCCTGCACTGGCCCTATGGCGCGGCTGCCGAGGTCAGTGAGCAGTCCCGCTTCGACCCATCCAGCACCAATGGCGTGGTGACCTCATCGCGCCCGCCGGGCTTCCGAACGGTGAGCCGCATCTACGGAAACCGCCTCTACAGCGAGGTCGGCCCCGAGGGGGGCGAGCCACTCACTGCGCGAGACCATGCCCTGCTCAACGCCCGCTACGACGTGGGCCTGTGGGATGCCGACCGCTTCATCGGCGACCTGATCGACAGCATGACCCCGGAGCAGCTCCAGTCCACCCTCATCGTGCTGTATGGAATCCACGGCGAAGACCTCGGCGAGCACGGATACTACGGCCACTACGACATCTTTGACGTCGAGACCCGCATGACGATGGTGGTGCTCGATCCCAAGCTGCGCCGCTCCGGCGTGCGCATCTCAGAGGTGACCGAAGGCGTAGACCTCGCTCCCACGGTCCTCGATCTCGTGGGACTGCCTCCGCTCTCGAACATCGACGGCGTGAGCCTCGTGCCTGCCATGGAGCAGGGACGTGGAGACCCGAACCGCACCGCCATCGTCGAGCGCGTCCCCCTCTGGGAAGACATCTTTCGCCACAAACACTCCGTGCCGGACGAATTCAGCGAGCGGGTCAACGCGCGCCTCGATCAGGGCGTGTGGCGAGACCGAGCCATCCGAGACTCAAAGTACAAGCTCATTCACCGCACCGCGCGCGAGGTCGAGGCCGAAGTAAGCTGGTACGGCTACCTCACTGGCTCCCCGCCACAGCGCCCCGAGTGGGAGCTGTACGACCTCCGGGAGGACCCGACCGAACAGATCAACGTCTACGAGACCCGAGCCACGGAGGTCACAGGGCTCCAAGCCCGGCTGCTGGAGTGGGAACAGTCAGTGGAAGCGGACTAGCATGCCCAAACGATCGTCTCGACGACGGAGAACATCGCGGCGAAGACTCCTGGCCTTCGGGCTCGGAATGATCGTGTTGGTGGTTTCTCTGGAAGTAGGACTCGGCCTCGCCTATCGGGGCTTTGTCTTGCTGCAAGAGCACCAGAACCACGCCGACGCCACCCAAGGCGAGCTACGCATCCTCTGCGTCGGCGAGTCCACCACGGCCGTCGCTGGAGACGAGACCGGCACACTGCTCGTGACGCGGACCGCCTACCCGGCACAGCTCGAACAGATGTTGCAGGAGCGCGCCCCCTCTCTGCCCTGGCGGGTCCTCAACGGTGGCATCATGGGGGGTACCTCGAGCACGGTTCTACAGCGGCTCGAGACCGATATCGACACGATACAGCCTCATGTGATCATCGCGATGATGGGGATCAAAGACACCCCATCCGAGTGGACCCCGTTCGGTATTGCGCTCCCTTCCTGGATGCACCACCTCCACCTGGTCCGCCTGACCATCTGGCTGCTCGAAGACATCTCCCTCGAAGCCAGTCCCCGACCCATCGACGTCCACACCTTTGCTGATCTCCCCACCTGGGCGAAGGAACGCTTCGAGAACGCTGGCAACCACATCCAAGAGCTCAGGATTACCGAGAACCGAGATGCGATTGACCGCCTGAAGGTTGGTGTCTACCTGCTTCAGCTCGGTCACGTCGACCTGGCCCTGGAGAAGGTGCAGGCCATTGTCGAGTCCGAGGACGTGGGAATGGTGTTCTACGCCCGGGTGCTCGCAGCAGACGGACAGGCCGACGCCGCCACCACGGTCCTCCGATCGGCCATGGCCGCTCACCCCGAGGAGGGACTGTATGCGGTCGCCCTCGCCGAGAACCTCCGACGCCAGCACAAGCATGAGGCAGCGCTCGCTGTGCTGGACCAGCTCGATGCCATCGGCCCGTCTACAGTCGAGCGCTTCTACGCCAGCCTCGTACGGGCGGAGGTCTTTCTCGACAGCGATCGACCGCGCGCGGCCCTCAATGCACTGGACGTAGAGGTCCCCAAGCTCGTCGGTGCCCAGCGAGAAGTACTGCCAAAGCCCAGACTGTTGGCCACCTCCGCCCGCGGACGGACCCACCTGGCTCTCAAGGACTGGGAGGCCGCGGAACGTCATCTGCTCGATGCACTCAAGGTCGATCCGAGCCGACAGGCAAATATGTACATGCTGTCCCAGGTGTACCGGGAGACCGGTCAGCTCGAGGCCGAGGCAGCCCTGCGCCGTCAGATGGTCGAGCGCTCCGGCAGGGTGGCCGAACACTTCGAGCTCGCCAAGCTGCTGCGCCTGTCGGGCGACGCAGCCGGCGCCCGAGCGGTGATGCAGGAGGCGGCCGTTCAGACCCCAAGCCTCATCGAGAACTACGCGCTTCTCTACGAGATGGCCCATCGAAAGGGCATCCAGTTAGTGGTGATGCAGTATCCGGGCTTCTCACTGGAGAGCCTGGAGCGCTACGCCCCCGCAGTCAATGGCGTCCGGCACATCGACAACCGGGACGTCTTCGCGGCCGACCCAGCAGGCTACTTCTTCGCGCCCACCTACCCCCAGTCGTTCAGCCACTACACGCAAGAGGGGGCACAAGTCCTCGCAGACCACGTCGCCGAGACCGTGCTCGAGCTCCCCATGGTGGTGGCCCGACGCACAGAAGAGAGCACGCGCTGAGAGACCTCAGCCCAGCACCATGCCCGCATCAGACACCCGCACGTCGATCTCCCGAACCCCGGTCATCAGGCGCAGTCCCGAGTCGCTTCGCGCCACGACGATGTCTGAGGGAAACGATCCGTCGGACGCACTGAAGACCAGGACTCCACCCACATCCGGCTCCAAGATGTCGGCCAAGGCAGAGGCCTCTGCTGGCGACGCCCCCTCCATCACGAAGAGCACTGTGACGGGCAGTCCTGGGCGGTCAAACAGATCGATCAGGTGATCCTCCACCGCAGCTCGACTGGTGTCATGCAGCACATAGACCGGGCCACCCGAGGCCTCCGGAAGCGGCAAAGAGTCTGGAATCACCAGGAGTACACGATGGGCGCGCGCCATCGTCTGGACCAGAGCAGCCACCACGACATCACGGTCCGACGGCTCCACCCGCCAGCGGCTCAGTCCCCGATGCAGAGCCGGTGTTCCAGGGCCCAGCATGGGCGGCTCGGCCAGGCGTGGAATGCGCATGGGTCGCAGGGGCGGACGACTGTTGCGGATCGCGAGACCGAAGCCCAAGAGCATCATCAAAACACCCGCCCCGACAGGAAGCCACGGGGTGAGATCACGGGGAGCCGATGGACTGGTCACCGGTGTCGAGGAGCGGCGGGCGCGCTTACTCTCAGAGCTCTTGTCCGAGCGGCCAGCGGGGCTCTTGACCGCTGCTTCTTCCGGACTGGCACCCGTAGAGACCACCGCGCTCGCCTGCACGCCCGACCAGCCATGGGACACGACGAGATCGCGAGCGGAGTCACCATCAGCCCACATGACAGTGCCCGCATCGATGACTTCGCCGTTCAGCTCGACGGAGACCTGAACGGAGCGCGCGTTGGAAGGCGCCGTCCCCGCCCAGATCCCATCGTCTGCCGAGACATCGGGCTGCTGGCCGGCATCATTGAGCTCGACGCGGATCGGAGCGCCCCCCTCTGTCGGAGTGAGCACCACGACCGGGGCATCGCTGAGGAGAGGGCCGTCCGAGTCAAAGCGCACCACGATGCCCAGACCCGGCCCCGCAGAGGCAAGACCACAGACGAGGCTCCACAAGGGAAGCAAAGACAGCATCATCTGCGTCTCCAAGACGAGGGACGATTGAAAGTATCACGGACGCGCCTTGCCAGCCGCAGGACCAAGAGTCAGCAGGTGGTCGGCTACCTGTTCTGCCAGCAGATGGGCACCATGACGGGTGTAGTGCGAAAAGGAGTGGGGAAATCCAGGCTCGTGAAAGCACCGATCCGGGTCGGCGGCAAAGACACGCTCGTTGTCAACAAAGCTCACATGATCGGCGGGCGGCGCATACTTGTGCAGGTCGACCAGGCTGAAGCTCGGGTACTGCATCACCACGAGGTGAATCCCCCGCTCACGGGCAATGGCGTAGAGCCGCTCGTGAGACTCCCGCAGCGAAGGGATGGTCGCGACCGCTTCGTCGAAGAGCAGCCCCACCTGCTCGGCGTGTCCCTGCTGACGAAACAGCTTGCCCAGCTCCATGTACTCCGCGAGCCGACCCTTCTGCGTCAGCAGCTGGCGACGCACATCCGCCTCCGCCTCGAAGCGGCCTTGCTTGCGGTAGGCCTTGGACAGCAGCCACATGTTGGCGTGGTCGCCGGAGGCTTCGGCCACCGCCGTCTCCAGGGCACGG
>Ga0115012_10002951_pt1 | contig 10015 bp, 9 predicted proteins | sample TroAtlMetagenome_FD_88706 | JGI IMG/M metagenome (GOLD analysis project Ga0115012, IMG submission 88706) | Marine eukaryotic phytoplankton communities from Atlantic Ocean - Tropical Atlantic ANT10 Metagenome | ecosystem: Environmental > Aquatic > Marine > Oceanic | place: Tropical Atlantic Ocean...
AAAGTTTTCATACTTAGATAATGACTTGTCTTTTTTAATCATATTTGGAATCCATATAATAATAATAAATGATATCAAAGCAATGATAGGAGCCCAATGCATAGCCAACAAACTAAATCCTAAATAAATTAATAACTCACCTAAATAATTAATATTTCTGATTTTACTAAACATCCCATCTTTGATTAGATTGTTTGAATGATATTTTAATTGAATAAATTTTTGCATATCAGATGTAAAATGAAGGAAGACTCCGAATATATACATTGAAATACACATAGCAATATACCAGTTAGAAGGATATATGCCATTAGGTATATTGTAAGTTATAATAATATAAGGAGCAATCCAGTATAATGATAATCCAAACCAAATTAATAATCCATACCATATAGAACATTTTAATTCCCACTGTTTATCTGGAAAAATTTTGCTTTTTAAAATCCATAATATCCCATAAGTGCCATGTAAAGCTAAATATATATATATGCTAATATTATTAGCTGATTCAGAAATTAATCTATCATTAAAAATAAAGATTAAAAATAATATATATAAAAACGTAGCGCCTTTATGTGAATCTATATAATGCTTTTGTTTCATAAAATATCCTTTATTTTATTAACTGCTTCTATATAACCATCTATACCTTTGCCTGAAATAGTTGCTTTGCAAACATCAGATATTACCAAATTCTTTCTAAAATTCTCTCTATTAAAGACATCAGTTAAATGGACTTCAATACTAGGTAAATTAATTGCAGCAATAGCATCTCTAATTGCATATGAATAATGAGCAAAAGCTCCTGGATTAATAATTAAAGCATTAAACATAAATGATTCATGAATTTTATCTATAATTTTTCCTTCGTGATTAGATTGAAAAAAAGAAAAATCTATTTCAGGAAAATGAGTTTTTATATAATCAAATAATTCATTTTGGGTCTTAGATCCATAAATCATTGTCTCTCTTTGCCCTAACAAATTAAGATTAGGGCCATGTAATATTAAAATCTTCATATCTAAATTATTTTTAAAATATCCTTTATTGAAATATCATCACATATCATTGGACACCCAATGTTCTCTAACAATATAAATCTAATACTATTATTAGTTGTTTTTTTATCAAAATTAATTTTTTCTACATCAGATTTTTCTAATTTATAATTATTTTTAATTTTTAGTTGATTAAAAATATCCATAATAAAACTATAATTTTTATCTGAGATTATCTCTTTATAAAGAGAGAGTTTTAAACTTAAAAGCATACCATTAATAATCGATTCACCATGAGTAATATTTTGAAATTGATACTTGCTTTCTATAATATGACCTAAAGTATGGCCAAAATTTAAAATATTTCTATAACCTTCATCTAGTACATCTTTTTCAATAAAAATCTTTTTAACTAAACAGCTTTGATAAATTATATTACTAATTAAATCTATATCTTTAACTTGTACTATACAGCTATAATTCTTAATTAAATTATCTAATATTTTTGAGTCTGAAATTAAACCATACTTAATTATTTCACCAATACCGCTATGCACCTGCTTCTCATCAAGAGATTTTAAAAAAAGGGGATCAATACATACTAATTGAGGCTGATGGAAAGCTCCCAATACATTTTTTACCCCTTTATAATTCACTCCTGTTTTACCGCCAATAGATGAATCTACCATAGCAAGCAATGTGGTTGGTACATTTATATATTTAATCCCTCTCATAAATATAGAACTTAAGAATCCTACGATATCTCCAACTGTTCCTCCACCAAGAGCCACTAACACTGTATCACGCTTACAATTTAAATCCATTAAAGAGTGTGCTAAATCTTGAATGTAATCAAGAGATTTAAATTTCTCTCCATCATTAATCTCTAACTGCTCAATATCATAATTATGATTTTTAAAATCAGATATAATGTCGGGAACATATAAAGATAAGTTAGAGGGGAAACATAAAATAAATTTTTGACCTTGGTTAAAATCACTTATATAAGATGCAAGATTCTGTGATATTGATTTTTGAATAACAATATCATAAGAGATATGATTTGAATTAATTGATAATTTCATTTTTAATTAATTTTTCTTTTATAATCTGAGCACTATCAACTATAGTTTGATTATTAGTATTAATAACTAAATCAGCAATATCATGATATATTTGTGCTCTATCATTAAATAACTCTGTAAATACATCTATATTGATGTGACCATTTCTCTGGGACTGAATCAATGGGCGAAAGACATCTTGATTACTTACTCTATCTAGCAATATATGCATTGAAGCTTCTAGATATATACAGTAATTCTTTTTCATAATTTCCTTATTTAAAGAACTTAAAATAGCTCCACCACCTACAGAAATAATTAAATCTTTATTAAGGCTATCAATTTTTAAAAGTTCTTTTTCTTCTATATTTCTAAACTCTTCAATCCCATTTTTTAAAATATAATTATCAGAACCAATTAAATGATCAACATCTAAAAATGACATTCCAACAATCTTAGATAATGCTAAACCAATTGATGTTTTGCCAGCTCCCATCATACCAATTAAAAAAACTTTTTTATTCATAATTTAATATTGGGCGCTTGCTTTAAGATGAGCCTTAAATTGTTTAATTGAATCACCACCAAATTTATCTAACATAGTATCTGCAATCGCAAAAGAAAGCATATGCTCAGCAATAATAGAAGCTGCTGGAACTGCGCATGTATCAGAACGTTCTTTATGTGCAGATTCTGTTGCTTTAGTATTAATATCAACTGATTTTAATGAGCGACTAAGTGTAGGAATAGGTTTCATTGACATATTTAAAACCAAAGGGCTTGCATTACTCATTCCACCTTCAATACCACCAGCGCTATTAGAATCTCTTGAGTATGAGTCTTTATCCCATGAAATTTCATCATGATATTCACTCCCTAAAACATTACCCACAGAACCAATAGTTAGAGATTTAAAAGCATTAATAGATAGCATTAATGATGCGATTATAGCATTTAATTTTTTATCCCATTGAATATAACTACCTAAACCATAAGGCAGACCTAAAGCAACTACCTCCATAGCTCCGCCTATTGTATCACCGTTTAATTTACATTCGTCTATTACACGAACCATATCATCTTCAATAGATAAGTTATAACATCTAAATTTTGATTGATCTACTTGATTATTTAAGTTAGAATAATCAGACTTATTCAACTTAGTATTATCAACTACTGAACCAATACTTAAAACTCTACTTTGAATAGAAATATTAGCCTCAGCTAAAAATTTTTTACATATAGCACCCAAGGCAACTCTCATAGCAGTTTCTCTAGCTGAGGACCTTTCAATTACATTTCTAATATCATCAAAATCAAATTTTTTGATACCAGCTAAATCAGCATGACCAGGCCTAGGTAAAGTAATTTTTCTAATATTTTCTTCTGTAGGCTCAACTCCCATTTTATCAACCCAATTTTGATAATCTTTATTATCAATCATAATAGCAATTGGAGAGCCTAAAGTTTTTCCATGCCTTACTCCAGATATAATCTTGACTTGATCCTTTTCAATTTTCATACGTCCACCTCTACCATAACCAAGTTGTCTTCTAGATAATTGCTGATTAATATACTCTTTTGTAATTTCTAAACCTGCTGGTATACCCTGAATAATTCCAACCAATGCTTTACCATGTGATTCACCTGCAGTTAAAAATTTTATTTTAGTTAACATTTAATCCCTTTTTAAAGTTGATTTTAAATCATATAAATCTACATTTTTAAATATATTTTTACTAAACCAAATATTAATCGAAGCCAAAGCTTGGTAAATAAGCATATCTAAACCATCAATATATAATTTTTGATGATTTAGATTGATTAAATTTTGATTTTTTGTGGATAACTTTGTGTACAAAAGGTCTATCCATATATTTTTTCTTGATATAAAATAATCTATAAATTGACTTTCATTATTTATAAAATGATTTGGACTGCAATTGATAACAACAGATTCTGATTCGAGATCATTATCTAATATATATTGCACATTATCCCTATCATATAACTCAATTTCTGAACAACCCATTAAACTAATCGCATAAATAACTGCATGATGAGCACCCCCTAAACCAATAACCTTAATTTTTTTATCTAACAAATCAATATTATTGAATTGTAGCATTTTAAAAAAACCAAACCAATCTGTATTATGACCCAAAATACACTGATCCTTAAATTCAATACAATTCACTGCATTAATTTGACTACACTCATCAGTTACTTTATGCATATAAGGGAATACACTCATTTTATATGGGTTAGTAATATTTAAACCATGAATATTATTTTTTTTATAATTTTTTAATAATTGATAGATTTTAGCTGAATCTGCTATTTCCATTAATTGATAATTTGCATTTAGATTTAGCTTTTCAAATACATAATTATGAATTAAAGGACTTAAACTATTCTCTATATTTTTGCCAATTAAATAAAAATTTCTCATGCAAAAATTCCTTCTACCATCGATATAAAATTAGGGAAAGATTTATTATATGAAGTATCATTCATATCATAATATACTTTTTCGCTTATAAGACGATTTGCAATATAAAATGACATAAAAATCCGATGATCATCAAAGCTTTTTATTGTTGTATTATACAATCTTTTTTTTCCTTTAATTACCAAAGAATCATCTTCAAGCTTTGCATAGCCACCCATAACCTGAATATTATCTATGATAGATTTTACTCTATTAGATTCTTTTACTTTTAGCTCTGCAATACCATGAATAACTGTTTCTCCTTCTGCATAACATGCTAAAACTGACAATATCGGAATCTCATCTATCATTCTTACTGTACTTATTTTATCGATTACAATACCTCTTAAATTATCTGAATAATCAATAGAAATATCTGCAATAGGCTCTCCATACATTATCTGCTTGTTTGAAATATTAATCTTAGCGCCCATTTGAATTGCAGCTTCTAAAAAACCAATTCGATACTTATTTATTCCGACATCATTTATTTTAATACTGCAACCCCTTTTTAATAGAGCTATACAAATAATAAAAGATGCACTTGAAAAATCACCGGGTATTTTCATATCTATATTTTTATTAATTTTAGCGCCACCATTAATTTCAATTTTATCTTCGTTTACATGAATAGGATATCCTAAGCTAATTAATAAATTTTCTAAATGATCTCTAGTATGAATCTGACCTCTTAAAGTACTCTTTCCATTAATAGACATAGCATATAAAATCAATCCGGACTTAACCTGTGCACTTGGAATATCTAAATTGTAATCAATTGATTTTAAATCAGTCCCTTTATTTATTTTAAGAGGCAATTGATAATTATTAGACACAATATTAACTCCACAATTTTTAAGAGGCTGTACAATTCTTTTCATTGGACGTTGTAGCAATGTAGAGCTTCCTTGAATTTTTACATTTGTATTTAATCCAGAAAAATAACCAATCAAAAGACGAGCGGTTGTCCCTGATTCATTACAATCTATAATAGAATCTTTGAATAACAAATTAGATGAATCGATCATAATTTTATCATTTATAAATTTGTATTTTAAGCCATAATTATGAAAAATTTTCAATGTACTTAATACATCTTCATTAGTAGGAAAATTATCAATTTGATGCTTCCCTTTTGCAAATGAAGCTAATATAAGAGCTCTATGCGCAATAGATTTATCCCCTGGCAAAGAGATATGTGAATAGCCTGTTTTAGATAACTTCATTAATAAAATTTTCTATCATTTTTAATCCAAAATCCGTTTCAATAGATTCAGGATGAAATTGAAGACCAAAAATTAATTTATTTTTATGCTGAATAGCCATAATCTCATTGTCTGATTCAGTTTTGGCAATAATCTCTAAACAATCTGGAAATTCATTAAAAGAAGCTACTAAAGAATGATACCTTGTAGCCTGGAATATTGAATCAATATTTTTAAATATTTTAGAGTTGGAGTAGTGCTTGATTAAATGCACCTTTCCATGGCATACTTTATCTGCATTTTTAATTGCTCCACCAAAATTCTCTATAATTGCCTGATGACCCAAACAAATTCCTAACATTGGTATAGTAGAAGCATGTAATTTAATGAGATTTGGCATTTTTCCTGCATCACTTGGTCTGCCTGGACCAGGAGAAAATATAATAGCTTTAATTTTTTTTTCATCTAAACTATCAATCTTAGAATCATCATTTTTTAACACTACAATATCATTATAAAATTGCCCTACATACTGAAATAAGTTATATGTAAAAGAATCGTAATTATCTATAATAACAATCAACGAATTCTCCGATTTAATAACTCTCCTAATTGTATAATATTAGAATTGCCTGGAATAATATCTTTTGCAATTTTATAGTGTTCTAAACTAGTCTCAAAATTTTCTAACTCAAGATAACAAACTCCCAGATAAGCATGATACTTACCTATCTCAACAGGATAATAATATACTATATCTTCAAAATATGGAATTGCTTTGTTAAAATTCTGATTTTCAAAATGATAAATTGCCATATATTGAGAATATTTTAAAAACCCATTAAAACACATTAAAGAGACAGCAAAAATAAGAAGATTTCTTCTTATTAAAAGTGAAATATTATGATTAAAAATTAATAAAGTTATAATTGAGGCAAAACCAAAAGATAACATGTGCCCTATATTAAATAGTCCATCTAATAATAATCCAAATAATAAACAAAAAGGAATCATAATTAAATCCTGATCTCTCAATGAAATAAATTTTTCTTTAATTGAGTTATGCAAATAACTAGTCTTCTTGAATGCAAAATCAATTATACTAATATTATCATAATCATTTATTGGATTTTTAAATTTATAACTCAATGCATTCTCAGGACAGTCGTCAATACAAATCATGCATGAAGTGCAATTTGAATTAATAACTTTATCAAAATTATTAACTTCACTACTTACATCAATTCCAATTGGACATCCTGATGTACACATATTACAATTAGTACAATCTCCTGTTTTTCTAACCTTAAAAGTTGATAGGGAAGTAGGTAATTTTAAAAATGCTCCCCAAGGACATACAAATCTACAAAACCCTTTTCTACCTAAAAAATATACAATTAAAAATCCATCAACTATAAATGTTAAACTGCCAATAACTACCCCTGGAAGAAAAGCCCAGACTTCAGGGTAAGATAAATTTAAAGATAATTGCCAATTTGAACTTGGACTTATTGCTTTTGAAATATTTGGAATAATATAAAAATTGAATAATATAAAAAGAGGTAAAAAAGTAATTAGGCGAGAATTAATAGTTTTTGGTTTAATCCCAAATTTATCAAAAACCCACCAAGCTAATTCCTGCACTGCACCAAAATGACATAGCCACCCACAAAAAAAACGACCAAAAATTAAGGTGCTGAAAAAAGCAAAAATAACCATTATTGAACCAGCATTTAATACCCCTGCCCCAATAAAGCGATCAAAAAATTCCTGAAAATCAAAACTTCCTACAACCGTATTTTTTAACCATAAAACATGTACTAAAATTAAGATATGAATTGCAATAAAAGATATAAGCCTATATTTTTGCATGACATATTAATGTACAAAAATAAAATTCACTAGAAAAACAATATCCGTAATATCTAATGCATTATCTGCATTCATATCAGATGACCATAGTTGCTCATCATCAAATAATGTGTTATCAAAAAAATAATTAATTGATAATAAAACATCTAATATATTAACAATCGAATCATCATTAGTGTCGCCTTTACTTCTAGAAAAAGGATGAGAAATATTTTCAAAAATAGTATATCTTGTATCAGCCTGTATTGGCCCTGGATAAACAATGATTTTAGGTTGATTTGTATTAACGTCTACACTAGGCCATTTTACTGTTATACTATCAATAGCATTAAATTGCCCTAATCCAAAATGAAGCTGCAAAGGATCCATACTTCCATGACCTTTACCTGCAATAATTTCACGCGAGATGTTTTTATCAGGCAAATGAACAATAACCCTCGCGCCAATTGCAGAACGATTAGAATAGGGAGACCATCCTGAATTAGGTAGCCCAATTATGGAACCTTCTAAATCCAATTTAAGCCAATGATTCACTAAACTTAATGAGTCAGGAGAAATATTTTGATATAATAAACTTGTATATTTCGGACCATTATCACCACCAATCATTTGCAAACCAGGAGCAAATACATCTAGCCAACCATCATTATTATAGTCTGCAGGAACCACATCTTGAGTAGCGGACTGGAAAAATGGTGTATAAGTCTCATCCCAAACTCCTGATTCAGAATTAAGGTATAAATCATCTTCATTTTTAATATTTGCAGCCCAAATATCAATATAACCATCATTGTTAAAATCTCCCCAAGCAGAACCATTACTCAATGAATCAGACTCTAAAGACACCTCCATACTTAAATTTGAGAATGCCTGACCTGCATTATTTTTAAATAATATATTGTCTCCCCAATTTGAAAGATATAAATCAAAATGATCATCGTTATTAAAATCACCCCAAGCTGCACCATATCCTGTACTACCAGATGGACTGGCATTCAAATCATCAATACCTTTATCTAATGCTACTTCAATAAAAAATGGATTTGGATTTGGATTATGTATAATTTGATTTCCATTCTGTATTAAAGTCTGATTTTCAAACATCCAATTAATTCCAAATTTTCTAGGTATATATACATCTTGATCTCCATCATTATCATAATCAATAATAGCTAAAGTACGTGATGAACTAGTATCTAACCTAGATTGAATAAATGCATTTCTTAAAATTGGTTCACCTTGATTATTGAATCCATCATTTAAAAATAAATGAAACTGATTGAAAAATTTATCTTCAATAATAACCACATCTAAATCTCCATCTAAATCTGCATCAATAAATCCTTGACTATGAATAAATGGTACAAGATATGATGGCAAATATTCCTTAGTTTCATAAATATGATTTCCTTGATTCATAACAATCAAATGTGGTGAATTATCAAATTCTGTATTATATGTATCTTCAAGACTAGTGCTTGTAGATGGAGTAAATCTCCATTTTAAAATATCGGGGAACCCATTATTATCCATATCTCCTGATACTAAACCTGTACTACCAGAGTCCTCAATGTTATAAGCATCAGTCATTTCAGTAAAAAAACCATTTTCATTTTCAAAAAAATAAGATTTAGCATAACCATAATACAAATCCAAATCGTTATCTCTATCAAAGTCAATCATGATAGCACTTTTGGCTTTCATTTCTAAATAATTTGAGTTTTCACCAATATAAGAACTAAAAAGGCCACTAGTATTATCTTGGGGAGGCATATCTTGATCGGGAAATATTTCAGGACGATTACTATTTGTAACTAAAAAATATACCTCGTAGGCTAATAAGCACGCAAGAAGTAATGCTCCAGTTAAAACTACTAATCTTATATTTTTAAATGAAATTAAAGACATGTCTTAAATTAAAATTTTAAAATTAAATAATAAAGAAACAAATTGTTACCGCTAAATTTAATCATGATGGATTTTATCTACAATCTGAATTGCTATGGGGCATTCTTTTTTTGATAAATGCTTTAAAAGGTAAGTTTGAATATCTTTAACATTTAAATTATTGTTTAAGACCTCAACAAATGCGCTAATTATAGTTCCAATCTGATCATCATATTCCGTATCTAAATAAACATCAGAAATATCATGATGCTTAAATAAAATCGTTTTAATTTTGCTTAAACTAATATTTTCGCCACCTGTAATCACAATATCATCAGAACGCCCATTTAAAAATAAAAACTTATCTTTTATGCTACCTAAATCTGATGTTAATATGCTAGATGACATATCATTATTGTATTCATAAGGAGAAACAGTAGGACCCTCAATCAGCACTCTAGAATCTGAAATGACTATTTTATTATTTTTAAAACGCTT
>Ga0115012_10002952_pt1 | contig 10013 bp, 12 predicted proteins | sample TroAtlMetagenome_FD_88706 | JGI IMG/M metagenome (GOLD analysis project Ga0115012, IMG submission 88706) | Marine eukaryotic phytoplankton communities from Atlantic Ocean - Tropical Atlantic ANT10 Metagenome | ecosystem: Environmental > Aquatic > Marine > Oceanic | place: Tropical Atlantic...
ACGTAACCTTGGGTTTGGAATGAGAGCATGGCGTTCTGTTCAATGTTGGGACGGCAGGGAACTTGTCGGTCAGATTGAAGAGGAAGGTAAAGTGCATAACTCAGAACCAGACCCTTATGAAGTAACCAACCCAGAAAACTTTTTAGACTGGGTAAAAGAAACATTTAACAAGGAATAAAATGGCTAAAAAGAAAAAGAGTTGGTCCAGTGAAGACATCGACTCAAAGATGGCAAGTCCAGAAGGAACCGAAGGTGGTGCTCTGGAGAAGGCGGTAAATACACCAGTCAAGAAGAGTGCACCAGCAGTTAAACCAAATGCTGCAAAGTTTATGAACCAAGTATCCAAGAAGTGGGCTCCTCAGTTGATGGAAGCTTTCGCTAAGTTGGAAGGTGGGGCATCTATCGCTGACGCGATCAAAGGTGTACCAGCTGACGCTCGTTCTGCAGTTAAAGCTTATGGGAGAAGTTTAGGTGCCTAAAGACGCATTTGAGTTCGACTTTGACTTAGATGCCCAAGAGGACTGGGGGGAGATCGGTTTTTCTACGGAAGACGATCTCCGTTCTGGTGAGTATGAGGCGAAAGTTGAGATAGACCAGACCAAGACCGCTTTGGACTCTATGAAAGAAGACTATGAAAAGAGAATGAGAAGCTTAGAGAAGGCTATCGTTCCTCTATTGGTGAACCTCGCCAAAAACCCTGAGCGTGAGTATATTCTGTGGCCGAACCGAAAAGAAAAAATCGAAGGACAAATCGATAAAATATTGAGTTTGACACGTACTTATACTTGACAACCAGCAAATCTATGATACAATAATACTATGAAATTTGAGAACATCGACCTTCGCAAGGCTGACAGTCTTGTTAGAGAGATAGAATCCATCGTCACTAAATATAACATGAGTTATATTGAGGCCATTCTACACTACTGTGACATGCATAGTATAGATGAAGAGATGGTAGCTCAATACATAGTTGGTCCACTCAAGCAAAAAGTTGCAGAGGAGGCCAGCGACCTTCACCTAATAGAGGGTGAAAGTGAAACAACCGAACTAGCATTCTAGTTCACAATCGCAATACGACGCACATAACGTACAAGGAGTAATATGGATTTTTCCGCACTAAAGCGTTCCTCGCAATCCGACCTCGACTCTCTGAGGTCAGCCATTCAGAAAACAGAACAACAAGGTGGTGGTAATAACCAAGATGACCATATCTGGAAACCAGAGGTGGATGCATCTGGTAATGGTTATGCTATCATTCGTTTCCTTCCGGCACCTGCCAACGAAGAACTTCCTTGGGCTAAACTATGGACACATGGTTTTCAAGGTCCAGGCGGTTGGTACATCGAAAGGTCTCTGACCACTATCGGTGGTAAAGACCCAGTCAGTGAGATGAACTCACGACTCTGGAACTCCGGCGATGAAGACGATAAGGCTATCGCTCGTCAACGAAAGAGGAGACTGGAGTATTACTCAAACATTCTGGTCTTGAGTGACCCTAAGAATCCTGACAATGAAGGGAAGGTATTTCTCTATCGTTATGGTAAGAAGATATTCGCCAAGATTCAAGAGGCGATGAATCCTGAGTTTGAGGATGAGACACCAGTTAACCCTTTTGACTTCTGGAAAGGTGCAGACTTCCGTCTGAAGATTCGTAATGTCGATGGTTATCGTAACTACGACAAGAGTGAGTTTGATGCTTCGTCAGCATTGTATGATGGAGAGGATACCAGACTGGAAGAAATTTGGAAACAACAACATTCCCTGAAGTCATTCACTGACCCAGCTGAGTTCAAGACCTATGAAGAGTTGGAGGAGAAACTCCATCGTGTATTGGGTATTGAAGAGGCGAAGATGGGAACTAAGTCGGCCTTGGATGATGAGGTTGAAGACTACACACCAGTGTCTACTTCAGCTCCAGAACCAGTCCAGACTGCAAGTCCAGACCCAGACCTTCCTGAGAAGGAGGCAATTGCCCCAGAAGAGGCGAGTCAGTTAGACTTGGATTATTTCAAGAAGTTAGCGGCTCAGAATTAACCGATAGGTTCTGGTAGTTTCTGTTCAATGGCGGACAACAACTGGGCATTCGATGCTTGAAGTTGTTGTATCGCCCCTGTAATGGCGGTCATGGATGTATTGATCATTTCTATGGTTCCTGCCCCTGCTGCGGCTGTCACTGCCGCTTGTGCACCTGCACCGCCATCATCCTGTACAGTTTGACCTTCCATCATAGCCTGTGTTTGGGCTGGTAATACCGCGGTGGATGGTAACTCAGCTATAGGTTGTTTCTCCTGTAGTTTGAGTCTACTCAGTTTTAAGTCAGCAGAAAAGTTACCAAGTCCGTCCATTTGTTTTCGTGACTGTATCTCTCTCAACGAATCTTTAGCCTGTGCTTCGGTGAACCCATAGTTGTCCATTAGGTCTTGTCTCATCTCTCCACGGATATCACCTCTTCTCTTCTTACCCGCTAGTGCGTATCTTTCCTCATACTTTTCTTCAAAGGCTTTTATCTGTTCATCTGTCATAGCTCTTTGGGTCATTGCTGAGTCAGGAAGACGAACAGGATTCTTCATAAGGTTACTGATAGCCTCTTGATTTGTACCGACCGCTGCCAGTCCATCAGCAAGAGCCATAAGTCCTGACCTTATTTTATCTGGGTTGATACTGTCCATTGACAGGTCATTCATCATCTTGACCATCGGGTCAAAGTCACCACCAGAGAGAATGTTACCGATACCAGACTTTATTTTTCCTTCAGAGAATGTCAAGAATGCATCTGCGATACCCTGCATTCCCTGACCGATATTGAACATCTTGGTAGCAAAGTTTTCTGGCATCCTGTTCGCCAGAATCGCGAATGGTTTCAGAGGACCAAGTGCATCAAGTGGGTCTTCTATTTTGTCTGGGTCTTTACCCCCGAAGAATCCCTTGATACCATCGAAGAGAGCCTTACCACCTTTGACGATACTGTCAGCGACGGCTCCAGCGGTGAAGACAGCTAATGCTCCAGCGATGGCTGTCATACCAAGACCTACCTTGACCAAGTTGGAACCATCTACCTTTGAGAGAGGTTCTACCCAGTTGATAGCCCCACCAGCAAAGTCACCAAGGGCACCACCTATGTTTCCAAGAAGTTCCCTGAACCCAGTTCCGTCAATACCTATCTTTCCAAGTATCTCACCGATACCACCTACCACTGTAGTGAATGCGATAAGACCAGCACCCAAGAGTCCCATCTTGACAGGGAAGGACATCGGTATCAATGCACCAGCCGTGATGATACCAGCTAAGGTAATTGGGTTTATTTCGGACAAGGCCCCGAATGTGCCTGTAACCATCTTCTTCATTGCCGTTGTGTCAAGAGAAGACATATCTCTTTCTCCAGTATCTAACTCTGGAAGAATTTTATTTAAAATGGCACCACCAGCGGTGAATACACCAGCAAAAGCCATAATACCAGCCGCGAGAGAACCCATACCTTTTACTATCTTACCAGCCCCAATGTTCAACTTAGCGATAGCGATACCACCAGCGAAAACCGCGGAGATGGTTGCCGCACTTATGAGTGAACCAGTAAATGCGTCAGTAAATGATTTGACTCCTATTTTCATTATAGAGGTGTCAAGGTTCTTAATACCTTCAACGATTTTGACACCCTTGAATAATGAGTCTACACCAGCTAACAATGCATCTGCGGCGACAAACGTACCTGCAAATGCTATGATACCTGCTGCGAGAGCACCCATACCTTTGATCATCTGTTTGGGACCGACCTTCAACGCGGCTACCGCGGCCCCAGTACCCATTACAGCTATAAGTGTAGTTTCACTGATACCTTCAAAGGCACCGAACACAGTCTTCAAGAGTTTTGCGATTGACTCGCCTGGAACCTCAGTAAATGCCCCAAGTTTAGTGGTGATGAAGTCACCCGCAAGTAGAGCCGTTGCAAAACCTGTGATACCAGCACCGACAGCCGTCATACCTAAAGCTATCTTCTTTGCCATTCCCTTCTTACCCAAGGCCACAACTGCACCTGCACCCATAATGGCGAACAATGTCGCTGTCTCTTTGACACCATCAAATGCACCAAAGACATTCTGAATGAGTTTCTTCATTGAACTACCATCTATTCCCGCGGCATCACCCAACTTTGCGATAAAGTCACCAGCCATAATACCCAGAAAGAAACCAGAGATACCCATACCAAGAGCGGTCATACCACTCATCAGTTTAAGTTGATTCAATGCACCAAGTTTACTGGTGATGACACCTGCCGTGAGAATAGCTCCGAAAGCGACCAGACCTTCTACACCGACACCATTGAAGGCGTCAAAGAAGTTCTTCATTACTTTAACGACACCTTCACCAGCCGATGTTGCAAACTGCATCGCCTCACCTATCATCGCAAAACCGACAAAGAAACCAGCGATACCTGCACCCAGAGATGACATACCCAAGACGAACTTTGGTCCTACCTTTGAAATCGCCTTGAAGATACCACCTATCATACTGAACGCTCCACCAATGGCTCCGAAGATACCACCAATGAGTCCACCTTTCTTTGCTTCTTTCTTTACATCAGCGGGACTCATCTTACCAGCACCAGCCCCCTCTCTTGCAGCTTCTCTCGCTGCCGCATCTCTTTTGTCTTCCGCGGACTGTAGAAAGTTGAGTATGTTTGTTGATGTATCGGCTATTGTTTTGAGGGAACTTTGTTGATCATCATGTTGATCTTTGACATTTGCCTGGTCAAGGTCTCTCATTAACTCTTGAGCAAAGGCCATTTTGTCAGTGGACTTGAGGAGGTCTTGTTGGGCTTCCAGTTGGTCCATGATACCTTTGTTGGTAGCACTGGCCAAGTCTTTCATCTGACCAAACATTTCTGTCTGGTACTGGAGGATGGTATTCAACGTACCACGTTCACCAGAGGAGATACTACCCTGTTTTTCTATCTCGGCTTGTATGTCTAAAAGGAGTTCTGAGTTGTCGTTTGACGCTTCCTCGTTTTGCTCCTTCATCTCTTTAAGTTGGTCAACGACCTCATCAAAGGACATCTTTGGTTGTCTATCGCCTGGAACTGTCGCCTCTGGCATTTTACTCCTCTGCGTTTTTGGTTACCTGTTCCCAACCATCAGACTTCATGATTGAACTGATGTCATCTGGAGACAGGTCTTCTCCTCTATGGCCACCAAGAACATTAGAACCTTCTTGTTGACCTTTTTGTTGTTCCTCCATCTCACGAAGGTGTTGCATCAGAAGAAGAACGTGAATCTTCCTTACAAACGGCATCATGTGATTGAGGTCATACTGCGTGTACCCATGATGTTTGATAAGAGCAAAGTCTGTTCTTATCATGTTCTCAAGGTTATCGTGAGCCACGCATACTAGAAAAAATTGGCCATCCCCTCTAGTCTCTTGGACATAGACTTACTACAAACAGGACATCGGTATGTGACATCCATTCCCAGTTTGGGCATTCCGTCAAAGAACTCATTGATCTTTCTGAACTGACCTGAGTTCATAGAGTTGATGAAAGTGTCTAGTTCACCTGCATCTAACTGGTCTGGTTCGAAGATGTCACCATCAGTGGTGTACACTTGTTTGACACACTTCTTGACCATTGCAAAAATGTTCTCGGCATCATCTTCACCACCAACTTCTGACGCATCCATAATAGTTGGATACCTCATTTCGACACCGATATTATCTGTTATCAGAAACCTTGAGTTGGTTTTAGCTTTCTCTAAACCCATTACCTTGGCTTTGTTGAGTTCTACCGAACACTGAACTTCTTGTCCGACACCTTCACACTTCATTCCTTTGGCTGTGTCGTGGTCATCAACTGTAAGCATGAGTTCTTGTGCCTCACCTACAGACTGTGACCTGAGTTGTACAAACAGATACTCAAGGTCAAACGTTGGTATTTTGTCAACATCCATTTCCTCTGTCACACAGTTGTTGACTATCTGTTTCATTGCATTAGCGATCTCAACTTGGTTCTCTGTTCTCGCCGCTTCTAATAATATTCTTTCTTCAGAGACTAAGAAAGGTCTCAGTGTTAGTTTCTGTCCAGTGGACGGAAGTGAGACCTGAAACATTCTCACATCTAATTTTGGTAACTTCATAATCTACTCGTTATAGGGTTATTGGTCTAAAGCTGGGTCTGTCTCAGCCGCTGCTGATATCTTGTCAAAGGCTCCAACCGCTGCTCTTCCGACTGAGTTGTTTTGGTTTATTGCGTCAAGGATAGCATTGTTTGGTAATTGTGCCTTGGTAAGTTGTCCAGCCAGTTTGGATAGTCTCAATGACTCCGCTGCACCAGACACTTGAGCACTAGAACCAAGTACCTTGTGTATTTTAAATGTCACGTTGAAAGTCAGAACTGCTTCGTCCATAGTCAGTGACAGGTTACTTATCGCTGAAGGCCAGGCTCTGGTAATGTAAAAACTCAAGTGTTCTTGAGCGGGGTTTCTTAGTTTACTCTTACCACCAGAGTGCCACACTTGGTCTTTGGCCTCGTCTATCTTGTTCTCGTCTAAGAGTTTGACTCTTACGTTACAAACATTGTCATCCGAATATGTCTGGTTAGCAAAACCAGTTGAGACACAGTAGTCCATCCAGTCCAGAAATGTGTCATAGGTTGACTTCTCCGCACCTGTACCAGCACTGACCAAGAATGTGACACCCAAGTCTCCTACTGAAGTTGCATATCCGTAGGATTGGGGTTGTGTCAGACCAAACGTTTCTTTGGTCATCACGTTCCTGCCAGGGAGGTCTATAGACTGACAGAAGAAAATAGAGTTATTGAGGTTCTCTACTGCTCTTGATAGTTTGGGTTTTGCCTCAAAGTGTATCAACCACTTGTTAGCTCTGGGTAGAGTACCAAACTTGTTGATCATTTCAGCGATCATCCTAGGCTCCTCATTGAGTCTTTCCAGACAGACTTCTCAGACATTTTCTGGAAACGTGCTACAGGTAAAAAGATGGCGACATCCCATTCGTCCGCGGGTATCTTTATCGCCAGTTTAATGTTTGACAACAAATATTTCTTTACACAAGGGTACACCTCATCAATCTTCTTCAGGACTTCCCAGTCAGCTTTGACGAATGTAGTTTCGTCCATCTTCTTGTTATTCAGTCTTCCTAACAGGGCGTCCATCAAGTTGGCTCGTGCCATAGGAGGTAAGTAGTGTAAGTTTATAGCGTACAGGTGTGGAGGTTTGAACTCAAATGGTATTGCCATTGGAAACCTATCCCAGTATGGAAGTTCTGCTTTGTACTTTGCGTCGTACTGAAAGAAGAACATCTGTCCTTTAACCTGTACCTTGGGACCATTGGCCAGTTTGAACTTAGGATACTGGGACAATAGTTCCTTGGGCGTCATCCCTGACATACCCTGAATTGCACTACCTCGTGCTCCCTTGAAGGTTCTCTTCGCTAGTGATAGTCCTTGTTGTATCTTGGACTTGAACCAACCAACGGCTCCTTTTTGTTTCTTCGCTGCGGAGCCTGTACGAAGAGACTTTTTAAATTTATCTAATAAAGAGTTTTCAGCCACGTAACTGTATTCCTAGTGTTTTGATTAGGGTTTTCTCTGTCCAGACCATAAAGTCGACACCTTTCTCTTCAGCCCACTTGTGAGCCGCGTGCCACTTAGCCTGGTTGACCCAGTAGGTCTTCATCTCTTTGAGATACCTACGTGGTCGTTTGGACTTCATTGTCACTTTGGGAGGTTTAGTCTGTGCTTGAGGTTTTATCTCAATCAACATCTGTTTACCATTTACCATTTCTATCATAAGGTCAGGGAAGTATCGATGAGGTTTTCCATCTGGACCCTTGTAAGGTATCCATATCTCCTCACTCGCCCACTTCTTTACCTTTGGGTTAGTATCTAGAAACGCAAATGTCTTTCTCTCCCACGAAGAGCGATATACAACATTGTCCACATCCCCAACGTATTTTTCACGGCATTTTACTCTATATTTACCTTTTTGTATTCTACTCATCCTATCTATTTAGTCCTAAATAGATAGCAATAATATTTCATAGGAGTCAAATGTCAGGTCTTAACACAGGTAGTTCGATATTCGTCAAATGGCCGAAGTATCTCGCTGGGTCAACCCCCAAGTCAGATGAGAAGTATGAGAAGAATTTTATGATGTTTTATTTCTTAGACCAAGGTGACTTGTCCAACAACTTCGCTCCTACTCTCAAATATTCAGTAGCTTTACCTGTCCCAAAAGACCCACTCAAGTCCACGTATTCCGCTGGATATGGAACAGGAGATGTCTCAACTGCGACCAGAATTGCACTGGAAGCTGCAGCTGCGGGAAACGTATCTGGTGCAGGTAATGTAAAGGGGAGTGTAAGTGCTCTCGTGTCCAGTGTAAAGAACGCAATGGGAGGGGTCAAACAAGGAGATACAGGTGATACGGCCAAGAATGCGTTGAATACACTTGCAAAAACAGGTAACCTAGCAGGGGCTTTACCCGCTGGAGTTCAAGGTGTTTTACAGAGAATCACCAAGACTGTAAAGAATCCATACACCTTTATGATATACAATGGACCAGAGTTTCGTAGTTTCTCAGCCAGTTGGTTGATGATACCAGATAACGAAGAAGAAGCAAAGTCCATACAGGACATTTGTCGTATCTTCAAACTAGGTATTCACCCAGGCACCACAGAGATAGGTGGAGGTGAGGCCTTCAAGGGAATATGGAAGATACCTTATATTGTCATTCCTGAAATATTCGTCTACACTCATGGTGGAGCAGAAGCCTTTACACAACCAACTCACCAGTCAATCAAGTCAGTTGATGGAAGTGGTTCATACAAACCAGTTCAACGTTTCAAAACTTGTGTCCTCAAGTCTGTCGATGTGGACTTTGGAGGTACAGGTGCTATGATGCCAACCTTCTTCAATGACGGACAACCATCGGCTACGTCCCTGAGTATTTCGTTTCAAGAAACAGTTAAACTCACACAAAATGACGTACTGAAAGGATACTGATGGCTGATACAGGATACTTTTCCAACTTCAAGAAAGTTCAGTATGACATAGACAAAACTGGTAAGTTCCAGAAAGTCCCTGACCTCACACGTGTTGCTAAGTTTCGTGGGTCAAAAGTGGACATGGTTCGTCAGTTCATGCCATACTATATCCCAGATGGAGAACGCCCTGACATCACATCATACAATACTTACGGAGATGTCAAGTACGTCTGGATTATATTCTTTGTTAACAACATCATGAACCCATACACAGACTGGCCTCTGTCACAGAAACAACTTACCAAAAGAATGGTTGACAGATATGGTTCTGTAGCTCTTGCTGAGTCTACAGTACACGAGTACAGAGATGCAAGAAATAATAAGATAGACCACTACAGATATGTGATGTTGAAGGACCAACCCCAGTCGCCAGGACCAGCAAGAATCGTCAGTAAGTTTGAGTTTGAAACTGACGCCAATGAAGGAAAAAGAGAAATCATTCTACCACAAGAAGCATTTTTACCAAACCTTCTCACAGAACTAGGAAAGATATTTAAGTAATGCCAGTCAAAGGACCAGTCAGAGGTGCGTATCAGATAGACGAACTGGTACTGATGGACTTCTCTCAGAGAAACTTTGTTGACTTGGGTAACCACACTCAGTCAATTATAATGAAGGAGTCTATCTATCAACCTTATCTCACACTAGAGATAATCGTAAACGATACCGCTGCACTACACGAACAGTTACCTATGTTGGGTGAGGAAATCATCTTTATGTCTTGGAAGGACGGAGAGTCTGTCTCAAAGGGAGACCCAACTCGATACTTTCGAAAGATGTTTTATGTCATAAGTGTCACGAACCTAAAAGACCCAAAACCAACGGCACAGACATACACCATAAAAGCCGCCAGTCCTGAGTTTTTTATGGACAAGAAACTCAAGGTCTATGGAGGTTGGTCAGGTGACCCATACTCACAGATAGCAAAAGAAGTATACGACAAGTGGTTATCAAGACCATTG
>Ga0115012_10002953_pt1 | contig 10013 bp, 7 predicted proteins | sample TroAtlMetagenome_FD_88706 | JGI IMG/M metagenome (GOLD analysis project Ga0115012, IMG submission 88706) | Marine eukaryotic phytoplankton communities from Atlantic Ocean - Tropical Atlantic ANT10 Metagenome | ecosystem: Environmental > Aquatic > Marine > Oceanic | place: Tropical Atlantic Ocean...
AAGATTTGTAATGAGTTATCCCAACGAGCAATTACCTGCAGGACGTGATCTGAAAAGAACGCCCGTTTGGAGAGATCAGAAAGAAGATGGTGCAATATTTGGAAACAGCTGGGGATTAGAAGTTCCACTCATGTTTGGTCCAAATAATTTTAAAGAAGTTCCAAGCCTAAGAAGGTCAAATGCATTCGAACATGTTAAAGCTGAACACTTAAATGTCAGAGAAAACGTAGGAATGTTAGATATATCTGGCTTTAGCAGATATGAAGTTTCCGGACCTGGTGCAAGAGAATGGTTAAACCATTTATTTTCTACAAATCTACCAGAAAAAAATAAATCAAGATTGGCTGTTATGCTAGGTCATGATGGACGATTAAAAGGGGACTTAACTTGCTTCAATTGGGATGATGAAACCTTCTGGATAATGGGCAGTTATTATTTGAGAGAATGGCATATGAGATGGTTTCACGACCATTTGCCTGGCGGATTAAGAGACCTCAAAACCGGCGGCCATGTGGAAGTTAAAGATATAAGCGACAACATCTGCGGCTACTCAATTTCAGGACCAAATGCAAGGAAAGTTCTTGAGAAACTTACTTCAAGGGATATCTCAAATGAAAACTTTAAATTTATGAGTTGCCAAGAGATGGATGTAGGATTGATAAGGGCTAAAGTTGGACGACTGTCCGTAGCTGGAGAGCTAGGATATGAAATTAATTGCCACGCCCTAGAGTTGAGCGTCCTAAGAGAACTTTTAATAGAAGCAGGTTCAGAATATATGATCAAGGAATACGGATATTATACTCTTAATACCTTAAGATTGGAAAAAAGCTTTGGAATTTGGAATGCAGAATTCATGCAAGCATACACACCAGGGGAAACGGGGATGGATCGGTGGATTTCTTGGAAGAAAAACGTGAATTATGTTGGAAAGGTTCCAGCTACTAAGGAACGTGAAGCAGGGAAGGGTAAATTAAAACAAAGCCTCGTAACTCTCGAAATTGAAAATGCTGAAGCAGAGGCTGCCGGCTATGAGCCTTTATGGAATGGAAATACAAGGGTCGGCATGACCACCTCAGGCGGATATGGCCATTCAATTGATAAATCCCTTGCAATGGCACTTGTGGAACCTGAATTTTCTGAACCAGGGACAAGTCTAAAAACTCATATTGTAGGTGTAGAAAGAAATTGCAAGGTCATTAGTGTAAGTCCATGGGATCCGAAGGGAGAACGAATAAGAATGTAGTAAAGTAAATAAGTTAATTAAGGTTTAGATAATGATGAAAGATTTTTATAGAGATGGGAGAAAAATTGATCCCGCCAAGGGTGAAAAATTAGGCGACAATACTCCTAACGAAAAAAATAGAATTGAAATTGGACCAACTCAGCTAGCTTTTAAAGAGTGGGAAAAAGAGGCTCTAAATTTACCTGATATCCAGAAAATGCGTGCCTTTAGGTGGGAAAGGTTAACAAAACATATAGTTGAACGAGATTACGGAGGGCTTTTGGTTTTCGACCCTCTGAATATCAGATACGCAACAGACAGTACTAATATGCAACTCTGGAACACCCACAACCCATTTAGAGCAGTCCTTCTCTGTGCTGACGGCTATATGGTAATTTGGGATTATAAAAATTCGCCATTTCTCTCTTCATTTAATCCTTTGGTTAAAGAAAGTAGATCGGGGGCAGATCTCTTTTATTTCAACCGCGGGGATAAAATTGATATTGCTGCAGACCAATTTGCCAACGAAGTAAGATTACTTATACAAGATCACGGTGGTGCAAATAATAGATTAGCAGTCGACAAAATCCAAGTTCATGGCCTTAAGGCCCTTGAAGCACAAAATTTTGAAATCATGGAAGGCGAAGAAGTCACTGAAAAATGCAGATCTATAAAAGGTGAAGATGAAATATTAGCAATGAGATGCGCATCGGTTGCATGTGAAAATGCCCTTTATAAAATGGAAGGATTTGCAAGAGACATGGTTCCTTTAGGCAATGTTTCTGAAGACGATATATGGTCTGTGTTACATGCTGAAAATATTAAAAGAGGTGGAGAATGGATTGAAACCAGACTCTTATCCTCGGGTCCTAGAACAAACCCATGGTTTCAGGAATGTGGACCAAGAATTGTCCAAAATAATGAGATTGTTGCTTATGACACTGACTTAATTGGAAGTTATGGGATTTGCGTTGATATAAGTCGAACTATGTGGATAGGAGATAAAAAACCCAGACCTGATATGATTTATGCGATGCAGCATGCGCATGAGCACATACAAAAAAATATGGAAATGTTAAAACCAGGAGTTCACATGAAAGATCTCACTTTTAATAGCCATGTGCTCGATAAAAAATATCAAAAAGGAAAATATGGCTGCTTAATGCACGGTGTTGGATTATGCGATGAATGGCCTATGATTGCCTATACTGATAATTTTGTTGAGGGGTCGTATGATTATCATCTGGAGCCAGGAATGGCTCTATGTGTCGAAGCTTTGGTAAGTCCAGAAGGCGGTGATTTCTCTATCAAATTAGAAGATCAGGTAATAATTACAGAAACAGGTTTTGAAAATCTTACCCGCTTTCCTTTTGACAGCGCACTGATGGGAAACTAGTGAGTCATATTAGTTTAGTGATATTTCTGTTGCAGTCAGTTCTGAGTCATAGTTATAAATATAAACTCCAGAGAAATTGCTTTCTTTAAATACAAAAGTGTTTTTGAGGTCTGAAAAAAATTCTTTTGATTCTTCTTCAAATTTTTTGAGATCTTCACCTGTTTCAAACTTTAAATTTATAGAGACACTACCGCATTGACCTATAGAAATATTTAACGACCTAATATTATACGGTACAATTTTCTTCCCCAAACTGTCAGAACAAAAAGTAGCCGCTACTTTTGCTTCACTTAGCCCCGAAAATTTGTAACTGTAAATCTTTGCATACATATTAATTTAAACTAGCAAACATCTCATCAATGAGATCCTCTGCTGCATCTCCTTTTATTTTAACCTTTTTCATGGGCTTAGATTCTAACTTCATATCCATGAGCAACTGTCGCCCCATTGAAGATAAGATAACTTTCTCGGTTTCTGATATCTCGCAAAGGCCATTTTGTATCAGATTTCCAGATGACACTCTATCTACTGGTAAGTCAGCTGACATAGATAGAAAGAGTTTAAAGTCATCCAAGTCTAGTTCCCTATTGCCTTTTTGAAACACTCCTAAGGCTTCTAAAATTTTCTGAGAAGTCAATTCTTTCTGATCAATCTGACTGTCCAATAAAAGAGCAATGTTAGTTGTTATCTTTTTTATTAATTCGATTTGATGTTCTGACAGGGCCTTTGGATCGCTATTCATCATACAAAGAGTGCCGAGTGCATAATTATCTTTATTAATAACTGGAAAGCCTGCGTAACCAAGTATGCCTGTCCCATCCAAAATTTTCGGGTGGGTTTTCCAAAATGGATCTTTACTAATATCTTCCATAATAAGAGGCTCAGTATCTAATAACACATACGAACATATACTATTCTCATGCCTTAGACCTTTTTCACCAACTTCAAATTCTTCACTTCCTGCAGCAGCTATTCCGCATGACATTTCACCATCGTAAAGACTAAAATAAGCCTCTTCAAAACCCGTAATATCCTTAGCTAAGTCACAATAAACCTGAAAAATTTCTGGATTAGGGGCATCAATAAGACCAGTTTTTACAACTGCCTGAGCCCTTCTCTCTTCATTAGCTGGCCTTGGGGCCAATCCAACCGACATTCCATCCTCCAATAATTGTTTGTAAAAAAGGGTATTATTTTCAATGCTTACTTGTCAATATTAATGCTTCCTATCTATAAAAAAGTCTAAATGACTTAGGTCAAAATATCCAACCGGATACTATATCACGTTTAGGCTTTTCATTATTTGCCTTTAAGGTATTCCTCTTATACTTTTAATAACAGTTAATTTTTAAGGCCAAAATATGAGCAGAGACCATCCCGAAAATCATAATCTCTTATTGGAATCTCTTGGCTCAGCTAGCGACCGTTTTATTGCTAATAATCCAAAAAGTTTAGCTCACTGGGAAAAGGCTTCTAAAGTATTACCTGGAGGCAATACTAGAACTGTACTTCATTATGACCCTTTCCCAATTACCATTCAATCTGGCAATGGTACATATTTGGAAAGCATCGATGGAGGTGTCTATACAGATTTTTTAGGTGAATATTCTGCTGGTTTATATGGCCACTCCAATCCAAAAATAACAAAAGCACTAAAAAAAGCAGTAGATGCAGGACTATCATTTGGAGCACCAAATCAATGGGAATCTTTATTAGCTGAAGCTATTTGTAAACGTTTTGATTCTATCAAAAAGGTGCGATTCACTAATTCCGGTACTGAAGCAAATTTAATGGCACTCGGAGCAGCAAGAGCTTATACAAACCGTGAAAAAATTATCATTTTTGAAGGAGGCTACCACGGCGGTGTTCTCTATTTTAAAAAAGAGCCTTCCCCCGTAAACGCTCCTTACCAGTTTATCTCTCTACCCTATAATGATACTGAAAGTGTAGTATCGAAAATTAGAGAACATTCAAAAAATCTAGCAGCAGTTCTTATTGAACCGATGCTAGGAAGTGGTGGCTGTATTCCTGCGGAAAAGGACTTCCTGAAAGCTATCCGATATGAGACAGAGCAACATAACATTTGTTTAATTTTTGACGAAGTCATGACATCTCGAAATTCAAGTGGTGGTCTCCAAAAGATATTAGAAATTCAACCAGACCTTACAACCCTCGGAAAGTATCTAGGTGGTGGGGCTAGTTTTGGTGCATTTGGAGGAAAATCTGAGATAATGGATCTTTGGGATCCGACAAAACCTAACTTTTTAGCTCATGCTGGAACATTTAATAACAACACCTTATCAATGGCAGCAGGACTAACAGGATTAACTGAGGTTTTCACTTCTGAAATTGCAACAGATCTATTTAATAAAGGTGAAAATTTTAAGTCATCCTTGAATAGTATATGTGAAAGACATTCAATTAACATACAGGTCACTGGTCTCGGTTCAATTTTAGGAATTCATATTGGGACCGAGAAAATTGTCAGGCCCTATGCCTATAATCAACATGATCTCGATAGACTGAAATTAATTCATCTTGAAATGGCCAACAAAGGATTCCTCTTCGCACAAAGAGGTTATATGACCTTGAATATTGCAATGGTAGAGAAAGACACCAATGAATTTTTAAGTGCATTTGAGGAGGTAATAACTTCTCATAAGGAACTTTTTTGATGTAAGATATCTAAAATTTCTGCAAGAGTTTAAATTGATTTTGCAAAATGTAGAACTTGCCGAGGACTAAAAAATTGAGCGAATAGAAACTATCCGTTCTTTTGTTTTTGTTGACACAAGATAGATTGTCATGATCTGATTTGATGAACAATATTTCAGTTCGTGATTCCATGGAGTTCAAATGGTTACCTATATTTTAAAAAGGATAGTGACCCTTTTCCTTGTATTCTTAGGACTAGCAATCTTAATTTTTGTAATAGCGCGAATAGTTCCTGGCGACCCGGCTCGAATTGCTCTTGGACCACTCGCCTCAGCCCAACAAGTAGAAGAAATGCGCCAAGAGATGGGTTTGAATGACCCCTTTTTTATTCAATTGTGGAATTATTTAACAGGCCTAGCTCAGGGAGATTTGGGTAAATCTCTACTCACTAGCCGACCCGTAATTGATGATATTCTAGGGGCGCTTCCTGCAACTTTTGAACTTGTATTGTTTACTATTTTCTTACAAATCACTCTCTCAATCCCTCTTGGGGTTCTCGCAGCTGTTTATAGAGATAGTTGGGTAGACAACCTTACCAGAATTATATCGTTAATTGGTGTTGTTACTCCTGGTTTTGTATTAGCGATTATACTTCAGTTATTAGCCAGTTACCAATTTTCATTTTTTCCAGTTACCGGTAGAATTGATCCCGGATTGAATTTTGATGCAGACATAACCCGCTTGATCCTAATCGACTCATTAATTAAAGGTAGGTCAGATGTGTTTGTAGACGCTTTTAGTCATATCTTTCTTCCTTCAATTGCTCTTGCCGCGGCAGGTATTGGCCAGGTGATGAGAATTACACGGTCTGCTATGATAGAAGTTAGCAGATTTGATTTTATTGAAGCGTCGCGAGCATATGGAATTCCTGAAAGAATAGTTACTTTTGCCTACATGTTAAGAATAGCTTCGGTTGCTCCTTTAACAATTTTAGGTTTAGAGTTTGCTTCTCTTATTGGTAACGCGTTTATCGTAGAATTTGTTTTTAGCTGGCCGGGAATCGCAAGTTATGGAGTACGAACGATTCTACAAAAGGACCTTAACGCCGTTATCGGGGTTGTATTGGTGTCTGGAGTATTTTTCGTTTTTGCAAATCTCTTTATAGATATTTTGCTTGGCATAATCGACCCTCGGCATCGACTTCGTGAAGGAGCTTCCAAATGAACCATCCTTTAGGAACAAATATTAGTGGTGAAGACGATACGGAGCAACATAGGTCCCTAACTTCTAGCCAAATGGCTTGGTTTAGGTTTAGGAGTAATCCATCTTCTATTATTGGTGCCTTCATAGTTTTGTCCGTAATCTTCGTCGCTATCTTTGCTCCCTTAATTGCCCCTTCGCCACAATCTGCAGGGTCCTTTGTTGATTTTATGAACCGACATTCGCCGCCAAGTAGAGATTTTTTGTTTGGCACTGACAATGTTGGCAGGGATATTTTTACCCGAGTTATTTTTGGGTATAGAGTTTCATTAGGGCTAGTTGTTGGCGTATTAGGATTTGCTGTTCCGTTCGGTGTTTTTCTTGGTTTACTTGCCGGATATTTTGGAAATTGGACAGAATTCGTAATCATGCGTTTCACAGATATAATGTTGGCTATACCACCACTTGCCATGGCGCTGGCAATAACAGCTGTTCTTTCTCCAAATTTAATAAATGCGATGATTGCCATCACAATGCTTTGGTGGACATGGCATACAAGACTAATCTACCGAATAGTGAAAGCTCAAATGAATGAAGATTATGTAGAGGCCGCAAGAGTTGCTGGTGCAAGTCATTTTCATATTATGTTTCGAGAGCTATTGCCAAACTGTATCTCAGCAATCTCGGTAAAAATTTCGCTTGATGCTGGGTTTGTAATTCTTTTTGGAGCTGCACTTTCCTTCCTGGGTCTAGGAGTTCAACCTCCTACCCCTGATCTTGGAACAATGGTAAGTACTGGATCCGAATACTTACCTGAATACTGGTGGGAGGCACTTATGCCCGGTCTAGCAATTTTATACGCTATCTTGGGCTTTAATTTATTAGGAGATGGTTTACGCGATATGATGGATGTGGAGGTCTAATTGGAAGATAATATTCTAGATGTCCGCAACCTTAATATTTCGTTTTCCAATTATGGGAAAACTTCTAAGGTCTTAAGAGATGTAAGCATAAATGTTTCCAGAGGTGAAAGGGTGTCCTTAATTGGTCAATCAGGTTCTGGTAAAACCGTTACTATGAGAGCAATAATTGGGACCTTACCCACACCGCCAGCTATAATTGAAAGCGGAGAAATATTATATGAAAATCAAAACCTTTTGGCTTTAAATCGCATTGAAAGAAATAAAATAAAGGGTTCAGGTATATCTATAATTCTTCAAGATCCCTTGCTTTCCTTTAACCCGGTTTTAACAATTTTGAGACAAATGGAGGATATAATTAAATATTCTGATATTAGGATAGGTATATCACGGGGCCATGAAGGGCGTAAGAAACTAATCACTGAAACCTTGAGAAAAGTCCAACTGTCTGATTATGAGCGGATCCTTAATTCATATCCAATAATGCTTTCAGGAGGAATGAGACAAAGAGTTTTAATTGGAATGGCTTTATTAAATAATCCTAAACTTCTGATTGCAGACGAACCAGGTACAGCATTAGACGTCACCACCCAGAAAGAGATACTTGACCTCTTAAATTCGTTAGTAAAAGACGAAGGCTTGTCTCTATTATTCATCACCCACAACCTTGGCGTTGTCAGAGAAATGGCGGACCGAATATATGTAATGCAAAATGGAAAAATCGTAGAAACTAACAGCCGGGAAAATATTTTTAAAAAACCGAAGCACCAATACACGATTAAATTAATGGAAAGTGTACCACCACTCTTTGGTGATAAAGTGATAGATGTTAAAAACACAAATTCAGAAGTTGATGAAATTATAAGTGTGGCAAACCTTAATAAATCTTTTCCTATTAGAACTGGGTTCTTCAATCGGATTACTTCCCAAAACCACGCAGTAAAGTCCGTTAATTTGACTATAAATTCCGGTGATATATATGGAATAGCAGGAGAGTCTGGGTCAGGCAAAACAACAATAGCCAAAATATTACTAGGCCTCTATGGAGCAACTTCTGGAACCATTAAAATAAACAACTTAAACCTTGCCGAACAAGCTGAACTCAAGAGTTACAGAAAATTGATTCAGATAGTTTACCAAAACCCAGGTTCGTCGCTTAATAGGAAGCGAACCGTGTCACAAATATTATCTGTACCACTAAAATTTTCTGGTTATAGTAATACAATGATAAAAGATAGAGTGAATGAACTCCTGCAGATGGTAGGTTTACCAACCTCCTATAGTTCGATGTATCCACATGAATTGTCAGGGGGGCAGAAGCAGCGAGTAGCAATAGCCAGAGCGCTTTCCTTGGAGCCAAAAATAATAGTGTTAGATGAACCCACCTCTGCTCTTGATGTTTTAATTCAAGGAACTGTCATTAATTTACTGCATAGGTTGAAAAAGCAACTTGGTTTGACTTATATTTTCATTTCCCATGACCTAAGTCTGATGAGAAATTTCTGCAATAAGATTGCAATTATGTTTAAGGGAGAGATTTGTGAAGCAGGTAATACAAAGGATATATTCTCAAACCCTCAACATCTTTACACGAAGGCCCTTATCAGCTCAATACCAGTCATAAGTGATAAGGAAGAAAGCCTTAAACCCAAAGTAACATACGAAGAGAGAAGTGCGGTTCTTCAAAATACACGAAAAATTTAGATAGGAGCTAATAATGTATAGAATTGGAATAGACGTTGGAGGAACTAATACCGATGCAGTAGTCATGCAAGACGAAAAAGTTTTACTTGGAGTGAAAAAGCCTACAACAGAAGATGTTATGACTGGTGTAATAAATAGTCTGGAAGAAGTTATTAAGGAAACAGAAATTTCAAAAAGCAACATAAGTTCAGTAATGATTGGAACGACGCATTTCACCAATGCCGTAGTTGAACGCCAAAGGCTTTCTAAAACTGCATCTGTAAGACTTTGCTTGCCAGCGGCACAATGTTTGCCGCCAATGGTTGACTGGCCCGAAGATATGACATCTGCGGTAGGTGGAAATTTTTGGATGGCAAAAGGAGGGAATGAATTTGACGGAAGAGAAATTTCTTCTATTGACGAAGAAGAACTCTTAGGAATTGCAATGGAAATTGGAAAGAAGAAGATTGAATCAATAGCCATATGTTCGGTTTTCAGTCCGGTTAATGATGAAATGGAGAAAAAAGCGTTACAGATCTTAAAAACCAAACTTCCAAACGCTGACTTTACACTTTCTAGTGAAATAGGAAGGTTGGGTATACTCGAGAGGGAAAATGCTGCAATAATGAATGCCTCTCTCCGAAATTTAGGCAAAAAAACTGTAGACGCATTTGGGCAAGCATTGAAAACTTTGGGTATTACGTGCCCATATTTTATTACCCAGAACGATGGTACTCTAATGAGTGCGGATTTTGCAAAAGCCTATCCGGTTTTAACTTTCGCAAGCGGTCCTACAAATTCTATGAGAGGCGCTTCTTTTTTGACTGGTGAACAAGATGCAATTGTTGTCGATGTAGGAGGTACATCTACCGATGTTGGAGCTTTAATTAAAGGTTTTCCAAGGCCTGCGAGTACATCAGTAGACGTTGGAGGGGTA
>Ga0115012_10002954_pt1 | contig 10012 bp, 4 predicted proteins | sample TroAtlMetagenome_FD_88706 | JGI IMG/M metagenome (GOLD analysis project Ga0115012, IMG submission 88706) | Marine eukaryotic phytoplankton communities from Atlantic Ocean - Tropical Atlantic ANT10 Metagenome | ecosystem: Environmental > Aquatic > Marine > Oceanic | place: Tropical Atlantic Ocean...
GGTAACTGTGTCGCTTCTATGGTCAGTGATGCCAAATACTCCACCAGGCTTAAGCGTTTTATAGATTGCGCGGAGTTTTTCGAACTCAGATGTTCCTACCCAATTATGATAGTTGCGAAAACTTAAAACCATATCCGCGGAGCTCTCTTCGCCATACACCTCTCCTGATAACGACACCACTTGAGGTGTTCCATAAACCTCCTTATCAGCTTTTAAGCGCTTCATCTCAGCCTTATACGAATTACGCCTGTAATCACTTTTAGAATCGGGATCATAGGTTGCCGTTACATATTTTCCATTGTCCTTCAAAAATGGAGCAAGAATCTCTTGATACCAACCCCCGCCAGGATTTAACTCTACCACTGTCATATCATTTTTAATTCCGAAAAAATTCAGTGTCTTAATTGGATGGCGATATTGATCTCTTGCTTTATTTTTATTAGAACGGTGTTTTCCACTCACAACACTTTCCAAGGATTGTGCTGATAAAGCCGATATAAATAATAATGTATACAATGTTAATCTTTTCATTTTAGGTCCTCATATATATTTAATAATATAAATTAAAAATCATATTCTATAAAAAGGGAAGCAAAATCACTTCCACCCTGCGTATAGTTAAACAATTTTATCTTTTTAAAAGCGCCTGATCTATGCGAATTTGCTAAACCTAATCTAATATTATATAAACTATTATGGCCAGTCAGATCGCTCAATCTAAAATCAAAACCCACATTTAAATAATTCATCACCTTAGAATCTCTTCCACTCAGTCGCCTAGTCTCTCTTCCTTCTACATATGGTATCTGCTCAGCAAAAGAAATGCCTTCTCCCAAAAAGAATCTAATAGGAATACCATTATACCTTTTTTTATAATGCGCGTTTAAAAATATATTGTACTGATTGTGATTCTTTTGGTAATTGTTCTCATTATATCTCACAAAGCTCATACGTAGACTAAGATCTATGGGCATACCTTTAAAGTCGCTTTTTAATTTTCTTGAAAAGTCTATTCCGCTTATTGACGTGTGGTGATATTCGCGTCGTATATCACCAAGCAAAACAAAGCTCATAATGGGCCTTGATTCAAATCCATTATAAACCCGGATGCTATTTTTAGCAATATCAATGATATCTGACTTGGTCAAATTTATATTGGGATCCCCTAAGAGGGATGAGGCGAGAATGATTGCTTCAATCCAAAAAAACATAATTTCTAATACAATGACAAAGGCCTCTTAAAAAGAGGCCTTGTCGTCAAAAGGGTTGTTAAATTTCTTCTCTAAGAATGTAGAGATAGATTTAAAAATCTACAGTGGTGAAATTTCAACGGCCTTAGGGCCTCTTTCACCATCTTCTACTTTAAATTCAACTGCGTCTTCATCGTTAAGCTCTGCTTCATTAGAAACTCCTGATACGTGGAAAAAATAATCTTTTCCATCATCTCCGGTAATAAAACCGTATTTTTTGTCTCTATTGTAGAACTTTACTTTTCCTTTTTCCATAAAAATATATCCTTTACTAATTAATTGATATTTTAATCTAGTGAAAACTTTGCAAACATGAAAGTTACTATTTATTGTCTAAACTTTTCTTAAAGAGACCGTAAACTGCCAAATATTGCTTCCTTGACCAATATCTCCTTCATTGCTTGAATACGAACCATCAATGAAAAATGGTTTTTGAATATTGAATGATAGGCCGCCGAAAGGAGAATTTATAAGATACGATATACCAGGAATTATGCTCAATGATTTCGAGTTTGGCGCAGCAACACCATTCCAATACCCTTGACCACTTTTAAAAAAACTAATCCCATAACCAATCGACGAATCCCTACTATCAAAACGCTTGTAGGTTGCTGAAAGTGAGATATTTAACGTGGGTGCAGGCTTAAAACCATACCTACTATCGTTTATTGCGTTTTTGTAAAGCAAGAACCCTCCATAAAATACAGGATTCGTTTTGCGCTTGAAAAAGAATTGATGCTCAACGATATATTTGTACGCTCCACTGCTTAGGCTAAAATGCCTATGATCTTGCATACTATCTTTATCTTTTAAGAAAAATGGGTCTGAGGTCAACACGCTATTTGAGGGAATAGTGAGTCCTCCACCAATAAATAAGCGCATGCCATCTCCATCACCAGCATTCTTCAAAAGATACCTTAGTAGAATATCTGAATCACCCAAAACACTTCCTTGCGCATTTTTATAATCTGTATGGCTTGATTCTGTTCGATGGTGAATAGAATGCTGTCCAGCTGTCCATATCATTTTTCGAATTCCAATATTGGCTGAAGCAACGATATTAAACTTGTCAGAAATACCATACATCACACTGGGCCTAATTAAAAAAGTGTTCAAATCTCCAGTATGCTTGTAAGGTTCCTTTTCTAGGGGATCATGCCACCAGTCCATTAGCGAAGTCTGCGCTTGAACTCCATAATATACGCTGCCTTTTTCAGCACCAATTCCTTTGTCTGCCTCACCAACTGGCAAGGATGGGTTACTTCAAAGCGCTCATTGACCGTAAAGTGCTGCTATCAGCATAAAAAATAATAAGGGTTTAAATTTCACGTAATAATCTATTTCTATAGCTTATTTATAACAACTAAACTTCATCCTATATTGACTTGAAAAATTCAAGAAGGTCTTCAGATTTTTCAAAAAGATGATCCGGTTCAAAAGCGGACAATTTTTCTTTATCGCTCATACCCCAGAGAACACCAATAGATATCATACCTGCATTCTTTGCAGTATTTATATCGTAACCTGTATCTCCTACAAAATAACTATTAGTAGGGTCACAATTAAATTTACTAAGAACAAATTGTGCACTGGCTGGGTCAGGCTTCAGGGGATAATCTGAACCTGAGCCAATTGTCACATCAATATACTTTGCAAAATATTCATCCACGGATTGAACCGTAAACGGATGACGCTTATTAGATATTACAGCGATCGATATATCTTTTGCTTTTAAGGTTTCTAATATTTCATATATGTATGGGTATACCTTGGTGTTTTTATTTAAACGCTCCTCGTAAAAAAAATCAAGAGACTCAATATAGCTTTCGGTCGTCACGTTATGATCATCCGGCAAAGAACGATTGATCAGATCATTGATTCCACCTCCAATATTTTCTTTATAGAACTCAGGCGAGTGAGTTGGATAGCCAAACTTTTTTAATACATCGTTCACAGCATTTGCGATATCCTCAACCGTATCAACAAGAGTGCCATCAAGATCAAAAATGACCGCTCGTTTATTTGTCATATTATTTCCTGTAATATGCTACTTCAACAATAGCATTTTTTTGGTTTGAACAAATTCTTTAGTCTGAATTTGATAGAAGTAAATACCAGCCGCTTGCATTTCCCCTCTTTGATTTGCACCGCTCCAAATCGTAGAATGATAACCCGGGCTTTGTTGTTTGCTGATTGGACGGGCAACTTCTCTACCAGTAATATCGTAGATCACAATATTAACAAAAGCGCTTGTGGCAATATCGTAACGTATCGTTGTTGATGGATTGAATGGGTTTGGATAATTATCCTTTAAGGCGAATCGTTCGGGAATAGGTTTTAACTCATAGTCTGTTGATCCAGAACTTATCACTGCATTATGCTTATCTATGAATTCATAAGATAGCTGCAACATGGATATATCACGTCCATAGGTACCAAGGTCAAATTCTATTTTGTCATCCGTTAGTATTTGATGAATTAACAACTTGCCTGAAAGTGTGTCTACTTTTGAAAGTCGTGTATTTATCCCTTCAGTATTAGATAATTGTGATAACGCAACCTGAAGTTCTGCGGGCGAATAATTCAATATGATTTCTGCTGCATGGGCATTTTTTGGAGCAGAGACGATAAATCGATCAGCGGTATGCGTCATAGCTACAGCATCCCCATGATTTAATAATGTTTTGGTTAGCATGGAATGATCTTGATCCCAGTGCCACATGAAATAAAAAGCCATTCCATCGCTAAGGTCATATATACCATCAAAGTTTGGCATAAAAAATGGAGCCTCTCCAGATACTGGGCCAAGCTCATATTGAATATCTTGATTCTGCCAAGCAGTTGCAAAGGTATTGAAATCTTGAATATCGATCGACCCATTAAGATCAAAATCTCCAAGCAAGCTTATTGGGTACTGATAATTATAAAGAAGCGAGGTATTGTTTCCCCTATCTTTCATATTGTTAATTGAAACTTTTAATAAATCCGCACTAATAAAAGGAGGTAGTAAACTAATTTCAATAGTATGAGAATCAATTATCGCAAAATCAAAATCATATACTCCAGTTCCTTGGTTTGAATAAACGCTAACATCTGCGGACTGTATTACTTCAGAGACTTTATAGCTAAGCACTATACGTTCGGTCAATGGTAATATAGTTTCGGACGGAATTGAAGCTGATGTAATTATTGGGGGAGTAAAGTCAATCTGAAATCCATCAGAGGATGCTGCTTTTGAGCGGTTCCCTACCATATCTGTTGCCCGTACGTTTGTATAATATTTCTTATCGGCTTCTAAATCCAAAAGCGGAAATACATATGATGTATCTTTACCAACATCAAACCATACTATAAGGTCATCGCTGCCAGGGGTGGTTCCGATTGCAAGCTCATAAAAATCGATACCGGAAGGATCGGTGAAACCATTCCAGTTGACCGGTAACGTGAGCCGTGACCAGTCTATATCCTCACTATAACCTTCGTTGACTTGACCAATAACCGGTGCACCATTATCAAAATACCACGTAAAGGCTTTACCTGTAATATTAGCGTTTCCTGGCGCATCAAAAAATGTAGATCCAAAAATCTCTATTTTTGTTGGACCATTAGATAAAGGTGTAAATGTTGCAATATAAACTGTGGGTGAAATTTTTGTGAAGCTTGAGATTGATCCATTTGAAAGAGTTATATCTGTTTCTGTAAAATCTTGTGTGGGTTCTGAAGAGCTAAAGGTCATCAATAATAAACCATCATTAGATGCAGATCCGCTTAAGATACTTTGCCCGGTCCCACTGTTCGCAGATATGTTCATCGTTGGTCCTGTTCCATCAAATGTCCAATGAAAGTCTATTAGTGTAGGATTGTTATTTCCAGCAGGATCTTTAAAAGCAGATGCGGGCAAGGTGATAGAAGTTTCACCATCACTATTTGGAGTAAACGTAAACGTATATGCTTTAGGTGATATTGCTGTAAAATTAGCTATTACCCCACCAATAAGTTTAAAATCAGACTCATCAAAATCAGATACGCTCTCTGAGATGGTATACGTAAAGAACAAATTCTTATCATTAGTAGTGGAGCTATCTTGAATGGAGACATTATCTATATTCGATACACTGAAATTGATACTAGGTGGTGTCCCATCATACGTCCACTCATACGAGTTGCTTGCTGTATTGCCATTTCCAGATATGTCTGTAAATACATTTGCATTAACTCGAATAGTGGCATCACCATCTAAAGCAGGTGTAAAGACTGCGGTAAACACCGTATCGGATACACCTGCAAAGTTCGTTAGTGTACCACCGATCAAGGCAACATCTCCTTGTGAAAAGTTCGACGTTGGCTCTGATAAGGTAAATGTTAAGTTAAGAGTAGGATCATTTGAAAGTGAGCCCGATGCAACTAGTCCGGAGTCATTATTTGCTACTATTTCAACTGAAGGCTTAACTCCATCATAAGTCCAACTGAATTTATCGCTGGCTTGATTGTTGTTGCCAGCAGCATCGGTAAAAACTCCCGCCATAATCTCTAATGTACTTTGACCGTCACCTGGAATGAATACAATATTATATACCGTAGATGAGACGGGTGTAAATGTGGCGATCTGTCCATTCGTTATTGTGAGATCGCTTTGCTCAAAATTTACAGTTGACTCATTCATCGTTATAGAAAAAAAGACACTATCATCCTTCGTTGTTGCTCCACTTAATATAGATGTTCCAGCACTGTTAGTAGCTGCAACGCTAACCGTTGGAGCGATAGAATCATAGAGCCAATTAAATTCTGTTGATGCTATATTGTTATTGTTTGAACTATCAGTAAAACGATTTGCTTTCACACTGACTGTTATCGCGCCATCAGCAATTGGCGTAAGGTCAACGGTATAAACTGAAGTTGATGTAGCACTAAAATTACTGAGACTGGCTCCCTTAACCGTAATATCAGACTGGTCTAGATCAGTGGTTGCCTCAGATGTTGTAAGCGTTAGGGTTAATTTGAGATCACTCGTAACTGCACCATCTGTGACCTGATTCCCTTCCGCATTGACAGCAGTAATCGAAACTGTTGGCTGCTGACCATCATACGTCCAGGTAAAAATTACATCATCAGTATTTGGATTATTTGCAGCATCAACACCAGAATTTGCTGGAACCGTGACTGTAATTTGACCTGATCCCGTTGGCGTTAATATAATCGAAGCTTGCGTACTGCTTAAACCAGTAAGATCACTCACTGCCCCATTTCCCGCTATGATAAAATCTTCTATTGTTAGTCCAGTAACAGCTTCGCTGGCAGTCAAGAAAAGCGTAATCTGAGTATCATTTGTTGTCGCTCCGTTTGCAATAGCGGCACCACTACTATTGGCCGCGGTAAACGCTCCTGTTGGAGCTATATTATCGTATGTCCAATTAAACTGCGTAGCTGCCGTGTTGCTATTTCCACCCGCATCAATGAATGTTCCTTGGGCAACATCAATAGTGGTTGCTCCATTAGCAGCAGGCGTGAACGTAGCAGTATAGATCGTTGAACTTGTCGCAGAAAAACTTGAAAGAGTTCCACCTGAAAGCGTTACATCTCCTACTGCAAATGTAGATGTGGCTTCTGAAGTGGTAAACGTAACTATAATTGAATTATCATTGGTTGTCGCTCCATCTTCAACCGCATTGCTTCCATCGCTCGCTGTAATTACGATCGTGGGTACAACACTATCATAATTCCACGTAAACTGACTTGCAGCGGTATTATTATTTCCAGCGGTATCAGTAAATTTATTTTGCGCAACATCAATGGATGTCGATCCATTACCTGGAGGAGTGAATGTTGCGGTATACACCGTAGAGCTTACAGCTGTAAAATTGCTGATCGCACCGCTACCAAGCGTGATATCTGTTGACGCAAAGTTTGAGGTTGCTTCGCTGCTAGTAAAAGTGAGTGTAAGCGTAGCATCGTTTGTGGTAGAGCCACTCGCTACGCTGTTTGAACCATCTGTAGCGGTGATCGTCATTGTCGGAACAGTCGTATCGATCACTAAATTTTTATTGGATGCCAGTGCGTTTGAATCATCTAGTGCAGGCAAAGTCAATGTCGCATTATTCCCTGCAACATCTTTTATGGTTCCACCATTCAAGGCAAGTGCGTTCGTACTTAGATAATTTAGATCTGCGCTCGTATTTCCGCTTGCAACCGTATAATTAAATGTTAATACGCTGCCTCCGGTCCCACTAGAATAATTCACTACCGCATCAGACGAACCGGTCTCAAGTGTTAATTGTGGCGTACCAGTTACTATTACATTTTCAGAGAATGTAATAGTAACAGCAATGACATCTCCTGCTTTATAAGAACCATTGTTAGTGGATGAAGAAACAGAGCTTATAGTAGGTGCAACAACATCGGGAATTTCCTTAAGATCATACACGCGCACATTACCTGAGCTATTACCGCCGCCATCATTAGAGCGACCACCAATAGCCACGCGATCACCTGCTGCATTCAAAGAAACAGCTCGACCAGAAAAGTCAGATCCATTTTCACCATCGATATCGCTTTGAACCTGAACCCAGCTATTACTGTCTGATGCATAATGAAAGACTCTAACATGGCCTGAATTAGATCCATTGCCATCGTTGTTGCCAGCGCCGATCGCTATTCGAGTGCCTGCATCATTGATAGAAACATCCCATCCCGACTCATCGCCAGCTCCCTCACCATCGATATCAGATCCAAGTTGAGACCAAGAGTTAGAAGAATATTTATAAACACGTGTGTGTCCTGAACTATTACCATTACCATCGTTTAAGTGACCACCAACCACAAAATGATCGCCAGCAGCGTTTAGATCTAGAGCCCAATGCGCAAAATAATCTTGGGTCGCTTCCCCATCAATATCAGAGCCTAGTTGGGTCCATGATCCAGAAGCATATTCAAATACACGCACGTGACCCGCGTTGTTAGCGGTACCATCATTTTCGCCGGTACCAATAGCTACGCGATCCCCTGCTGCATTCATAGATATGGTTCGACCCGACCTATCGTTCACCGTTTCCCCATCAATATCGGAACCAAGTTGGGTCCATGCATTGTTAGCGTACGCGTACACTCTAGCATGACCGGCCCGTGATGCACTTTCATCGTTTTCAGGACCACCGATCGCTACGCGATCACCGGCCGAGTTCATAGAAACAGAAAATCCAAAATTATCACCCGCTGCTTCGCCGTCTAGATCAGAGCCCAATTGACTCCAAGAACTGCCATCCCAACTATAGATCCGTACATGACCTGCATCCGTACCAGTGCCATCATTTAGATAGGCACCAATTGCTACCCGGTCACCAGCAGCATTCATAGATACGCGCCAACCCATATAGTCACCAGCTCCTTCTGCATCAATATCAGAGCCCATTTGCGACCAGGAACCAGATGAAAGCGCATACATACGCACGTGACCCGCATTGCTACCAGTGCCATCATTTTTCCACGCACCAATAGCCATGCGATCGCCTACCGCATTCATAGAGACACTAGATCCGGATTCATCACCCGCTGCTTCGCCATCAATATCGGAACCTAGCTGCTGCGCAAAACCGTTCAAGGTTGCGGTGTTATTGGACTGACTGGTGGATGCAGCGTTGCCCGCCACATCGTAAATACTGTTGGCCACTGGCGTGACCGTAAGGGTTTCCGTACCGTAGACCATGTTTGAGCTTAGACCAATTCCAAGCGTATACACGTTACCACTGATAGAAATACTGGATGGCGTTGCGGAAGATAGCGTAGCGTTGCCACCCGATAAAGAAAGACTAAAATCGGTCACTTCTAAATTTCCAGAGCCACCATTCGTGTTAAAGACCGCCTCACTCATAGTGACTGCGATCGTAGCATTGTTTGCAGCTAAAGACACCGAGCTGATGGTTGGCGCTACGGTATCGTAGGTCCAGTTGAACTGGGTCGCTGCTTGATTGTTATCCCCTTCAGCATCGGTGAACGTACCACCCGCTACATCGATCGTGGTCGCCCCATTAGCTGATGGCGTAAAAGTTGCGGTATAGACGGTCGAACTGGTGGCCGCAAAATTGCTGATCGCACCACCAGAGACCGTGATGTCTGCTGCTGCAAAATTTGAGGTCGCATCGCTAGACGTAAATGTTAAAGTAAGCGTAGCGTCGTTTGTGGTCGCTCCATCGGCAACCGCGGTACCACTGCTGTTGGCTGCCGTAATGGTCATGGATGGACCGGGTATATACGTAATGATAACCTGACCGTGACCGCTACGAGCGTTTGCGGTATTGGTTTGGTTTGATCCGGTGTTCTTTGATCCGCCGCCGCCACCAGCTGTATGCCCATAGGCGTAACCTCCTTGACCTCCGCTATATCCACCGCCGCCGCCGCTTCTGGGGACATTATCCCATCTTGCGCCACCACCACCACCAAAACCTCCGTGTCCACGGTTTGTATTATCTGTATAACTACTAGTAGTCCTGTTTCCAGTTCCTCCTACGCTGCCATTGACAAACGCGTGGCCTCCTGAATTATCATGGGAGTCTGTGCCATCTGTGAGCAAACCTCCACCACCTGCAGCGCCTTCTTTAGCACTACCACCATTGGAGGCTGTAAGACAACAGTCGTCTGTTACTATTCCTCCACCGCTACCGTTTGTTCCTCCGCCACTGTTCTTGGTTGATCCTCCGCTGGTACCGGACTGTCCTTGATAAATACTGCTTTGATTGGTTTGATAATTTGCGCCGCCACCACCACCACCA
>Ga0115012_10002958_pt1 | contig 10005 bp, 6 predicted proteins | sample TroAtlMetagenome_FD_88706 | JGI IMG/M metagenome (GOLD analysis project Ga0115012, IMG submission 88706) | Marine eukaryotic phytoplankton communities from Atlantic Ocean - Tropical Atlantic ANT10 Metagenome | ecosystem: Environmental > Aquatic > Marine > Oceanic | place: Tropical Atlantic Ocean...
TTACATATTCGGCGAGCCTTATGAAGTTAAAGCCAAAATTGCTAGCTTCGATGGCTTCTCAGGCCATGCCGACAAAAATGAATTATCTAATTACATAGAGTCGCTAACGGGGAACATAAAAAATGTGTATGTCGTTCACGGGGAAGAAGAATCCAGCCTCGCCTTTGCAGATACAATACGAAGTATAAAGCCAAAGGCCAACGTGGTCGTCCCGGAATTAAACGAATCGTTTGAACTTTAAAATAAATCTTCCGTAAGCTTAGTCGAATTAAGCTGCAAGAATTCCTATTGAGCGGCGTTTATATAGAAACTCAAACATATTACCTTCATGTGGCTGATCCCAGGAGATTTTCATTGTAGAAATCGGCCCTAGATTGAGCCGTTCAATAAGAGATGAAGAGAGCAGCGCTTCTTGAAACTCCTTATCTTTTGTTATTGCAGTAACTACCAAAGATTCTCCCATTTGGTTTAGCATTTCTGATTGAGGGACCTCGACCACACTGGCATATGGACAAAGAAATTCACGATTAGCTAATGGATGGTCAAACGAATCACAGTAAACAATGGTTGGGCGCAAATAAGTTCCACCTTCTGTAATTACCTTTCGATCTCCATCTCGATATTTAGCTGTCATCTCCTCACATCCGGCTTCCAAGAGATCAGCATCAATAGCTCCATCTATCCATTCCCCCATTTTAGGGTTAGCAAAACCGGAAAGTTTCGCTTCTGGGTCTTCGGCCGATGTAGGCTTGACCGGTCCAAGCTTCTGAGCAAGTGCATCTGCAATTTCTCGGCCGTACTTGGGAACAACTACTGCCGAAGCGTTTACGCAAGAGCGACCTCCATTGTCAGCTATGGACCCTGCAATAAGATCAATATGATCTCTCCAGTTTTCAATTTCGTCTTCCCCGATAAGTATCTTACTCCATCCCGGACCATGAATTTGTATGGCTGAATTATTCGCATACTGATCTGTAGTACTCTTGTCCCCAAAAATCAGTGCTCGCCCACAACGATTCAAAATGTCTGCCGCTCCTTCATAGTCGGTCGGATAAAAACTAAACGCCTCTTTAGGACACCCTGCTTGTATAAATGATTGGATAAGCCTGTAGGGAGTCCAAGGCTCATCTCGTCCAGGCTTCATGACAATTGGTGTCTTTAAAGCGATAGCCGGTAACCATAGTGAATTTACGGCAGGTGAGTTACTGGGCATCACTAGTCCTAGAGCTTTTGATGTAGGGTAAAAACAAACCTGAGTTCCAAACTGCTCTCCAACTCCGGCATCAAGTATTGGCAAATCAATGCCTCGCGTTAAACCATTGAGAACAAGCTGCATGTGGGTCAATGCGTAATGTATTTTAACCATATTGCGCTTAACCATTATATGTGGAAGCCCGCTTGTTGATGAAAGCGTCTCAATGTATTGCTGCGGCGACTGCATTTCGCCATCAACACCTATCTGAACTTCCCCATTTAAAAAAATCTCGCCTGCTTTCGAGCCAATTTCGACAAGTTCAGCAGTAGTAAACTTACGTAAGGCATCCCTAGCCTCATCAATGCGCTGCAAATCTCGCCGAACAACTCCAGCATTAACTTGACTAACAGTAGCCTTAGTATCCCCGCTGCGATAATCGGCAACATCTATTTTGTTAAGACTTACATAGGGATCTCCCAAGCGGAGACATGGGATGTGTGGAATAGCCATATCAATAAACTCCTTCAACAATCTTTTTCTCCATTGCCCCAAACGGACGCACTTCTGCAACCCCGTCCCAAGGACAATTTTCCCAAGGCGAACGACGTATTGCCTCATCCCTTTCAAGGAACCTCGGCATAAAAAACTCTTTTGTAAGAGTAGTAAGCTCCACCCTGCCCCAAGCATCATAATCAACAAGATTTTCGGTTTTCTTAGGGTCAACTACTCTCAAAACCGCGCGAGGCTGAGGGGCATGATATGTAATAGAGTAATCATTATCAGGACCAAACGGACGGTGACGCGCTAGGCCCATAAGCGTGTTGCCATAAGTAGGAACAAATCCAATTTGATTTTCACAAACCTCCTCAACAAGAAAGCGCGTATACTGTTGATCCATTGTTGTTCCGCCACAAAACACACCTTTTATTCCGGCCTTTATCAAGTCCATACGCTCAGCCATTGCTTCTAGTAACTTAGGAGTAGTAAATAGAGCGCTGACTTTGCGATTTTTAAGAATGGTAACAGCTTGATCGATTACGTGATCCATATACGCACGGGCTTGATCAAACTGTTTACCAGCAATCAGTCTTTTCACCCACCGCGGATCCAGATCAACAAAGTACGTTGAACAGCCTCTTACATTAGCTAGATGCTCAATCGAGAGTCGCAATCTACGAGGCCCTGTTGGGCCAACCATCATCCAGTAATGATCACGAGGAAAATGATCGTCATTCAGTGTCTCGGAAAACTCGCTGTAATCTATTTTATAATCCTCCCACCCAATCCGTTGCTTAGGCATTCCCGTAGTGCCTCCAGTCTCAAAAATACTAAAAGGCTTGCCGTCATATGCTTTAGGGCGCCAAATTTCATTCGGCATATCTCTAAGCCACTCGTCCTGAAAGTGAGGGAATTTAGTTATGATATCATCGAAGCATGAAATTTCCTCAGCTGGATTCCAGCCGGCTTCCTTCGCCCAATTCAACCAAAAAGGGGAACCGGTATCTGGCGAAAAATGCCATTTAACAATTTCTACAGTGTGCGCATCCAACTGCGCCTTGGCTTCCTGAATGTTTTGATCCAAGTTAGACATTAATATATTTAAATTTAATTGCCGGTTTCAGATTAGGCTTTATTGATTGGAAAGAAACGATCAATGGTCGAATGACTTGGGGCTTTAGTCACAAGCGAAACCCCTATCAAAGCTACAAAGGATGCCAAAAAGATAAAGGTCACCGGCATAACTCCAGCAATGAGGTACTCACCTGCGTGAACTTCCCCAAACCATTTTTCACCCTTATTTCCAAGCGCATCATATATGAATAAAGCCCACGTTGTGGCTGTTGCTAAAACACTCGCTATTACTCCAGCCTTGGTCAAACGCTTCCAATAAACCGATGCGAATGCAATTGGAAAAAGCGCAGAAAAACCACTGAAACACCATACTCCTAAATTGAATACACTGGTCGGCTTAAATATTGAAATAATGTAAGTAATTAAAACGATGAACACGATAAAACTACGACCAAGCCATACCTTCTGTTTATCACTTACTTCCCCCTTTAAAGGCACAATAAAATCATTAGTAAACATACTGCCTATACATACAAACTGAGAGTCAAGAGAGCTCATAATAGCTGCCAGCACCCCAGCGGAAAACAATCCTACGAGGATTGGGCTATCCATAAAACTTTTGACCATTACACTAAGCACAGCATTGGCATTAGGCTTCTCATTCGGCAATTGTGGAACACGAAGTTCTCCTGCCTCGTAAAGCCCGGCAGCCCATATGCCGATCAAAATACAAGGGACCCAAACAATCATAATACAAATAGGGTGAGCAATAACGGTCAGCCTAAATGACTTAGCGCTCTTTGCCGTTAGCCAATGCTGAAATAAATGGGGGAACATTCCAACGCTTAGCGGCACTAACATGTAGCTAATAAAGTGAGCTGGAGTCATTAACCCTTCTCTGGAAAGTTTTTCTGGAGCGTGCTGCATCGCTTTTTGTGAGGCCGCTTCTAGGCCGCCTAGCCCCTTTGCTATAACCAAGAAGCCGACCAATCCCATAACCATGAAAACAATTGTTTGGAAAGTATTCGCCCAAACGGCAGAACGCACACCTCCAAAAAATACATAAAACAAAACCACCAGACAGATGATAAGGCCTGACAACCAAGCTGGAACTGCTCCTGCCTCAAACGTGCCTGGGAACATTCCTCGAGTCACTCCTCCGATATAATTACCGGCTCCAATTAATCCCACCAACAAATATGGAATAATCAGGCCCACAAGAATTGGAAACATTAGATATCCTATTCCCTTAGACTCAAATCTATCACGAAAAAATTGTATCTGTGTAACATAGCCATATTTTTTCCCGAAACTCCACATTCGAATTCCCACGAGAAAGAAACAGGCGGTATGAATCAAGCCGGAGCTCGATGCCATTAATCCATAAGTTCCTATGCCTAAGCTAAAAGCCTTTCCAGTAGATCCAACTAAAGCGAATGCTGTCATCGTTGTGCCAAAAACGCTCATTAAGAGCATAAAAGGGCCAATCGATTGGCTTGCTACAAAAAAGTCCTTACTAGAACCTCGAAACATTCGACTTGAGACCCACCCCAGAGCAAACAGCAAGCACATGTACATCATAATAATGTACAAAGGAGTACGACTAGCCGGCTCAGCAGCTTGACCCAATACAATTAGCGAAGGAAAATTTATCATTTTTTCCCTCCTTGATTGTCATTGGATTCGACACAAGCCTCTTCGGCCCAAGCCTCGATATCACTAGGCCACGCCCACTTGATAGCAAGAGCCCAAACTCCCGCAGCCATGCACGAAAAAAGAGCATGATAGAATAAGCCCAGCGGCATGAATCCCAAGACAAGCTCCTTGTTATCCCACCACCATATATCTTGATGGACTATGGCCAACAAAACTATCAGTGCATAAACAAAATTTTTCATGTGCCGGCTTAAAAATACTTTTTCTTTTTTGTCTAGTTTTTACAGATTCGCCATCTATTTTGCACGGGCTTCATCATATATCGCGTAAAGATGTGATTGAGTAGCAACATACAATACGCCATTGGCTACTATCGGCGTGGAATAAATAGGTGCCGGGAAATAGGTCTCGCTTAGCACTTTCATTTTTTTATCTGATGCTAATACAACAAAGTCACCATCCTCATCACCTATGTAAACCTTGCCGTCGGCAACCAGCGGAGATCCCCACATATGGGCTTTTTGATCGTAAACCCAATATAACTCGCCATTTTTAGCATCAAAACAGTAGACGTAACCGGAATAATCCGCTGCAAATAACAGATCGTTGGATGGGTCAATTGCACAGGTTGAAATACTGCGCTTGATTTTCTTAGACTCCCAAACCTTCTTTCCAGTATCAGCATCTATACAAGAAAGGCACCCTGCCCCCTCTCCATGTTCGGGGTCTTGACCTATAGCAACATAAACTTTTCCATTGTAATATGTGGGAGTTGCTATCAACTCACTTGGCCCCTCAGCGGCTGGATATTTTATCTCTTTGCCATTTTTGTCCTTCTTATATTCAGCCGGATTACAGTCATACTTCCAATGTGCGTTAAAGATATCATATCCTTCATCATCCTTCTTGAACTTAGTATCAAAGGCGTAAAGCACACCATCCCCTCCTCCGAAAAACACAGCGTCTTTGCCTTTAACTTTTCCCTTAGCAGGACTTGACCAGTTACAATGTAAAATAGCGTTCCCAATTCCCTCAGCTTCCTCACCGGCAAGAGTCCCGTCCTTTTTGTTCAAAGCAATTATACAAGGAGATAGAGGCGCAGGAATATTTATATGGCTCCAATCTTGTCCGTTAGATGTAGTACAAAAGAGTAAATCTCCCACAATCAAAACAGAGCTACTGGCAATGTTATGCGGAAATACACCAAGCTCTTTTCGCATGTCATATCGCCAGATAATGTCTGCGTCCAAATTGTTGGGCTCAAGAGATCCCTTTCCTTTGTCAGCCATAAACTTTCCTTCCCCTTGAAACCCTTGATTGCCATTCTTCATACCTTCTGTATCCAAACAAAGAATTTCACAGCTATTAGCGACTACATAAACTCGGTTTCCCTCAATCGCTGGGCTAGAACAAATCCCAAGGTATTCCCAGTCACTAACCTTTCCTGCTCCTAACTTGGGGACAACAAGTTGCCATTCAAAAGCTCCTGTTTTTTCATCAAGGCAATAAACAATGCCTCTGTCGCCAATGTGACGTTTGTCCCGTGGACTTTCATTGTTCGTGCCAACATAAACTTTGCCGTTTGAAACTGTGGTATTGCCATAACTTTGGCTACCTAGTTTGGATATCCAGAGCACGTTTTTAGTAGTACTCATATCTATATCTTCGGTGCCAATTTTGAATTCGCCAGGCTCAAATTTTGAAGGAAGATTCTTTTCTGATGAATATAAATTTCCGCTACCATCGCGAGTCCAAACTGGCCAGTCCTGACCGGCCTTCGCTGCTGCAGCCTTGGAAACATTGTCGAGCCCATTGGAAGTTTGCTGCATGCCAATAAAGGCAAATATTGCAAATAGGCTGAGCCCTCCTGAAATGAATAATGATTTATTTTTCATAATGTTTATTTTGTAAGTAAATTCAGTTCCATGTAGTTTTAATATTGTCGATGTAGACAGCTCTAAGGCTTTGCGGGGAGAATCCGATAATTCCAGGAGCTCCCTTTTTATGAGCCTTTTTATGTTTGACCTCAATCGTCCAATTGGCTGGTTCAGTTTCGCCCTGCGGCCATGCTTTTGCTTTAACAACACCGCTTCCATCATCGGCTACATCCACCCGTGTCTTGAGTGTATACCATTTTCTGGGAGACCACTTAAAAGGAACACTTTCTTTAACTCGCTCGTGATTACTGCTGACCTCAAGTAATTGTTGATTACCTACAAGGGTAATAAAATATCTTTGATTGATGACTCCAATGTTGCCCATAGATCGGCCTCGTCGAGCACTATCGCTCATAACATCACATTGAATGGTATAACCGCTGGATTCAGGATCGCCAAATATTGTGATGGCCCTCTGGAAAAGTACTCGATCAAGAGTTTTCCTGAGCACCTTGTTTCCTTCCATATCGCGCACTTCCCATTTAAGGCGGGCCCCAGTCCAAGCTAATGGAGGATATGCAAACTTTACGTCTTCAGTGGCATGTTCAACCTTTAGTGCGGTCGACTCGAAATCCTCGCTGTAGGGAATCTTCGGCAAAATGCGACCACGAATAAATCCGTTGAGCTTTCCGCTGGTAACCTTGAAGGCCCCTGCGCTAGCAACATTCTTTGCGTCAGCAGTGATTATATTGCCATTCACACTAGCATTCATGCTTGTCTTAACTCTAGCAGTAGGTGGGATGAATTTTGCAAAATTTCCCTTCAAGCCTCGCTCCAATATATTGCCGTATTGGTCTATGGAATTAACAGCAAGTTTGAGTTCCTCTCCCGGCTTAAGGAGAGTATCGTTAGGCACAATTTGAAGTGCAATCGCCTTTGAATCATTAGGCTTTGATTCAGCAGATGGCAGTGAAGTCTTTGGCTTGTCGCCGCTGGTATTGCCAAAGCAATATAGCTTTTTCACTGTGTGAATGTAAATTTTGCCATTCCATACTGTTGGGGAGCCAAAGATTTCTCCTTCTAGCTCCAACTCATGCAATAACTCCAGCCCTTCAACCTTAGGTCTTAGGATCTTAACTATTCCATTTGGAAAACAAATATAAAGCTTACCGTCTGCGTAAAGCGGAGATGAATGAATTTGGTCTTTATTAAGTTTTTCTGAAAAAAGAAGTTTTCCACTTTTAGCATCTATACAGACTAAAACTCCGGTTTTAGTAACCTGATAAATTCGCCCATCAGCAACCGCCGGGCTGCTTGTAAACATGGAAAGAGGGTGTCTCCATAGTTCCCAGTCACTACCATCAGCTATGGCCGGATTCTTATCTTTGAGAATCATTTGAGGCTCACCAGGGCCGGGAAGGGTTTTGGGAAGCTTGATCCCAATCATGCGCCCTTCTTCAGATGCATCTATGTTTTCCTTTCCGTGTATAGTAACAAGAACGCCATTATGAATTACCACACTGCTATTTACCCCACCTTGTGAAGCTTGAAATCGCCACAAAGGTTGGCCCGTTCTTACATCAACACAGACTACATTGCCATCCCCTGTGCCAGCATAGAAAACACGGCGGCCGTCTATGTTTGCGAGTACAGGCGTAGAAAAGGAACTGTCTTTTGGCGCCACTCCTGGAGTGCTAGCCCAGACAGATTCACCTGTCGTTTTATTAAAAGCATAAAAACGATCGCGAGCCGGACCCTGCTGCCCCCAATAACTGGTTACACCGCGAACTATTACTATGTCACCATCAATCACTGGCGCTCCGGTTCTGCCATTTGGGAAAGTAAGGCGACCAAATCTCTCCATCAGCGAGTATTCCCACTGCATTTTGCCGTCAGGGCTTAAGCATTTAACACCTCCATTAGTGGTCATTAAATAAATCCAGCCTGTCTGAGGGTCAACGGTTGGAGAGCCAACAGAGTAGCGGCTATAGACTGTATCACTTAGGTAGTCATTATATGCGTGCTCCCACAACTTTTTCCCGTCAGCTTCATTCAAGGAGAGCAAAACTTCCTGTAAATCTGGACCATCTCCACGATAGCCCCAGGCATAAACCCTATCACCAGAAGTAACTACACTTCCTCTTCCAGCAATGTCACGCGTCCAGAGTAGGTTCTTTTCCGGCCCTGAAACCGATAGTTTATCGGGAAGCCCCGTCTCATCAGAACGCCCGGCCTGATGTGGCCCCCGCCAATTTGTCCAGCCGTCAACCTCAGCTGCCGTAGCTACTATTGTAGCAACGGCAAGGCCCAACAGAGTTAATCCCAGTTTATTCATTATAAATCGTTTATTTATTTAAATAGCAGAGCTTAAAAGCTCCTTGATCAAAAGACCAAATCAGCCCTAAACACTAACGAAACTAAAAGTCCATGCAATAAAAAATAATACTTACACGTATTATTTTGCTTCCGTTAATTACTTCTCTATTAATTTTGTTTTATTTAAAGGATAGTGCCATCTGGAATAACTGCTCCCTTAGGCACAATAGCGATACCTTCTCTCACATAATAATTATCCCCATCGAAATGATCAGGCTTACCTTCAGGGGAAATAACACAATTAGCTCCTATTCGAGCATTCTTATCTATTATTGCTGATTCAATTCGTGTGTTCTCGCCTACCCCAACTAAAGGAAGCCCCTTACTCAAGTTTTCGTTTTTAGAAACTTCTGTTTCATAAAAATCTGCCCCCATTAAAACTGAACGATGAACTCGGCACCCCGGTGAAAGTAGACACCGAATTCCGACCAAACTCTGACTTATCCGCGATCGGTCAATAATGCATCCATCCGAGATTATAGCCTGATCAATTGCAGCCCCATTAATCTTTGAAGCGGGCATAAAGCGGGGCCGGGTGTAAATCGGCATTTCCATCTGGAAGAAATTAAACTTTGGAATTGTGCTGACCATATCCAAGTTCGCCTCATAGAAGGACCTTATGGTTCCGATATCTTCCCAGTACCCTTTGTATGTGTAGGAATAAACTCGATGAGAATCTATTGCGCTTGGGATAATATGTCGTCCAAAGTCCGCTTGCTCATTCTCTAAAAGTTCAACTAATGTAGCTCGCTTGAAAACATAAATTCCCATTGATGCAAGATATTGATCTGGTCCCAACTCCTGATCTTCGGCGCGCAATGAATCTAGCACCTCATCTGTGTCAGGTTTTTCAATAAATCTTATTATTCTTCCTGTCTCATCATTATGCATGATCCCAAAACCTGCCGCTCTTTCACGATCCACTGGAATCGTTGCAACAGTCACTTCTGCCTCCTTTTCAATATGGGAAGCAATAATCTCCCGAAAATCCATCCGGTAAAGCTGATCACCACTTAAGATTAACAAGTGTTCAAAATCATTGTTTAGAAGGTGGTTTAGATTCTTCCTTACAGCATCTGCTGTTCCCTGATACCAAGTGTCACTATTCGGCGTCTGCTCGGCAGCTAAAATTTCAACAAAACCTCGAGAAAAATGATCGAATTTATAGGAGTGTGAAATATGTCTATGCAATGAAGCAGAATTAAACTGCGTTAAAAGATAAACTTCGTTTAGGCGAGAGTTGATACAGTTTGAAATCGGAATATCGACCAACCGATACTTGCCGGCTAAAGGCACCGCCGGTTTAGATCGCTCTAGGGTCAATGGAAA
>Ga0115012_10002959_pt1 | contig 10005 bp, 8 predicted proteins | sample TroAtlMetagenome_FD_88706 | JGI IMG/M metagenome (GOLD analysis project Ga0115012, IMG submission 88706) | Marine eukaryotic phytoplankton communities from Atlantic Ocean - Tropical Atlantic ANT10 Metagenome | ecosystem: Environmental > Aquatic > Marine > Oceanic | place: Tropical Atlantic Ocean...
ATTTCTAGAGCTGCTGTCATTTTTCCAACTGCCATATCAGTTCCAATAAATAAAATTCTTTTATTCTTTAATTTACCTGCTTTTCCTGTTGCGATATCAGGAACAAATAAGGGCATTCTTACATCCCATATCCATTGATTTTTATTTATTTTAATTAAATCCTTCCATTTAGGAAATAATAATTCATGCAGACCATTAACTATCGATAATCCATTTTTTAATGCTTTTTCAATAATAGGGGTCCACTCCTTTGGAATTTTTCCGCCTGATGGTGCAATACCTAGAACTAAAACTGTAGATTTCTTTTCTATTGCTATTTCAAGAGAACGAACTATTGGAATTTTTCTATCAGTATTAATAAAAGATTTAATTCTTTTTCCAGCATGATTAGAATCAATTACACAGGTTATTTGATTAGAAAGATATCGAATAACACCCATTCCCATTTTTCCATAATCACTATCTAAATTAGATTCCATGTATATGGCAACCTTATCTTTTGAATTAAGCATAAAATTCTAATTTTAATTTAGCACCATGTCCAGGAATATATTTTGGAGTTGTAATTCCATCAATCATTTCTACTCCTTCTGAAGGATCAGGGTTTAAGTTATAATGTGAATCCAAATCAATATGATTAATAGCTCCTGAGATAGAAGCTGCTGCGGCTATTGCTACTGAAGATTCACTCATACATCCAATCATAGTTTTTAATTTTAATAACTTTGCAGTATCAATAATTTTCAATGCCTCGGTAATTCCTCCACATTTCATTAATTTCATATTAACTCCATCAACATACTTGTAATATGAAAAAATATCTTTTGAAAATCTACAGGACTCATCAACATATATGGGCAAAGGACGATTTTTAAAAAGATACTTTAAATCTGCTTCCTTTCCTTCTTCTAAAGGTTGTTCTACATAATCTACATCTCTTTGAGCTAACCATTTTAACATTTTAATAGCATCTCTAACATTCCATCCACCATTTGCATCAACTCTAAGGCTTACTTTAAAATTTTTTGTACTCTCTAAAACTTGTTCAAACATTTCCATATCAGCTTCTATTCCTTTTGGAGAACCCAATTTTATTTTTAATGATTTAATAGATTTTCCTTTCATAATAATTGGTATCCTATCTTTAATAACCTCAGGAGAATTAATTCCTAAAGTAACTGATGTTGGCACAAAAGGTTTAGGAAATCCTAATAGGTTGTATAAAGGAAGACCTGCTTTTTTAGCTTTCAAATCCCAAAGAGCTGTATCTATTGCAACATAGGCACAAGGAGCTACTCCCATCTCTTTTGACCTATCATATAAAGAAGAAATAGTATTCCCTTTAATTCCAGTTTTTACAAAACTCTCTAAAAGAGTTTTTACTTCATTTATACTAGATGCTCCTTCAGATTTACCAGGAGCTGATTCTCCCCAACCCACCATTCCATTTTCCTCAATTCTTACAAAAAGATTTTCAGAATTTGATCTAACTCCTCTACTAATTTCCAAAGGAAATCTTTTGTTAAGAATAACTTTAAAGAAATCTATCTTCATTAAAGTAAAGTTTAAAACCTATTAATTCAAATAAAATCTCAATTTATGGAATAGTAGGGGTTTGAAGTTTATCTAATGAAGATTTAATTTCTTCATCTGATAACTCATGTTTAACAATTTTTCCTTCAAAATAGTCTTGATAAGCTTTCATGTCATAATTACCATGACCACACAAGTTGATCAATATTGTTTTACTTTTTCCTTCTTTTTTACAAATTTCTGCTTCATGGATTGCTGTTGCAATTCCATGTGTTGCTTCTGGTGCTGGAACAATTCCTTCAGCCTTAGCAAATTTTACGCCTGCTGAAAAAACCTCTAAATTATCGTGAGACTTAGCCTCTATAATTTTATCTTTTAGTAATTGACTTACAATAACACCTGCTCCATGATAACGAAGTCCACCGGCATGAATTGGAGCTGGAACAAAATCGTGTCCTAAAGTATACATTGGAAGTAATGGAGTCATTCCAACTGTATCTCCAAAATCATAGCGAAAAATTCCTCTTGTTAATTTAGGACAAGAAGAAGGCTCACTAGCAATACATCTAATAGATTTTCCTTCCTTTAAATTAAGTCTTAAAAAGGGAAATGCTAATCCAGAAAAATTCGAGCCACCTCCAAATGGAGCAATAACAATATCTGGAATATCTCCCGCTTTTTCCATTTGTTTTAAAGCCTCTTGACCCACAATAGTTTGATGTAGTTTTACATGATTTAAAACACTTCCTAGAGCATACTTTGTGTGTTCATCACTTGCTGCTACCTCTATAGCTTCAGATATAGCTATTCCAAGAGAACCTGTAGTATTAGGATCTTGAGATAAGATTTTTTTTCCTACTTCTGTTGCGTTTGAAGGAGATGGGTGAACTTTAGCCCCCCATGTATTCATCATAATTTTTCTATATGGTTTATGTTCATATGATAACTTAACCATAAAAACTTCACAATCAATTCCAAAATGTTGACAAGCAAAACTCAAAGCACTTCCCCATTGTCCCGCTCCTGTTTCAGTTGTAATTTTTTTAACTCCTTCTTGCTTATTATAATAAGCCTGAGCTACAGCAGTATTTGGCTTATGTGATCCAGTAGGACTAACACCCTCATATTTATAATAAATTTTAGCTGGAGTGTCTAATGCTTTTTCAAAATTATAAGCTCTAAATAAAGGAGTTGGTCTCCACATTGAATATATATTTCTTACTTCATCTGGAATATCAATCCATTTCTCAGGAGATACTTCTTGCTTAATTAATTCCATAGGAAATAAAGGAGCTAAAGCTTCAGGTCCAATTGGTTCAAGAGTTCCTGGATTTAGAGGAGGAAGAGGTTTGTTTGGCATATCAGCAACAATATTATACCACTTATCCGGAATTTCATTTTCTTCTAAAGTTATTTTACGTATCATGATTTTTTAATTTATTTAAATATACTTTTTTTATTTAAAATATATTAAAATTGTTTTTAGTTGCATTTTAAAACAATTTTTATATTTTTACAAAATACTATGCATGCATAGTAAAAGGTTTTTAACCATAAACCATTTTAATAAAAAACCTTCAATAATTTGAAGGTTTTTTTATGATTTTTTTTTAATTAAAGTTTTACTTAATTCCTCTAAAGAAATTCCTTTAGTTTCAGGCATCAAATAATACACAAAGATTAATTGAAGAACCATCATAAATGAAAAAAATAGAAAAACAAAACCTGCTCCTATGCTTGAAAATAATATAGGAATCATAGACGGAATCATTGCTGCAAGAACCCAATGAACAGAAGATCCAAAAGATTGTCCTGAACTTCTTAAATGATTTGGATAAATTTCAGAAATAAATACCCAAATCACGGTTCCTTGACCTATAGCATGTGAAGCAATAAAAACAAATAAAAAAATTGGAATTAAAATTGGATTTAGCTTAAAAAAGAATGCAATTGAAACTAAGGATAACGAAATTATATAACCAAAAGATCCAAAATACATTAATTGCTTTCTTCCTAATTTATCAATTAATGAAATTCCAATAAAAGTGAAAATTAGATTTACTATTCCTATACCTACAGAACTTAATAAAGCAGTACTTTGCCCTAACCCTGCCTCTTCAAATATTCTAGGTGCATAATATAAAAATGCATTAATTCCTGATAATTGATTAAAAGCAGCAATAAAAAAAGTAAGTAAAAGTGAAAATCTATATTTTAATTGAAAAATACTCTCGTTAATATCAACTTTTTCGTTAGAAATATCACTTATTAATTCTTTAATATTTTCATTTGGGGCAATTTCATTTAAAACATTATTTGCCGCTTCTATTTTCCCTTTTTGAATTAACCATCTTGGACTTTTAGGAATATTAAACACCAAAACTGTATAAATAATAGCTGGAAAAAATTCAACTCCCATCATCCATCTCCATGAATTTTCTCCTAAATCACTCAATAAATAATTCGATAAAAATGCAATTAATATTCCAAAAACTATATTAAACTGATATAAACCAACTAAACTTCCTCTTTTATCAGAAGGAGAAATTTCAGAAATATATGCGGGAGCCGCAATTGTTGAAACTCCTATACCAATACCACCAATAAATCTTGAAAAAGCAAAAAATTCAGAACTATTTGCCAAAGCAGATCCTAAAGCTGATATTATATAAAGTATCCCAATTATTAGTAAGGTATTCTTTCTTCCAAACTTGTTAGTTGGAAAACTTCCTCCCAAAGCTCCTAATACCGTACCCCAAAGAGCCATTGCCATAACAACCACTCCATGGTAAAAATCAGAAGACCCCCATAAAGATTGTAATTTTTTATCCGCACCAGAAATTACAACAGTATCAAAACCAAAAATAAAACCAGCTAAAGCTGCGACAATAGATAAATAAAAAACTCTATTCATAAATTAGGTCTTAATGAATTTATCTATATAAATTATAACTAAACTAGAAAATAATAAAATAGAAGAGGGCATAAATTTAATCAACTCATCTGAAACTTTAAAGTGCATTATTACAGCAGATATCATAAATAATGAAATTGTTAGAGCGGCTGGAAATATTAACTTATTATAATATATCCCAATCAATAAAACTAATGCAGCAGAAACTTTCAAAAATCCAACTATATAAACAATGTTCTCGTTAAATCCATATTCTTCAAATTCTTGAATCATATTTTTTGCTTCACCTCCCCTGTAAATTGAATTACTATCAAATCTAATTAACCATACATTGAGTATTGTCAATGATATTATAAGAGATAAAATTATTTTGATATATTTCATTTTTTTAAGATTAATATTAAAAAATTACAATATATAAATTTTGATATTAAATTTAAATATGTACTTATTTAATAGTATGTATAAAAATAATACAAATGTTTAAAAAAATCACAATATATTTAATGGCCTTTTTCTACATTTATATAGGTGTTAATCACTTCACTGATCCAAATTATTTTTTATCTATTATGCCTCCATATTTGAAATGGCATCTTGAATTAGTTTATATAAGTGGTTTTTTTGAAATAATTTTTGGATTAGGACTATTAACTAAATACAGAAAAATATCTTCCTGGGGATTAATACTATTACTAATTGCAGTTTTTCCAGCTAATATTCATTTAATTTTAAGTGAAAAAGCGCAAATAGCTTTAAACATAACTAAAGAAACCGCTATAATAAGGGCTCCTTTTCAACTACTTTTTATTTACTTGGCTTATTGGTCTTCTATTGACTAATTAATTTTTTTCAAAATTATATCAATTTTTTCAACAACTTCTTTCGCATTCTTTTTTGAAAAACATAAAGGAGGTTTTGATTTAATCACATTATTATAAGGCCCATCAGTTCCAACTAATATTCCATTATTCTTTAATTCATTTTTTAGTAGTTCAGCTTTATAACTATCTGGGGTCATATTATTTGGATTTGAAAATTCAATACCAATAAATAAACCTGACCCTCTTATATCAGAAATTGAAGAATATTTATCTTTTAAATCAATCAATAATTTTTTATAATAATTTCCAACTTCTTCAGAATTCTTCTGAAGATTTTCCATTTTAATCACATTTAGCACAGAAAGACCTATTTTACATGAAATAGGATTTCCACCAAAAGAACTAAAAAACTCAACTCCTTTTGAGAAAGAATTTGCAATTTCAGAAGTTGTAATTACCGCACCCATGGGATGTCCATTACCCATAGGTTTCCCTAAAACTATAATATCTGGAACAACCTCTTGAGATTCATATCCCCAAAAATACTTCCCTAATCTACCAAAACCTGTTTGAACTTCATCTGAAATACAAACTCCTCCCTTTTCTTTAATACTAGGATATAAATTTTTTAAATAATTACTAGCTAGTGGAACTTGACCTGCACAACTAAGTATGGGTTCACTTATAAATGCAGCAATTGAATCGTTATAATTATTTAATATTTTTTTAGCATCATTAGCATACTTATACCCTGCATCCTTATCATCAACTTTATATTTTCCATTAAAAGTATCTGGTATATCTAATTTTAAAATATAATCTTTCTGACCGGTTCCTTTCTTATTATTAAACTTATAATCACTTATGTTTATTCCCGTTTGAGTATGACCATGATACCCATTTTCAATAACAACAACTGATTCATTTTTAGTATGATATCTAGCCATTCTAATAGCGAGGTCACTTGCTTCGCTTCCTGAATTAACATAAAAGACTTTACATAATTTTTTAGGGAAAAGTGAAATTAATTTTTCTGAGTATTCTTCTAAAGAGTCATATAAATATCTAGTATTTGTGTTTAAAACAGAACTTTGTTTTTTTGAAGCTTCAACAACCAATGGATGAGAATGGCCCACATGAGGAATATTATTATAAGCATCTAAATAAGTATTACCATATGAATCATACATGTATTGAAACGCAGCTTTGTTCATAAAAATAGGCTTGTCATATGATAATGAAATATTTGAACCTAAATACGTTTTCCTTCCTTTAACCATTTCCTTTAATGATTTAGTCTTTTCTACTTTAATTCCAACTGCTCCTTTAAATTTGTTTTCAGCTTCAACTGGATTAATTTCTATCCATTTCCAAAGTAATTCAATAGCAGGTTTTTGACTAATTGAGATGTACTTATTCTCTGGGAAAAGTTTTTGATAATGATTAGAATTACTAATACTAATACATAATCTCATTGCAATGGTGTAATATAAAACTTCAATCTCTTTTTTTTCAAGAGGAAAAATATGATTATATGATTCTAATAGTGCTATAGCCCATTCTAAAGGGTTTTCTTTATTAAAACAAGTGTAAGATATAGCTATAGCCAATTCATTTATTAAATGTGAATATGAAATATCTCCAAAATCAATAACTCCTGAAACATCATTCCCTTTAAATAATATATTCCAATTATTTGCATCATTATGAATAGTAGATTTTCTAAGGTCTGAAAAAAAAGGGACTACATTTTCTTCGTATTGATTCATGAAATAATGAATAATTTTCCTAACCTTTTTAGATGAAATCTCATTCAAATAATTCTTAGAAACAACATATTGTTGCATATCCCATTCCAATTGTCTTGATTTTATATGAATGTCTGACCAATAAAAAAGACTTTTATTAAGTCGTGCTAAAGATTTTCCAAAGGATCTAATAATCTCTTTTGTTTGGTTAATCTCTCCGAGAAATTTTCCTTCTAAGTAAGATAAAAGTCTATAGATTTTTGAAGTTCCTTTAATTTGAATTATTCTTACATTTTCGCCATTTAAAAATGGAACTGGTTTAGGATATAAATTATCATTTAAAAAAAGTAAAGCTTTTGTTTCAGATTGAATTAAATCAATTAACGAAAGATCCTCGTAAGTTTTTAAAATGTACTTTTTAGAATTAGTTTTAATTAAATAATTTAAATTATCATAACCATTTATTCTAATGATCTCAATTGGTTTTATGCCAAATTCTTTTATTAAAAGCTTTTCCATTAAATTTTTCAATGTTTAAAAAAGAATAATTATATAATATTCAAATTTAATTAATTATAAGTCTTTATAAGATTAATGCTATTTTAGATTATGGATTTAAGTTACTGGGAAAAAAAAGAATGGTTTGAAAATGTTGACACCTTAATTATTGGAAGTGGAATTGTGGGCTTATCATCTGCAATCGAAATTCTTAAAAAAGATCCCGATCAAAACCTTTTAATTCTTGAAAAAGGATTTCTTCCTCAAGGAGCAAGTACAAAAAATGCTGGTTTTGCTTGCTTTGGAAGTCCTTCTGAAATATTAGATGACCTTAAAAATTTAAAAGAAAAGGAAGTTGTTTCTCTAATTAAATCTCGATGGAATGGACTTAAATTACTTAGAAAAAATCTTGGAGATAAAAATATCGGTTATAAATGTCATGGTGGGTATGAGTTGTTTTTTAATAATCAAAAAACAATGTTTGATCATTGTTGTGAAAACATAAGATATATTAATAAGATTGTATATCCTGTTTTTAAAAAAAATGTCTTTTCAATTATAGATACTCCTTATAATTTTAAAAATATTTTAAACAAATGTATTTATAATCCTTTTGAAGCTCAACTTGATGTTGGCAAAATGATGAGCTCATTAATTTCAAAAACTATAAAAAAAGGTGGTAAAATAATTAATGGAGTAACTGTTGAAAAAGTTTATGATAATGGAGAAGTTAAAATTAAAGATGGTTTTGAAATAAATGCAAAAAAAGTAATTATAACTACTAATGGTTTTTCAAAAAAACTAATTGATGTTGATTTAAGTCCTGCAAGAGCTCAAGTTATAATTACTAAATCTATTTCTAACCTTAAAATAAAAGGGGTATTTCATATAGATAGAGGTTATTATTACTTTAGAAATATTGACAACAGAATATTACTAGGGGGAGGAAGGCATCTAGATAAAAAAGGAGAACAAACAACTAAAATTGGTTTTAATGAAAAAATTCAAGAAAAATTATTAGATCTTTTAAAAAATTCTATTCTTCCTGAAATCAATTTTGAAATTGAACAAAAATGGAGTGGAATTATGGGAATGGGAAATGACAAAAAGCCTATTGTAAAAAAAATCTCTAATCATCTTTATTGTGGAGTTAAGCTTGGGGGAATGGGTATTGCTATTGGAAATAATATTGGCAAATTAATTGCCAATAAAATTTATAAATAATAATTTTGAAAAATAACCATAAAATATTAAAATGAAAAAGCCTGTTATTTTTTATATAAGCGCATTGATAGTTTTTTTTGGCTGTAGTAAGTCTGATGACAATGAAGGTAGAGGATTAATAATCAATGAGTTTCTTGCAAGCAACGATTTTTGCTGTACTGATGAAGAAGGAGATTATGATGATTGGGTTGAACTATATAATGACTCTAGTGCATCTATAGATATTGGTGGTATGTATTTTACTGATACCCCAAATGACGAAAAACCTTACTTAATTCCAAATACAGATTCAAGCAAAACCACAATTCCACCAGGAGGATATTTAATACTTTGGTGCGATGATGATCAAGAACAAGGTATTCTTCATTTAAGCAAAAAACTAAAGGGAAGTGGAGAGTCTATAATTTTAATAGAATCTGATGGAGTAACTGTTGTTGATTCTTACACATATGAAAGTCAAACAACAGATATTTCAATGGGTAGAGATCCCGATAATTTAGATTCTTGGGTATTTTATGAAAACCCGACTCCTGGATTACCAAATAAATAGCATAAAAAACCCTTTCTTAAAAGAAAGGGTTTTTATTTTAAAATAAATTTAGCCTTAGTTATTTGAAGTATAAACTAAAGTTAATTCTTGAGCATTTCCCATTTCTCTGTATGAATCTCTTAAATCTCTCATTTCTTGATCTACAAAATCACTAACAGGTAAAAAATCTTTTGCATTTTCAACACCAATATTCCAAACTAAATGGGTTGGAGGTTTAAATGCTTTTTCATTACGATCAGTTATTCTAGTTAAAGCCCACCATCTGAAATTGCCTCTTAAAGCTTCCTTTTGGAAAGCTGGCTTCCAAACTTTTGATTCATATTCTTCATAATTCTCATCCTTTTGAATCATGGTTGCAAAGTTCATTTTATCTCCAACCTTTATATCACCTCCCATTAAAGGAAAAGCATCTACTAATTGAAGGGTATAATTTCTGACTTCTTTTTTGATGTTTTTATTAAGGGTTTTATTGATTTTTGACGATGACATTTTACCCTTAAGTCTTCTTTTTATAGTTGAAGTGACTTTTTTCATATCAAAACTCTTCATCATTTTATCATATTTATCTTTTGAAGAAAACTGATTAAAAATAACATAGTCTGCAGCTTTTTCGTTATCTCCCTCTCTTGGAGTTCTTTTCCAAACTGACCAAGCCACTTTTTCACCTTTTTTTATCGACTCCATATGATAAACACTCCAGATTTTTTCAAGGTC
>Ga0115012_10002962_pt1 | contig 9998 bp, 17 predicted proteins | sample TroAtlMetagenome_FD_88706 | JGI IMG/M metagenome (GOLD analysis project Ga0115012, IMG submission 88706) | Marine eukaryotic phytoplankton communities from Atlantic Ocean - Tropical Atlantic ANT10 Metagenome | ecosystem: Environmental > Aquatic > Marine > Oceanic | place: Tropical Atlantic Ocean...
ACAAGCTATGATAGCTGTGATTGCAAAAAATTCTTTCATTATATAACCTCCACTTTGTCGAACCCAGATGGTGCGACGATTACCTGTTCGGTTTCACTTACAAGGATATCACCAATTGAAAGTGAATGCATACTATCATATCTTTTGATAAAGCTTTCTGGTCCAATGTTACCATACTGGTAAGCTTCATTGAAGTCATCGCCTGCAATATCAGCAACATGAACATAAAGGTCTTTGACCTTGATTGGATCAAAAGAATTCGAAAGACCCATACCATATGTAAAAGAACAGTTTGGGTAGATCGCTTCTTGATCTTTAATTTGATAAACTTTGATAGTCATTTTTTTCCTTCCTTTTATCATTTTATACATATATTATAACACACTTTATGCGTATTGTAAAGGTTTATTTTCACTTTCTTTCAACTTTTTTATAATACCTTCATTAAAGATCTGGCACTCTTTATCAGTTTGTGCTACATACTGATTATAGACCAAAGGCTTATAGTTATCATAATGCGATTTGAAGATATTCTTTTTGAATGTCTTTGGATTGATAAGTAACCTAGGCCATACTTCAAGTCCTTCACCTTCTTCACGTGTACTTGCAGTAATTAAATAGTCAAACCCACCTTGATTGTATCTATCATTGATTTTGTTTGCAATTGTGTTGGTCATTGAGTACCAATCCTCAGCAAACTTTTGATATTTGATTTCAAATCTAGTTCCCATAGCCATAACGTCATAGCCCCATGTGCTTATGTCAGTATGGTCAAAGGCTTGTTCATTTACTTCGCCATTTGGTAAAGCCTTTGCAATACCAATTTCACAAGCAATAGAATTGTAAGTATCTTTCCAAATCTTTTCAGGTGTTCTAGGATCTTGAGTTCTTTCAGCCTGTTTGATAATACCATTGTATTGCCATTTAGCTCGTGGTTTGATTTCTTTGTGTGGTACAAACCAAGCACCAGTTAGATAGTCTTTTAGATTAAGCATTTTGATATACGAATTCGATTGCCCGATCCGCCTCCTTTTCAAGTGGCCGGTTGTCATACCATTGGCCGGTTTCATTATCTATTTCTTTACATAACTCAGCAATTTCATGAGCTGTAATTGGATAGCTTTTTTTAATAGCATTAGCTGCAATAGATACCATGATACGATATAGTCCATGATACCAACCAGTTTCATTAATAGACTTATATTCACTAACCAATCGTTTGTTTACAAATGGACAGTCATGATAAGATGACCAAGTAACATTTACATTATCAGCTTGGTTTTTACGATGAGCAACAATTTGCTCTTGAATTTCTTTTGGTAGTCTATCAAAAAATGTTTTACCAGTTGCCTTTTCCAGCATTGGATGCTTTTTAATTAGATCATCTGCGTATATAAAAGAACCGTTAACATTACTGAAAATAAAGTTGTATGCGTTAGCATATTGGCCTGGGATGTAATACATTCGACTAAGATCTTTAGTTTGTCTATCTCCGATGGATCCCAATTCTGTTTGGAGAGCGTACCAGAATGCTTTGATTCGTACTCTTTCAACACTTCCTCCAATTGGGAAGACAAGGCGGAACTTCGGATGATCAATGGTACTGCTTGCAGTAGAATAACAAACATAGCGCCAACGACCATATAAACGGCAAAGCTCATTCTGTAAGTCTCCTTCAAATTTGTGTTCGTCAACATCAACTGCACACCAACCAGACCATTCAACAACATTATCATTTTTACGAGTTGTTTCTGGTTTGTAAGTGGCAGGAGACATTAGTATTGCGTCTTTCTTTGTTTCAAAAGGCCTTTTTGAGAGTTCATATAAACTCTTTTCAAAAGCGTCAAAATCTACAAAGTCAAGACGATCGTCTGTTTTTGTATCATATACTGTCTTAAAAAGTGTGAGCGAGCAGGTCATGGTTTCCTTCGTGGCTTGGTGCTTCCCAACCTTCAGGCTTTACCAAATCAGGTAACCCTAGTGGATTAGGACGTTCTTCTTTAACACCAACTTCTTTAGCCATATTGGCTTTCAATACTTCATCCCATGCTTTATGTGCATCTACACCAAAAGCATCAAGAGTACCAATTGCCACAACGCAAAGATCAATAAGACCATCAACAATCTCTTCAGGATCTTTTTCTTGTACAGCTTTAGCGGTTTCATCAAGTTCTTCTTTTAAAAACTTAATACGAAAATCAAGAAACTGTTGAAGCAGTTCTCTATCATTGTTTAGTTCACGGTGTCCCATCCATTCACCTACACCATACTTTTCGTGCATTTCATGAATATCTTTAACCCAGTCTTTAGACATCTTTGTCTCCTTCAATTTTGTATATTATATCACGTTTTTGCGTCATTGTAAAGGAGTATTTTCTCTGCTTTTGCAATAACTTTCGGATCTTTTAATGGGAGGAATGCTCCACTACTTCCGTCCCAACCTTCAAACTCTTTATCATAAAAATCTATTTTACAGTCTTGTGGATTCGCATCTTGTAATTCGGCTAACTCATCAGCCCATCTTTGCCAAGTATGATCATCCACAATATTACTATCTTTTTCATAGTAGATATATGAATGGACTAGCATTTGTGATCGTCTTTGACGTATCTTTTCTTTAATTGTTTGCTTATACAAAGAAGTCCTCCAATGATGCTTTACGTTCATGAGACCAGCCAAGAGCTACTAAGATTGGCTCAATAGGATCTAAGAACGTCTTTTGAAACTGTGTTTCATAATCTATGTATTTGTCGAGCTGAAGCTCAGGTGGTAAAAAGTCTTTGAACGACACTACGTTTTCTCGAAGTGGGTTAGGCAGTTTGAGATAAGCAAACTTGACTTTGTCGCCGTTTTGGATGAGTTCATATTTGTTTGTGAGCTCACCTTGAATTGCATTGTTGTGTAAGATAGCACCACGTACGTGTATGGGTGTACCTTTGGCATAGACATCTTTCTTACGAACCCACTTGTTAATGTCAGATACTGACCTTGGGAATGCTACTTCATGAGCTGGTAAAGTAAAGAAGTGATTACGAAAACTACGTATAGCATCTTGCGTCTTATCTTCAGAACCAGTCACAATAACCTTAAAGATCTCTTTGAGAGCCTGCCGGCATTCAGATGGTGTAGATGATTTGATAGCTTCAATACCCATAATCTTGAGTTTTGGTTCAGCATATTGTACGCCTTCAGAGTTATGGACGTTGAGGATATACCTTTTCTTTGCAGTCCATATACCGACATCAGCAATAACTTCACGGCCCATTTCCATACGTGGACGTGCACATTGGAATGAGTCAAATAGTTCTTTGTATGATTCAGCAATCTTAGGTTCAAAGTGCTCTTGGCATATTTGATCAAGAAACTTTACAGGATCTTTTGGCTTTAATAGTCTAACCATAGGGCCAAAATTAATATACAAGCTATCAGTATCAATAGCGATAACATAATCTGTTCCATCAGTTTTCATTACCTTATTCATGGTTTCATTTACAGCCTGTTCAGCCCAACGAATAGCTGTTTGACCAGTGAGTGTAATAGCTTCAGCCATAGAGACATCATTGTATCTAAAGTACTTGTTACCAAGTGCACCATAGAGACTGTTCATCATAATCTTAATAGCCATTTGCTGATTTTCATATCGATTCATATCACGTTCAATACGATATATTTCTTGCTTTTGACTTGGATCTACACCTTGACGTTCTTGCTGAGCAGCCAACATCTTTTTCTTGATTTCAGAACGTTCAGCATAATAGTCAACAATAAGGTTTGGTAGAACACCAAACTTATCTTTACGAAATGATACACCATTACAACCCATGACATCATCACCAGGTGGCTTTGGATTAGAACGACTAAGACATGAGTCAGGTGTAACACCAGGCGTCCATCCATCAATAATAGTTTCTGGTGACATGTTCCATTGAACAATAATGTTAGGATACAGTGAGTTCAAATCAAATGATACTACCCAGTCATGCAAACCAACTAACGGTGGCTTTACATGTCCGCCAGCAAAGCCTGGTTCTTTCTTATCACCATTTCGTATACCGTTAGTTGTATCATGAGTAACAGAACCTTCAACACCACCAGTGACTTTGTACTTTGTGTTACCTTTGATCTTTGCAACGTTTGCATATATTTTATCTTTAGCAAGTCTACGATAAATGATAGTATCCCACATTGAAGTAGTACCAAAGGCATCCATATAGTTAACACCAGCCTTATAGGCAATAGTCATAACCAAGGTGATAAGTCCCATCTTATCTTCAAGGCGATCTACAAGTTCCACGTCTTTAATATTATAGTCGATAAACTTTTGGAAGTCAGCTTTGTATAGGTTATGAAGCGATGTGTGCTCTTCATAGGATAGCTTCTTTTCCCCAAGCACTACATGTGAGATATGGTTAAGTGAATACGATTCTTGTGGACCATAAGCATATCCAAACTTTTTGAACATATCCATATAGTCAAGTGTAACAATGCCCATCAATTCATAAGCTGTAAGTTCACGACCTTTGAATCGAATGTTACGTTGACTTGGTTGTTTGCCCCACGGAGATAGACGACTGGATATACCTTGGCCAAGAACTTTATCGATTCTATGTACCATGTATGGCACATCAAAGCCTCGTACATTCCAACCAGTGATGACGTCTGGACAGTGAGCTGGTGAGTTCCACCATTTGAGAAAGTCAGAAAGGAGTTGTAACTCACTGTCCATTTTGCGATAGACCACAGTGTGATCTTTCATGATGCTGGAAGAGACGTCATAATCTTCCATGCCCCATACGAAATATGTATTGTCAATATTGTTTTTACATGCAATTGAGATTATTGGGAAGTTAGCACTATCTGGTTCAGGGAACCCTTGGTCTGACTGCACTTCAATATCAATTGTGGTAATGTTAATGCGATCTCTGTCAAACTCGATTTCATTTGGCCAAGTTTCAGAAATGTATTGATTGGTAAAGTTACTGTTACCATATATGTTGAATGAGTCTACACCTTCCATAGATTGTAGATGATCACGGGCTGCCCGCATACTTTCATACAATGTAGGTTCGATTGGCTTACCATCAAGAGATGTATAGCCTGTGACGCGATTAGCATCATGGAAGAGTGTAGGTGTATGCTTAATTTGCCGCATGACTGGTTGACCATTGTCATAGCCACGGTACAATAGCATATTACCAAAGCGGTTGATACAAGTATAGAATTTCAAATCACAAACCTTTCATAATGTAAGTATATTATAACACACTTTCTATCAAATGTAAAGGAAAAAGAGCCACAAAGACTCTTTTTCTTTCGTTTAACTAAACTCTTTATGTATTCTTTGAATGCAATCTCGATTCAATTTAGCTACTAGATTCCAATATTCGTCTTGGCGATATTCACCATATTTGATCATTTGTCTAGCTACTTCTTGATTTGCTTGGGTTTGTCTTGCGACCATCCAGCCAATCATCATACCTTGAAGAGTTTTCTTTATACCAATCCAGAGTGTGTTAAACAGACTCTTGGAGTAGTTGAGCGCTATTGTTGTCATTTGATTCCTCGTTAGTTCCAATGTTGATCTTACGAGGCTGCTTTTCTTTTGGAAGGATTACTTCTAAATTGACAGTAAGAATTCCATCCACTAGATCTGCACCAGTTACTTCTGTATACTCAGACAGTCTAAATGACTTTTTCCAATTTCGTGCACTAATACCTTTATGAACATATTTGTCCTGATCTCTTCGTGCAGGCCTATTACCCTTAATAGTAAGGACGTGGTCTTTTACTTCAATATCAATATGTTCTTGTTTAAAACCAGCCACAGCAAGCTCAAGAGTATACTTTGCTTCTTCCTCTTTTACTACGTTATGTGGTGGATAGGTATCCTTCGCATGAGCATGAATATTTTCCAGCTCTGAGAAGATGTGATCGAAACCTAGAAAAGCGTTTCGCGGGAATGCGAATGTATTGTTAGTCATCATGTTTCCTCCTATAGACTAGCAAGGTTAAATATGGATCCCGGTCTACCGGCCATCCTATAATATATATAATACTTTTTTCCCAAATGTAAAGGGGCAAAGCAAATTATTTTTTGCGATTCTTTCTCGCATTTTTTCTTTTGTTAGAGCCTTTCTTTCTTCTCCCTTTTGGAGGTCTGTTCTTGTGTGGCCATGGCATTACTTATTTGTTCCAATATTATACTTTGGACATAATTGCCACTTATCTTTATCCTTATAAGAAATGATTTTGATTTGTCGTAATGGAGCTTTGTTATTTGCTTGATCGTTATTCACAATAGTGATAAGTCCCCAGTCAGATAACAATGTTGCTACAGTGTTTCTTCTTTCAAGATCATTTTCTAATAGGTTAGACGGTTTGCCATCTAACAAAAAGAGCTCTTTAAAATGAGTTATAAAATATCTGCCTTGTTTGTGTAGAATGTGACAAGACTGATATAAGATATTGTCTTTGCGGGATGCAACTCCAATACGTGTAAGCGTTTCACGTACTTTTAGGAAGTCATCCGGCTCATTAAGAGTTACTTCCAGCATCATAGCTGGAGTCCACTCCTTAATTTCATTACTTTGATTTTCCACCTTTGTTCACCTTTTTTCTCAGTTCTTCAAGTTGCGCATCATTTAGTAAGGTGAGAGCTTGGCGGGCTTTTTCGTTGCTGTAACCATAGTATTCTTTGATCAACTCTATATCGTCGATCTTAGTTGCTTTCAACCACTTACTGAAACGCTTTTGTTTCCTAATTGTATTTATAAGAAAATCAAATTTAAGGCGGTTGTCAATATGGTGATGACGATTCATTTCGTTAGCTAACAATACTGTGTCATAGAAATAAGATAAGCCACGATTGACCATAAAAGAATTATAGTCCTTCTCAGCGAGATCATCAACCATGATGTCTCGCTTTGAAGTATTAATCGCGTTTAGATAATCAAACGGGGTCACTAGGTTTCTCCTCCTGATCAGGATGCCAGTGAGTTACATCACCAGTTAGGAATCCATAGCTACAGGAAAACATATGCATACCTTTCCACTCTTTACCTTCTTCGTCTACATAGTATCCGTCAAAGGTACCACGGTGGCTTCCCACCATATCAAAAAAGTACCATACGTTTTGCCCGACCTTCGGCATATTATCTTCACATTTTATCCACATAACTATACCTTTCATAAAAGTTATTGCTTGTGTTAGAACCATCCTAGCTTTACGCCATTATGAGCGATGATAAAAAAACAAGCGACCATATGAGTAAGAACCCATGTTGTACGCAAGATAGCTGCAATGTCACTTTCATAATTATCTCCTATTTTTGATCCAATTGTTTTTGCCCAAATACGCCAGGCTAATTTCATTTTCATACAAACTCCACGTTAGCCATGATTTCAGTCATACAAGCAACAGTGTTGAGTTCATGGTCAGCAACAAAGGCGTTTTTGTATTGGTATTCAGCAAGTATGAGTACCAATTGTGGTATTGACTGAGGTTTAACGTGGTCATTCATGTTATCATAAAGACCACGGAAGATAGCAGCACTTTCAATATCCATATTGTTGGCTACCCAAGCGCGCATCTTTTTAAAGTCTTTTGCTTTTAATTCCCGTAATAGATCTGGAAAAAGTTCATGTCCACCCATACTGCAAGTAGACCCAGTAACACTCCCCACAACAGAACTTTTTTGTAATTCATTTAAAACTCTCCTCCAATCAGGTGCATGTTTCATAATAAGATCGGCAAGTATCTTTTCTTCATATGCAACATTGTTTTCATCTAAGATAGATTTAGCACGTTGCATGAACTCGCCACAAAGGATTGCCATATCCTTTTTAGTAGTATTGAACTCATATATACCGCACCTAGAATGTAGTGGTTCAATAATACGATTTTTAAAATTACATGTAAGAATGAACCGACAGTTATTGGCAAACTCTTCAATGAAAGCACGAAGAGCAGGTTGTGTTGACTGTGGGTTCAGGTAGTCTGCTTCATCAAGGATCACAACCTTGTAACCACCTTGTAATGAAACAGATGATGCGAACTGCTTGATCTTGCCACGCAAGGTATCAATATTGCCTTCCTCTGACCCGTTAATTAGGATCCAATCGAGGTTAAGCTCATTACATAGAGCCTTGGCAACCGTGGTCTTACCGAGACCAGCTGTTCCTGTAAACAGCATATTTGGCAGTTCGCCAGATTCGACGATTTTATGGAAGAACATTTTTAGGTCCTTCGGCAAGATTACGTCGTTAATAGTTTTAGGTCGATATTTTTCGACCCAGAGGAAGTCATCCATTCAATTTCTCCATAACAAAATCATACATATATTATAACACACTTTTGTGTGTTTGTAAACCCTTAATCAGTATTTTCTGGATTTTCGGGTATATCAATTTCATCTTCATCATGAGCAGGATAGCCAGGTGGAACTGTTCCATCTTCATTAATTTCTTCTGGCTTTGGTGCATTAGCTTCTGCAAATGCCGCAATCCTATCTCTAACAGCTCCAACCGAAGCCATTTCATTTCCTCTAAATGCTCCACGTTCTGAACAAGCATCGATGATTTTAACTATTGATTGCAAATCACCAATATTTAGATTAGGCGTTGTCGTAGTAGCCTGTGGGTTCGTTTCCTCCGCCATCAAGTTTCTCCTTAATTGTTTTTAGTCTGTTTTTCATCCACGCAATGGATGTATGAATGTGACCTGTATCTTCAGGTTGAAGTTGAGATTCAGCATATGCTATCTCTTCCATCAATACGACTAGTCGGTCACTATTACTTACCAATGACATTTAACCTCCATAGTTTGAGCTCGTCTCAAGAGCAATAAAATAATGCAGTGGCTGAGTAGTATGCTGCCACTTTGAGATCAGCTTAGATGAGATTTGAATTGTATAATCACCAGGCACAATTTTAAAATTACCTACGCTGAATACAAATCGATATGGTACAGTTGCTGCAGGCCCATCAACCTTAAGTTCAAAGTTATTGGCAGTAGCATCTTCCACATCTGTTACTCGAACAGTGATAGCACTATCACCAGGATTAGCAGTAACTACTACATCCGTTACTCCAAGAGCAGATGCTGCTTTCCTTAGTTGTGCCATATCACTATCGGTAAGTGTAATGGTGACCTCAGGGTCTGGCATGTTGATGGTCTTAGATGGAGATGTAAGGATGGAAGGATCAGAGAAGAAGTAATTCACTGACTTTCGATCTTGTTGTATTTTAACAGATTTAAAATCAGATGAAAACGCCAACTCTGGATCATCAAACATGCTTAAGACCCCGAGGAACTCGTTGAGATCATAGATCCCTATTTGTTCTGATGGAAACTGTTCATTAACATCAGCAAAGGCAAGAATATTCTTAGCAGTTGCTACAGTTTTGATTTCGTTTCCACCATTGAATACGATATTTGAATTGATGGCGGCAAAGTTTTTCAGCACATCACGGGTTTCATTAGACAATTTCATAGTTTAGGACTCACTTTCACTTTATAATTATTTACTTGGTATTGATTACCAAAATCCATTTCAGCTTGACCATTCTCCCATTCAGGGTAGTCAATATCGTGCTGATGTAATGCAATGATTGCATAGTGTAAGATCTTCATAAGATCTTTACGATTTGCACCATCTTTCTTTCCATAGCGTTGGGCATACTTGAGAACATTCCCAAGTGCAAATCCCATGCCATGTCCACAGTCAATGATGAATTCTGTGGATTGGAATTTGTTTTTAGAATAGTGACCTTCATAGGTACTATCTATATAGGCTTTTAGTTCTGAGACTAGAGGGCCTTCATTAAATTTATATTCAGTCATTACGATACCTCTTCAATTAGTTCATCAAGCTTTTCCATAGGATTGCCCATCTGCTCATCAAGTGGTGATGGAGTAGAAGTTACTGTAGCATCTACCTTTTCGTACAGGTCAAGGAATGCTTCCTTTGTATCTTCATCAAACCTATTGACACATAGCT
>Ga0115012_10002968_pt1 | contig 9992 bp, 7 predicted proteins | sample TroAtlMetagenome_FD_88706 | JGI IMG/M metagenome (GOLD analysis project Ga0115012, IMG submission 88706) | Marine eukaryotic phytoplankton communities from Atlantic Ocean - Tropical Atlantic ANT10 Metagenome | ecosystem: Environmental > Aquatic > Marine > Oceanic | place: Tropical Atlantic Ocean...
AAACTGACATAACCTCATCTATGCCAAAAGAGCCATTGATTGAAACACGAGAGAAGACATCAGTATTCTCGTATATCATATCAGATCTATCTTCAACTTGAGGGAGCCAATGATTGAATTCGTCATCTTCTAATTCTTCATCAGAGCCAAAGCAGCCAGAGACTGAACCCAAAATAATGAGCAACCCCAAGAGGATTGACTGGAGGGGCTGACGCATAACCTTGGGTCGATGTCATCGGCTTCAATGATTCCATTACTAAACCGATCTTCATTCAATGGATTGAATAACCCCGGTTCAATCGAAGAATGAGGATAGAACATGACGAATTCTGAAATCTTGAACTCATTAAACAAAGCATTGGCTTGGGAATTACGAGCGATTGCAATGTATGCTCACTATGCTGCTTATGTTTCTGGGATTCATCGAATCAATTTAGCAACTCATTTCAACAATGAAGTAACTGAATCAATCACTCACGCCGCAACTGTAAGATCTGCAATTGTTAAACTTGGAGGACAAGCAACAACTGATCGAGATAGTACTGAAATTGTACATACTTCAGATTTCAACATCATGCTCAAAGAGGCGTACAAAACTGAAATGACTGCTAGTGAAACATATAGAGAAATTCTTCCTCTTATCGAAGAAATCGATGACAGAGAACTATACGATGCTTTAGAAGTAGTATATTTTGATGAATTAAGATCAGTAGAAGAACTTCGAATGATGTTAATGTGATTGTCAACCTTCTTCCGGAAGGAACAAAGGCAGTGGACTCAAACGAATGGTATGGGTGCATACGAGAGTCTCATGGCCAAGCAGAAAGATATCGAAACAATTGGACAAATTTCGGGATTATTGGGGTGGGATCAAGAAGTAATGATGCCACCTAAGGCAGCTCCACTTAGAGCAGAACAAATGGCATGGCTATCAAAAACAAGACATCGATTGATGATTGATCCAGAAATGGGAGATTTATTGTCACAGGCTGAAAATGAAAACGATGGAACAGACCCTGTTCGTTCAGGAAACCTACGATTGGTTAGAGACGCGTATGATAAAGCGACGAAACAACCTTCAGAATTTGTTGAAAGAATGGCTAGACATAAATCAAAATCAATTGTATCCTGGACTGAAGCACGTGAAAAAAATGATTTCTCCATTTTTCGTGATGATTTATCCACAATGATTGATTTGGTTAGAGAGTTAGCTGATCTACTAGGATATGAAAACGAAAAATATGATGCTCTGCTTGATTTATACGAGTCAGGACTTACTGTTGCTCGTCTTGATCCTCTATTTGCAGGATTGAGAGATTCTTCAGTTCCATTAATTCAATCTGTAAATCAATCAGGAGATAATTCAAACGATTGGGTATATCGACATGAGTGGTCTATTGAAGGTCAACAGAAACTCAGTCATGCACTTTCAGAAGCGGTTGGTTTTGATTTCCAAGCAGGGAGAAGAGATGAATCAACTCATCCATTCTGTGGAGGGGCTAACCCAGATGATGTAAGATGGACTACACGTTATGATTTGAAGGAACCTTGGGGGGCTATTTTTGGGGCATTACATGAAACAGGACATGCTTTGTATGAACAAGGACGTCCGAGGAATCTTGATTTTGAACCATCAGGACATGCCAATGGATTGGGAGTTCATGAAAGTCAAAGTCGATTGTGGGAAAATCAAGTTGGACGAAGTTTAGCATTCTGTGAATGGTCACTACCTATGTGGAAAGAACATTTTCCAAAAAATATGGAAGGAGTTACTGCCGAAATGTTATGGAGAGCAATAAATCAAGTAGAACCGTCACTAATTCGTGTTGAATCTGACGAAGCCACCTACAATCTTCACATCATGATTAGGTACGAAGTTGAGAAGTTATTGATTTCGGGTGAACTTGAAATTGATGCGTTACCTGATGCATGGGATGACATGTATGAACGATATTTAGGAATTCGATCTCCAGATAGAAAGCAGGGAGTCTTGCAAGATATTCATTGGTCTATGGGAGCATTCGGTTATTTTCCAACATACACTCTAGGAAATTTGTATTCTGCCCAATTACTTCAAGCAGCTAGAAATGATTTAGAATCCGAAGGACATACTCTTGAAGATGATTGGAAAGAGGGGTCATTCTCACCATTACTAGAATGGATGAGAACAAATGTGCATCATCGTGGATCCATACTCACTCCTGCTGATTTAATTGAAGAAGCTACTGGAGATGCACCCATTCCAGAACCATTCGTGGATTACTTGAAAAATAAAATTGGAATAATCTACGGACTTGCATAATTATCATTTTTGATATGCAAGTATAGCGCGACCTTATGCGATATCCCCGATAAGGAAGAGTATGGGGAATACTGTCGAACGGCCAATTGAAGCCGTTGCTTGGATGGAAAGGTCCCTTGAGAATAGTGTTTCTACAGTGTATATCGATGATATGAAAATCATCGGTGGAGATTGGAATGGAATGATGATTTGTTGGTCTCGGGAAGGAGATATTCTGTGGGAGACTAATTTGGGAGATCGAGTCGCAGGAATTCGTCTTTCCACAGATGGAGCGATGCTTTGGTGTATTGCAGGAAGAGAAGCAATAGGGATAGATTACGAAAATGGGTCAATCAAATGGAATATTGAATTTGATGGGTCAACTGATTTGATTGAGCTTGATGGAGAGAATCGTGCATGGATTGTATCATCTGTATATGATATAGAACTGAATGATTTCATGGAGTCGGCTATCAGCCTAATTGATTCCGGAGAAATCGTTGAAAAATATATCTTAGACGAAAGACCATGGTCGATTCATCCGTTTGAAGAAGGTAAGGCATTCTTTGGGCTTGGTAGACCAAAGACTGGTGTCCTAGAATTAACTGAAAAAAAGGGTAAGTTGATGCATAAACATAATTCAATTCATGATTCACCAGTATTATGTGGATCACATTTACCTCCGTTTTACTTAGGACATTCAAATGGAATGATAACAAAAATAGATGAAAAGGGGAACATCACGAATCTAGAACTAAACAAAAAACATGGCTCTGCAATTATTGACATATCAAGCAATAACGAACAAATTTTGATTTGTTTAGAAAATAAACAGATAATTTGTTTGAACAAAGATGGAGAAGAAGAGAATAGCCTAGAGGTTTTGGACTCAGAAGGCCATCCTGAATTTTTGAATATTATTGATGGAAGCACATCGGATGGATTGGTAAACTTCTGGATTGTAACATCTACAAATAATGGTAGTCTTCTCATTAATGCAAACCGGAAAAATGAATCTTCGAATATAAAATTGAAAATTAAAGCCAATTCCAGAATTCGAGATATTGCAAACGCAAAGGGGATGACAGTGGTTGGATTGGATGATGGAAGAATAATTGCCATTGAAGAAAAGATGCTAACGAGAAGAATTCGAGAAAATGAAAAATCGGATGAAGAGGGAGATGTGCAGCGTTTTGAGATGCTAGAACGACTACGGAAACTCCGAGAGTGAAAAATAACATTATTTCCAGTGGAAAACAGGGTCTATTGAGGTTATTTTCTGCTGGAAATGGCCTTTTTTGTGCAAATGTTTTTAGACTACCTTCGTTTATCGTAACTTACCGCTCCGGGGGAGTGGCGTGATGGGGCAACTCATTGCGGGGACTCCGGTCCGGAACTACAAACCTGAGTGGTTCCGACACTTGGTCAAACAAGTGGACGGAAAGGTCGATCAACATGAGAGACCTGGATACGACAGCAAAGAGCAATCAATGCTGGAACAAATCGGGAAGCTTAGGCTGAACGAGGAGAACGCAAAAAACGCCTAGTGCGAAAACGGCTCGTACCAAATCCAGTATGCAGGAGTGAACAGAGAGGCGACTCAAAGGGAACAAATGTGGGAGACAAAAAAAAAGCGCTTGCGTGGATTTTGAGTCAACTGGAAATAAGGTCGATCTCCATGAGAGACCTGGACACGACAGCAAAGAGCAATCGATGCTGGAACAAATCGGGAAGCTTAGGCTGAACGAGGAGAACGCAAAAAACGCCTAGTGCGAAGACGGCTCGGTCCAAATCCGGTATGCAAGAGTGAACAGAGAGGCGACTCAAAGGGAACAAATGTGGGAGACAAAAAAAAAGCGCTTGCGTGGATTTTGAGTCAACTGGAAAGACGAACTGGAATCAAAGGAAGGGTAACCAACCTGAGAAGAAAGATCGTCACCGCGGAGTTGAGCAGAGGGGGCGAAGCCCCCAAGCAGAACCCCCTCTGCTCGCTCCCACCTGTCCTCATTGGACGATTCAAATCCCATACCTTCTGCTAATCAATCATTACGGTCATTTTGTTGACCAAATGCGCTTTTCTAAATTGTTCAAAGTGAAGCGCCTATATTTTCTCTTCTAATCAGAAGTTCACTTGGGTCCAGTCATATCTTCTGGCCGGACCCACTCATCAAACTGATCGCTAGTAAGTAATTCAAGTTCAAGTGCGCTTTCTTTCAAGGTCAATCCATTTTCATGGGCATTCTTTGCAATCTTAGCTGCAGCATCATAACCAATATGGTTGTTTAGTGCAGTTACAAGCATCAATGAGTTGTCAAGATGTTCACGAATATTATTGCGATTAGGTTGAAGGCCTTCGATGCATTTCTCCCTAAAGGAACGGCAAGAATCAGTAAGTAATGTAGCAGAATGGAGGAGATTAAAAATCATCATTGGCTTGAATACATTGAGTTCAAAATTACCTTGAGAACCACCAACAGTAACTGCGGTATGATTCCCCATCACTTGAGTGCAAACCATTGTTAATGCCTCACATTGTGTTGGGTTGACCTTACCAGGCATTATTGAAGATCCTGGTTCATTCGCTGGTAACTCCAATTCACCAAGGCCACTACGAGGTCCGGACCCAAGCCATCGTACATCATTTGCAATTTTCATCAGTGAAACTGCTAATACACTAAGAGCACCACTCATTGCTACAATAGAATCATGTGCAGCTAGTTGGGCGAATTTATTCTCTGCTGAACGGAAAGGTAAATCAGTTTGAGAAGCGATATCGGCAGCTACTCTTTCAGCAAATTCTGGATGTGTGTTTAGACCGGTTCCAACAGCAGTTCCACCCAATGCAATTTCGAATAAATCTTCCAATGCTGATTCTATTCTGTTGATTGAACCATCCAATTGAGCAACCCATCCACCTACTTCTTGCCCCAATGTAAGGGGTACTGCATCCATCAAATGAGTTCGCCCTATCTTGACAATATCCTGCCATTCATCTGCCTTTTCGGCCAATGCATCTCGTAGCGCTCTGACAGAAGGCAAAACATGGTGATATATTGTTTCAGCAGCAGAAATATGCATCGCAGTTGGAAATGTATCATTACTAGATTGAGCCTTGTTGACATGATCATTTGGATGAATTGGAGTTTTGCTTCCCAAAACTCCGCCCGCCATCTCAATAGCACGGTTTGCAATTACTTCATTTGCGTTCATATTTGATTGAGTTCCAGATCCTGTCTGCCAAACGCTGAGAGGGAAATGGCCATCTAAATCGCCTGAAACAACTTCAGATGCTGCTGAAATAATTAAATCCGCTAAATTTGAATCTAGCGTCCCCAAATCCTTGTTGGTTCTCGCAGCGGCCTGCTTTAATATTCCAAAGGCACGGACTACCTCTCTAGGCATCAAGTCGCTACCGATATCAAAATTCATCAACGACCGAGCAGTTTGAGCCCCCCAATAGCGATCGTTTGGGACGCTCAATTCTCCCATTGTATCTCGTTCAATTCGCTCTCCCATAGTACATTCTTACCAACCGAGGATTATACCCCTTTCGTGTGTTTAACTCCGTAGAGCATGAAGTGCAGTTGCTTCGTCCTTTTCCATTCCCTTGATGGTACCTTTCTTTTTTGCTTCATCCCACTTGGACTTAAGAGAACCATCTATGAATGAGTCCATGAAAAAAGGATGAATGTATGACGAACGACAGACTGCTCTTGTATTTCCTAAATCAGCCGCTACTGTATCAATTACTGCCAACATTGCTTTATTCCGATCGGTTTCATTATCGATAGGAATTTCTCCATCTTCGGAAATTAATTTCTCAATTGCTTCTACCTGCTTTAATTTCTGTAACCATGAATCTAATTCTTTTCCAGAAATTCCCGAAGCAACGCTTGCTAATCGTGAGCCACATTTCCACGAAGCAGCCCATGTTCTGAAATCTTTAGCAGTGAAGGATTTACCTGTTACTTCTCGAATATAGGAATTGATATGATCTGCTTTCAAATCGTTATGATTATCAGTTTCTAAATTATGATAATAAAATAGATCCTGGTCTTTGTCCTCATCGCCAAGCTTTTTGGTTTCAAGAATCATTTGAACTAAATCATCATCTTCAATCATGATGTTCCAATCTTTTCCAGATTTACCCGTAAAAGAAAATTTTGCATCATGTTTTCCTTCTGCTTTCTTACCAGTAATTCGTTTGAAATGTCCTTCTTTCAAGGTAGTTAATCCGTATGATTCATTTGACTTTGCATATTCATCACTACCGACTCGAATATAGTAAAGATCCATCAGTCGAACTACCAATGCACTTACCTTTTCCAATGTCATTTCTTTTAATTTCAAATCTTTATTTATTTGTGATCTTAAACCAGGTAAAATTTCAGCAAACCCAGAAATTCCATCAAATTTCATTATTGCTTTGATTTCGATCCATTCTGGATGGTATCGATATTGTAAACGGCCCTTATCATCTACTCCTGTTGCTTGAATATGCCCTCTGTCATCCGGACATATCCATACATCATTCCAAGCAGGAGGAATTGCTAATGAATTACATTCAGCAATTCTTTTCTCGTTCTTTAATCGTTTTTTATCGGGAAGATAATATGCCCATTCCAAGGATTCTTCTTCTGAGGTTTTTTTCAATTCTTTTCGAGTGATTCCTTTTTGATCTCTATCTGAAAGATTCAGTTTTGCTCTTCTCAGAGCCTCATCAGTACTCAGATCCATAAATGCCCGTGTAAAAGAACGGACTTGACTATTCCCCTTGACACATAATCTAAATTCTGTGATTCTATGATTCCAAATCATGGGTCGCAGTATCGCGTTGATTCTGGTATTGATGATGCTTGGTCCAATGGCGGGATGTATTAACGAAGAGGCGGAGCCTATAATTCCAAAACTTGGATGTACTGATTCTACAGCTTCGAATTTTGATCCTAATGCAACTGAGAACGATGGGACTTGTTTGTCAGAAAATGTATCTACTACTTTTGAATCCGAAGATGAGGATCTTTCTGTATCAGAGGGATGTACAGATATTAACGCTAGAAATTTCGACGTAAATGCTACTGAAGACGATGGAAGTTGTAATTTTAGTAAAAATGTGATATTAATGATTGGAGATGGAATGGGGTGGGAAATGGTCCGTACGGCAGCAATTTACAATCAAGTAATGGAAGGAAACCAAGGGAATTTACTCTCTGATTTCTACACTGAAGGAAAGGGCAGTGGCCTTGCTATGCAAGAACTATCAGGATTTCAAAGTGTAACAACCTACTCAACCATCGTTGATGGTTCAACTCGAAACAGTTTGCGAGAAGATACAGGTAGCAACGTCCCAACAGCTAGCGAAGATTACAGAGATATAGAGTTCGATCCTAGAAACAATCTTGTTAGATACAACATTGAATTAGGAGGTACAACACCATGGGACTCGAGATATTTTTTGAATAACGGAAGTACTTCATTCGACCCAATGTATATCACAGAAGATGACCCTGATAGTGCCCAAACTGCTACCACATTAATGACGGGTGTAAAGACCTTCAAAGGTGCGGTAGGTGTAGGGTTGTACGAACGTCCTAGAAGCAGTCTTAACAACGTAGCATCAGATAATGGAATGTGTTTGGGAGTTGCATCTAATGTTCCAATTACTCACGCAACACCTGCCTCTACGTATGCTAAAGTCAACAGTCGTGATCGCTTACATTGGGATTCAATATCATCATCTAGAGCAGGAGATGACATTCTTTCTTGGTTCAACCAAGCAAACGGACTCGACATCATGTTAGGTACTGGAAACCCAAATACACATGTTGGTGATCATTATGTCCACTCATCATATCTAGATTCCTTTGAGTCTAATGAAAACCATACCCTGTTACTCAATAGTCCAGGAGCTCCCGACCTACTGAAATCTGCAGCACAATCTCATGACTCAGAAACAGATGCTAGAATTCTGGGCCTTTACGGAAGTATTGGACAGGCAAATCTCCCTTACTCCGGGGCAAATGGTTCCTTCGAACAAAGTGGGTGGGGCCTAAATCTAAAAAATGGGCCTCCGAGCGACCGTACAAGAGATTATGGTCCGATGACCAAAGAGGAATACATTGCCAAAGAAATAGATGAAAATCCTTCACTTGCCGAAATGACTGATGCTATTCTTGATGCCTGTGATGAAGATAATCAAGGCTTTTTTGCTACTATAGAATCAGGGGATATTGATTGGGCTGGTCATTCTAACAATATTGATGCCCTGATAGGAGCAGTAAATGACTTCGATAAAGCCGTTGAAAATGTGATTAAATGGATTAATGAAAATGGAGGATGGGAAAGAAATATGCTAGTAGTTACTGCTGATCATGACCACTATCTCACATTGACAGATGATTTTCCCAATCTTGTTCGATCAAATAGTGCCCTTGATTTAGCAATGGGTGGAGATATAGAGCATATGGGCCATTATTGGGGACCGAGCAAATCTGACCCATATGGTAGTCAAAGTCATACAAATCGTCCTGTTCCAGTTTTCTACCAAGGTGGTTGCTCTCAAATCATCAATCAAAGTGTTGGTGAGGGTTTTGATAACTACGGGCAATATGTTGGAGGTGTTTCTGGATTTGTCGACCAAGTTCACTTACATCTTGCCATGAGAGCGGCTTTAATCGGTGATTGTCTACATATTCCTGTAGTATATGGATAGAATCTTGATCAGAGTGTAGGAGATGATTCAATGGCACTGTATTGGATTAAAATCGAATGATCGATGTTTATGTAATCCTGACCTTCATCATAACTGATGGTTAAATCATGGACTTCATATGTATTGAAATGAATAGTATTCCAGGTAACTTCTTCTCCTTCATAGATGATGTCATTTTTGGTTTGGCAAGCATCTTCTTGCTGATCAAATAAACTCCAAGTGACTTCAACCTCTCGACCTCCTCCAATATTTTCAATTAACACTGGATTTTCTATGGTTGAATCTATGATTATTGATGCCGGGAAAATACCTAGAGGATTCGGAATTGGATTAATTGTCATAGGTTTAGGATTATACGTGTTAGATTCTAACCAATTGATTTCATTTTCAATTCGAACAATAATCGATTTGTTTTCTTCATGACCATTCTCACCGATTGCGTATGCTATAATCTCATAAATTCCATGATGAGTGAACTCAATTGAAATTTGAGAAGTTAAATCCGGGTTAACAGAAGTTGTATCCCCATTATGCAGTAATCGGATTCCAAATTCTATCAATTGGTTGGATGATACCGTATTTGAAAAATCAAAATCAAGAAACACATTAGACGTAGAAACGAGATCTCCGTCGACATATGAATGAATAATCGTGCCACTCGTATTTTCAAAATCAACAATTAATTCGAACCCTTCTGTTGGTTGTGTATCTGATACACATCCCACTAAACTGAAGCTCAACAGAATACAGACTAGGCCAATTGGTGAAGCCCTGTTTGCACCTCCGCTCATGTGGTTCCCAATAAATCTCGGAATTTAATTCCGATGGAGAATTCTACTTGTCTAGATGTGCCAAGAAGGCATTTGCTGCCTTCTCACAAGCATTAGATACATCATCCAAACGCTGCAATACCCGATACATGTGCATCGCAGCTAACGGCTCATCATCTCCATTGCTGAATACATATCCAGCAGCCATTGCTTCAACCAAATCTGCTTC
>Ga0115012_10002973_pt1 | contig 9990 bp, 11 predicted proteins | sample TroAtlMetagenome_FD_88706 | JGI IMG/M metagenome (GOLD analysis project Ga0115012, IMG submission 88706) | Marine eukaryotic phytoplankton communities from Atlantic Ocean - Tropical Atlantic ANT10 Metagenome | ecosystem: Environmental > Aquatic > Marine > Oceanic | place: Tropical Atlantic Ocean...
CATCTTCATCCACTGATTCGAGAGCCAATTCAACCCCTTTAAAGGACTGCATAATAGTAATCCTTTCTTTTAATGGCATGAAAGCTTTACCCTTTTTTCTTTCCAAGAAAGCGTCATTGTTTACTATCACAAAAAGGCTATCTGCTTTTTCTCTAGCTTTTTGCAGAAGTTCAATATGACCTACATGAACGGGATCAAACCCGCCGCTAACTATTGCTAATTTCATTTTTAAGTTCTTTCGTTACAATGTTATTCATTTGGTTCTGTATAAACTCTTCATGCATTCCAGAGTGAATTTCAGCATGACAATTGCGACATACCAAAATAGTCTTATCCGCTTCTTTTTTTAAATTATTTAAAGACCGACTCCTTATGCGCGAAATATTGAAATCTTTATCCTTGAGGTGATGAAAGTCTAAAGCGGAATCACACTGATTATAACCACATATAAGGCATTTTCCTCCTTTGTATTCCACCAAGTTACGTTTATTTGCGCGTTGTCGCTCAATCGCTACCTTAACGTGCTCCCGCGCTTTATGAGGATGAAAACGCCTGTAAATAGTTTGTTCACTTACCCCAAAGTACTTGGCTATTTTAGGCCAAGACTCACCCGCAGCAGCTAGCTCATGCATTTTCTCCAAGTCTATATCTGCTTTATTCCAACCTTGGCTGCTCATATCATTTCGTTCTCAGGAAAATGAACTCATTTATAAACTCGGTAACTATCATTATCCTCGTGGAAGGTGCTTATTTCAATAAATTTAACTGGCCCATCGTGAGCTTCAAGCTTGTGAGGAACAAATCTGTCCATAACAAACCTTTCGCCTTGCTTAATGTAATGGGGAGTTATCTTTGTAGTGTTTGTATCTACAATATGTATGCAGAGTGTTCCTTCTAAAATATAAAAAGACTCATGCTTTTTGGCATGGAAGTGCATGGAAGTAGATTTACCTTCTTTGATATAAAGGATCTTGCCGCAATAATTTTCTTCTTCATTATTTGCGAGCCATATCTCATACCCCCAATCCTTTTCAACTTTTTTCACAACTCTAATTGATCAATTCTAATATTATAACAGTCAGCAGTAAACCTAAAAGGACGTCTGGGAGAAGAGTCGGGGTCAAGCTCTCCTTTTTTATAAAAAGTAGCTTTTTTATAAAAGTCTTCTTTGGATATACTCCCCAGATACCATGCTGTTTTGTAATCATTTAAAACACTAACAAAAGAATATCTATCACATCTTTGCTTAGTGTTGAAGTCAGCAACAGTGCAGTTGTAATTACTTCGAGGAGCTACTGTGCGCTCTTTAGTTTTGACGTCAATCTTAACGCCTTCAGAGCTTACCACATCATAATCGTAAGTATCCTTTATCTCTCCCCCTTCTAAATGCAGAACTAAAGCTTCCCCGATGTAACCAACTAGACCACCTTGACGCTGCCTAATTGAGTTTTTAATGAGGGGAAAATTGTCAAATCTCCGCTTCGCTTCTTTTAAGGTCGCTTCACTTACCTTGAATTTTTGCAAATCACTCATTTCTTCTTCTGCATCCTTTCGATTAGCTCAAACATCTTCAAGCGAGGAATACTTTTAACCGAATCCCACTCTTCTGCTCCCTTAACACCTTCTTTAACCATTTTTGATTTAATGGCTGCAAAATCAACACTCTTCTCCTTCATTAAAGTAGACAAGAAAATGTCTGGCGATGCAGCATTAACGTTAGGGCTTGGTTTTGAAATCTTAACATTCTTACACTCTTCCTTAGCCACAATATTAATTCTTAAAAAATTACGAACCGCACGACAGAAAGCTCTATTCTCTGCTATAGCAGCAAGATACATTTGACTGAATCCTTCAGTGTTCTTGACGCCAGCATCGGCCAAAGCTTCAAAAGTAATCACCTCATTGTTTTCTGTTTCGTAGTTCCCTATCCATTCGATAGAACAAGACGCACAAACATACTCAGGGGACGCTTCTAAAATTTTGTAAGTCACTGATTTGTAACCCCTTACGTGAGCTAAATCTTTCAACCCTCCAAGCAAAATAATTAATTCATGATCTTCAAGCTTTGAAGTATCTGTCTCAGCAGTACGGTCTCGATTAGCTACCAAAAACTCTGACTTAATCATTTTACGCCAGTTTACTGTTCCATCATCGTTAAACTGATACTTTATATTCTTATCCTCAAGGAGGCCGTATTGATTGCGTTTGAAAACAACTGGAGGTTTATTCATGACTGTAGTTCCCATATGTCTTTGGGACGATACTGCTAGAAGACTTGTGAGTCAACTACTTTTTGACAAAAAATTGGAAGTGTTCTTCCTCCTCCCAAAAAAGTGGGGTATCAATAATTGGATTAATACCGTGTTTCATTTGCTCGGACCCCTGTTCTTTTGACAAAAAAGCTGCGGTACTAGGGTAGAATTTGTTACCATGAACAATAAAATAATTAGATTTGTAAAATAGCTTATTTTTACCTTTGAGTTCTTGAAAATCTTCTTTAGATTTAACTTTTATCGGTTGGATAAGGCCATAGTCAAAATAATCTAACTTAAGATCGTTTAACTCTTGCCCTTCTTTTCGAGTGCGTAAAAGATAATTTATAGATTTCTCTTTTATTTTTTTAATAAACTCAGGGTTATGATCGTCTTCTATATAATAGACCAATTCCACAATTTTTTTATGATACTTATTTAAAATCTCATCACTTATAGGCTTGGAGGTTATTACAGAACAAGGGCATGATTCTAATTGTTGTACCAAATTAGCTTCATTAAAGTTGAAATCCAGACGAACTATCAACGAAGAAACTTGTAATTTAGTGGCGTCTAATAAGTGGGTAAGGTCAGAATCTATACGGGAATTATAAAAAGCTTTGCCGATTTTGACTGTTTTAAACTCGGGAGAAAAGGTATGAACTCCAACTAATGCTAATATTTTAGAAGCTATTTCTTCTGGGGCAATAGTATTTATAGATTTAGGCTCTTCGGCTGGATTGTAAGAAGGGCGAGGTTTTACCTTACTAGGCTTAACAATCGATAACTTTTCTTCATCTGTCCAGTAAGGTTTAAATTGATCTGTGTAGCAATTATTAGAAAAAACTACTACCGATTTTTTGTTGTAATGGGAAGCTATGTGGCAACTCTCATTATTTGTAGACAGATGAGCTAAACCTTTATTAATTATATAGGCTTTCTGGTTGAAGTTGCACTGACCCATAGTTGAATAACAGTTAGTTAGGAGCCTATCTCCTTTTTCACCTAATTGAATTATAGTTATACCCAACTCTTTCAACTTTGGGGAAATTAAATCTACTACTAACTCCCAATGGTCATAACTTAAAGCTTTTGTCCCTAAAGAAGATGTATCAAGAGTTATAAATTTCTCTACAGTTAATGGAAAATATTTCTCGTAGATTAAAGGTTTATCTATTTTTAAATCGTTCTGTAGAGCGTATGATTCTAAAATGTGCATAGTCTTTTCTTATCTATTAAATCTTTACAGTTATGAGTATAATTATTTACGCGCTGAGTAGTAAGGTGGGGCGTAAAAGCAATCTCAAAAAAGCCTTTCTCATCACCGACTCCTTCAAGGTATAAAGCGCTGTCAAACTGCGGGTTGTAAGGGATAGTTTTATGTATATATGGATTACCTTGAAGTATATGGAAATATTGAGGCTTAGTAGCAAAATATAAATTATAATCTGGGTATTTTTCATTTACCGATTTCAGTAAAGAGGTGGATAAGAATACATCCACGCTAGATTCTGGCATAACGTAAACTATTCTTCTACCTTCGTCATCTTTATCTAAATGATCTTCTATCTTCTCGGGAAAATACTTTGCGTTATGATCCCGAGCGACTTTTCTAAAATAGTCTTCTATTTGTTCGCGGGGAACTTTATTAGCTAAAGATTCCATCCAAGTCTTATAACCGTCATCATTTACATGGTTCTCTGTAGCCAATATCTCTCGGTACAAAGTAAGCACCCACTCAGAATCATTTTCTATAGGAGGTATAAATGCATCAGGGTTATTCTTTTTAGTAGTAGATTTATCTTCTTCATCCTCAAATTTGTAATTAGTACATTCAGAATTGTCTATAAACTCTTCAAACTTCTTACCAATTACTTCAACTGAAAAATTATCAATAGCCCATTGTCTAGCAATTCTTCCTTGCTCTCTCACCTCTTCGTTAGGCATATTATAAACGGTGTCAATAGATGAAGCTATAGAGATTGGACAAGTGGAAGCTTTTTTAAATTCAGTTTGATGCTCCCTATACTCACTCCAATTAAGAGGAATAGAAGCTGAACCTTCCTCACAGCTTTCTTCGCCACAACTATAATCAGTCACAAGAGTAATTAACTCTGTTAACTTAGCTTCTTGAATAGGTATTTCCTGACCTCCACTAGTAAATGGATGACAATAAACATCCATAAAGTTGTATACTTCGTTAAGTTGGTCTTCTCTCACTCCAGCTCCAACATTAGTAGTGACTTGAGCCTTTTCAGAAGCGCAGCTCCGACAGTTTTTATCTTCACCATCGTAAGCCTTTACTTCATAATCGCCGCATTTTTTACAAACGTAAGTAGTAAGTATCTCAGACTTATCTATACCATATTCTTCGGCCAATTTATGAATATTCCATCCCTCTTTCCAAAAAGTGTGAAACAATAAATAGGTCTTCTTTTTAGGGGAATTTTCTTTTTTCCATTTGGCGTACCCTTCTAATAAATTAGGCACCGACTTCCTTAACTGATTTCTAAAAACAAATCCTACGATAAATGCATCTTCTTCTATTCCATTCTTCTTTCTTAAGTTTAGTCTCTCATCATCTTCAAGTCGGTAAAAGTGCTTTGTATCTATACAGCCATGCATAGTCTTCACATGAGAATGCCCCATTTCATTCAACGCTTTTGTCGCAAAAGAGCTCCAAATCCAATAGTTCTTTATTTTTGGGGCGTTAGCAACAGCAGACGGCAAAATTGGAAGCGAGTCTAAAGTAGTCCAGATCACAGAATTAATTTTATTGAACCAAGGTTTATCAATAGCAAACTCAGTTCCCCATATGTCCTGCACTCCAAAATAAAAGTCAGGCTTTTCCTCATTCATCACTTTATCAATGAGGTATCCGCCGTAACTTGCAATCCTAGCTTGACCAGCGTCCTGACTAATACGATGACGTTCATTAGGATCACTGGGTAAAGTACCGACAGATTTCCATGGAGTAGCTTGTAATGCTAAGTTTGCATAATCAGTACCACAACAGTACTGGACTATTTCATATTTTTTTGTTTTATAAAGATATGAGAGGAGAGCTTTAGCATTTCTACCGAACCCTGTTTTAGCTAAACTAGAATCAGTTTGAAATAATATTTTTTTCATTAAAAATCTTTTTCAGACTTCTCACCAAAGGAGTTTTCAATTGCATGGGTGTTGCTTTTATTTAAAGCGGTAAGTAAATACTCGCGTAACAGACGAGCTTCAGGAAAAGTAAATCCCATCACAAAAGATTTCTTATTACCATCTTTAGTCTGGGTAAGCCCTAAAGAAAAACCTACTTGCTTATCATCCCTTATATATGGGCCAAAGTTGTAAGTAGTAGTGTTGCCTTCGTAGCCATGATAACCATTCAAACCTAAATCTTTCATAGACTTATTTGAATCCATAGCTTGCACCATTCCAGCTATCTCAGTAGCGCTAAATTTTGCATTAGCTTTTTTATCAGGGCCGACTTGGAATTTACCCTTACCATTATCCCACGAAGACTGCTTGACAAAATTGACCCAAAAAGATTGGTCTTTAGAATTGTAGGAAAAAGAGCAGCCGTTACCAGTAACGCGCGGATTAGGCTTAAAGAACTTTATCATATACAGTGTATTTTATGCTGCAATAACTGATTAATCTACATTTTTATTCCGAATTCTTTATATAAATCTGATTCAATATGTTTTTTGTCATCTTTATTTAATAAACTTTCCCACGCGTTAAATAATTGCATTAACCTTCTCGATTCTACTTCCGTGGTTTCTAATTCTAACCCTTCTATTTCCGTCATATTACTTCCCTTTTATTTCACTTAATTTCATGTAAATTTGTTGATCTTGAGTTTTAATTAAATTGGCAAAAACAGTATCACCCTCCTTTTTCATCCCTTTGACTATAACAATAGACTTCTTACTCGGAAGCTCCCCGTTGTTCATAGTTTTACACGCCTCAATATGATCTTTATTCTTTTGAGTAAAAAGCATTACAGTGGATTCTCCTGTTTCGTCTTTAACAGTCATTTTGAAATATGGAGTACCTTTTTTACTTTTAGACTTAAAAGTGTCTATCACTGTGGCTATAAACGAAACGGGGTCGCCTTGTTCCTGATCTAAACAGTCCGCAACAGAATCTAAGTGAGAATACTCAGGGCTTACTTCGCGCAAAGCTTTTCCGTGAGTGTATCCCAGTAGAGTATTTTCATAATACCAATTTGCAAAAGCCTCATTTGTTTTGTTTTTATAGTATATCTGCTTGTAGGGTTCAAAGTTCCTGCGAATAGTTTCTATTCGGGATTCCTTTATCACGGTTTTCCCTTTCAGTGATGGTTTATTCTCATTTATGTCAATGTGTTTTTCGTGCAAATATTTTACTATCTTCATCAAATCGAATGAAAATTCCTCGGCCAATTCAAACACATAACCCTTTTCACGATCAGTCAACAAATTGAAAAGTTGTGCTTCTGCCACTGTCCGACTACGTGACCCGTCATGACAACCCTCCAAAGCTCCAGCTTGGATAAGTCCCGACAATATACCAATACCAAGACCAGCTTGTGAAGCTCCTTGAAATACCTCAAACTTATTTGAGTATTGGTTTTTAAACCCTTCTAGTTTTCCGATAGATTTTTCCGATATCCCTTTTATCGCTGTTAGGCCGAAACGTATGTTGTCTCCTTCAATACTATACTCCATTTCGGACTTGAGTAAATTAGGAGCTAACAACTTTATGCCAAAAAATCTAAGCTCTTGATTAATTTTACCTACTTCAGTTAATGGATCAGGCTCGAAAGCAGTCATCCTCAATAGTGCTAAGAAAAACTCTTTAGGGTGTTGAGATTTCAATTTAGCAGTAATAGCGGCCAAAGCTGCATAACTAATAGAGTGAGATTTATTGTAAGAGTAGTTAGCAGAGTCCTCTAACACCTTCCACAAAAAATCTCCCACATTTTCAACCCCTACGAGATCCTTGAAATTGTTCTGTTTGACTTTGTCTTGAATTTTCTTTTTCCACTTTTTTACCTCGCTAACTTTTTTCTTACCAACAATACGGCGCAGAATTTCAGCTTCATCAAGTGTAAAACCTAGTAAAGTAGCCATTTTCATTAACTGTTCTTGATATAAAACTATGCCACCACTTTTATTAAGAACGGGCTCAAACACTGGGTGAGTAGGTTCCGGAACAAGCGTATTTACAAAATCCGCATACTGCTCGATGTAATCCATTGCCCCGGGTCGTGCTAAAGCAAGCACCCCGCTTAAATGCTCTAAGTTTTGAGGTTTTACCTTGTAACAGGCTTTGTAAGCTACATCAGCTTCTATTTGAAAAATGCCTATTCTTAATCCAAGTTGTATCTGTTCATTTAATTTTTTATAAATAGCTTCTTCTTCAAGATCGCCCGCCATTGTTTTAAGAGTGATGCGCTGCTCTTTAGAGCGACCCTCGTTAATGATTTCACAACATTGATTAACTACAGAAACAGTCCTCAACCCTAACACGTCCAATTTAACATTAGATATCGAAGACCAATCCATATCAAAAGAAGATACTGGCTCCTTTGATGAGTCTAATTCACAAGGACAACTTTCGTCCATTCTATCGTAAGAAAGTAAAATAGCAGAAGGGTGAACACCTTTATTTTTATTAAGGTTCTTTATTTTGTTAGCTACTTTAAATACGCGAGGATTCCTCTTGCACCATTTACCAAACTCGGGAACAGTTTCACAAGCAGACGCAATATCTTCGACCTGACCAAAAACTTTAGGTATCAAACCTGATACTCCATTCATTTCTGTTTCAGACTTGCCGCCTAAAACCTTACCGCACTCCTTCATGACTAATTTACCACTTAAAGTGTTGAGGGTAAGTATTTTAGACGTCTTACCGCCGAACTTATCTCTTAAATGTGTTAAAACATCTTTACGTTTATAATAACAAACATCTATATCAACATCGCACATTAGCGATCCATCTAGATAGGTAACTCCGTCTACTACAGATTTTTTAGCTCTAGCCTTAGAAACAAATCTCTCGAAAAACAGCTCGTATTTAAGTGGGTCAATGTCTGTAACACCTAGTAAATATAAAGCCATACTACCAGCAGCAGAGCCCCTACCTAATCCCAAAGGTATATCTTCCTCATTACAGTAGTTAACCACAGACCAAACCAATAATATATAATCTACAAATCCCAATTCCTCAAGGATGCCAAGTTCATAGACCATCCTATCTATGTACATTTTTTTATCCTGTCTATTATTTAAACCAAGTTCACGAAATCTTCTCGCGCATACGGCTCGTAAAAATATTTTATTATCGATCTCTCTACCTTTGGCTACCTGTTTAATTTCAGAAGCATACTTTTGAAGATATTTCTCTTCTATTTCGAATTTCGGTAGCCTTACCCCATGAAGTTTCAGGGTAATCTTCTTGAATAAATCAGATAACTTAACTTTTTTTGCGCCGTTTTCTTTTTGGCTTTTTAGGTTCTGTGTCGTCACGTTCTTTAACTATTTCTATAATTTGATTTAAAGATTTTTCTAATACTGGCTCACTTTCACGACAAACATTAAAGAAGACATCTACCTTACTTTCTACTTTATGGTCGCGTATTGTAAGTACTAAATAATCAATTTTCTCTTCGTCTAACTTCTCTGTTATGTCATATATAAAATCTAAACTAGGCATAACCTATTATAGATTCAAAACATAATTCTTTATAAATCTATTTGGTATTTTAATTTATCCCAAACTTTGTGGTTTAAATCAATATCCACCTTAGCGTCATGAAGCCGAGAGTAATCATGCTCTACTGAATTCTGTTTACCTAAAGCGCTAAGACTCGTTTTAATACCACGTTTACGGACATTAATCATCTTTAATTGGAACTCTAAAAATGAGCATTCTGATGGATTAAATTTATAATCTAAAGCTATAGCTTTACCAATAGCAAAAGTATCTAGCGATTTCTCAGTTAAATGAGAATAACTTTTGCCGTTAGCTTTGTACCAATTCCTCAACAAAAATATATCAAATCCTAAAATATTATGACCAACCATATAATCGCACTCTTCTATAAGCGGGTATATAATTTTAAAAACCTCCGCTTGAGGCATTTTTCTATTTTGAAATACCCGTTCAGAATACCTAGTTATACGTTTGGCTTCTTCGCCAATCTTAAGAGGAGAGTTCCACTCTAAATAAAAATCCTTACTTTCAGCTTTAGAGTCTTCCTCCTGCACTTTAAGTACTTTGTTGAAAAATTTACCATCCTTATTCACAACCTCAACCCTCTTCACAGCTATCTGCCAAGGTAGATTAAATGAATCATGTAAATTTAAGTTAAATGTTTCGAAATCGTAAAACAAAAACTTCTTCTCTTGAAACCTTAATAAATGATTATCCATTGACTAACCTCCTATAACTTTCGTAGCTAAAATTGTCCGAACACATTCCATCAAAATTAGGCTTCTCTACCGTAGTTCTTTTGTTAATGCATTTAAAGGTGATGTAAGAGTCAAAGTCTTCATTGCTTTTGTAGTAAATACTTTTACTCTTTTGGATTTTGTATTTACCTTCACAGTATTCTCGGACTTTATCAGCAAGAAATGTGTCTATTAAAGTGTTATTATCTTCAATGAAGAATATTGGATCACCAACGTATGAAAAATCAGGTATGCAACTAGAAACAGTATAATTGTTTCGATGCAAAAAAGAATCATAAAAA
>Ga0115012_10002974_pt1 | contig 9990 bp, 8 predicted proteins | sample TroAtlMetagenome_FD_88706 | JGI IMG/M metagenome (GOLD analysis project Ga0115012, IMG submission 88706) | Marine eukaryotic phytoplankton communities from Atlantic Ocean - Tropical Atlantic ANT10 Metagenome | ecosystem: Environmental > Aquatic > Marine > Oceanic | place: Tropical Atlantic Ocean...
CGCTGGGGAATATCGTCAGCTAAGTACACCTGACCCAATGACCCTGATCCAAGCAGGGTAATTAGTCGGTAACGGCCGTTAATAACCTTTCCGGCATGAGATGGTGTAGATATGGGCACATACCGAGCGTATTACTGCTGAAGAGAATTTCCATACGCCCTGCGATTGTATCACTTATCTGAGATCTGACAGAATAGGACCATGGACGGTTCTGATGGAAAAAGGAAGGAAACACGAAGCCTGTTTTCTAGAGTGATCGGCCCGTTAATGGTCACTCTTGGTATTTGTGGCGTGATTCTAGGTTTTGCGCTTTCTAGTCAAGATAATGGCGATATCCGAGTTGAAGGGAACCCGATTATTGAATCTTTACTGCCTGAACCTGGTTCCGAAGTTCTCCGACAGAGTTTTGTTGGGATTGACCTCATCGCAGGTTATGAAGCCGAACTGACTATCAATGGGACTCCCATCCCTCCAGATCAAATAAACATCTTACGGGATTTAGATAATCCAAGAAAGAGTGCCGAAACAAGTGGGAGTTTTGGTTCAACACTTAATAGGTTTTTGTATCAGCCTTTAGAAGGTAGGGCTGTCCCAGAGTTATTGGGTGACCGGAATTGCGTTAGTGCCGTGTATTGGCCGTTATCAGATCCAGAGAAACGTCAAATAATTGAATGGTGTTTCACCGCTCTTTAGCTGGAAGAAACGTTTAGTAGCGAATCGAGTTCGGTTAATGCTTCTAAAGGGTTTGCTCCGACATTGATTCCAATTATCCCCAATGATTGGGCCACGTCGACATGTTCAGGATAGTCATCCAAGAAGATTGTCTGGTTTGGCAATGTTTCAGCTTTGGATAACGCTATTTTGAATATTTCAGGGTCTGGTTTTCGAACACCAACTTCGCTGCTATCAATGATTCCGTCAAATAGCCCATCTGGCAGCATGGGTTTCCATGTTTTTCCGAATTCTCGAATATTGTTTGAGAGAATCATTTGCTTAATTCCAAGGTTTTTATAGCGTCTGACGCCATTGAACATTGCTTCAGAGTTTTCATTTTTTCCACCCATAGAAGCGAAGAAATCTTGCAAGTTGAAATTTTTAACGCCTGCGTTTTCTACGGCAGCAATGGATTCTTTCGCTGCCTCGATCATGGAAATCTCTCCCCGTTCCAATCGATGCCAGTGATGGTCGCCATCAGCGATTCCATAACCTAAAACCAGTTGGTTCAGGTCACTTCTGGCAATTCCTAACGTTTCTGCGTAATTATCTGTTGAGTGGAAGGGTGATCCTGTGAAGATCCCCCCGAAATCCCAAAGAATAGCTTTGACTTCAAAGCCTGCATGTTCTTGAGTTGTCATGAAATTTTGATTTCGCCTGTCTCTAGAAGTTCTTTGAATGCTAATTCATCAAGAATCGGGATTCCTAGTTGTTCAGCTTTTGAGACTTTAGATCCTCCCGGGTTCTCTCCGAGCACTACCGCATCAGTTTTTCCCGAAACACTACCCGGTGATTTCCCACCGCGTTTTTTGATGGCTTCCGCTGCTCCGTCACGTGTAAAACTCTCAAGCGTTCCTGTAACTACTATTGATTTTCCAGCTAAGACTTTCTCTAATCCTTCGTCTATGGGGCCCTGAAAATTTACTGCAGCAGTGCGTAGTTTCTCTATGACCTCAAGGTTTTTCGGCGTTCGGAAATATTCGTACACGCTAGAAGCTATGACTGGGCCAAGTCCTTCTATTTCTTCCAAGTTATCTAACGTGGTGTGCATTAATGTATCCATGTGCCCAAATTCCGAGGCAAGAAGGTCGGCGTTTGTTCGACCCACATGAGGGATAGAAAGCCCAAAAATAAGATTCCCAAATGGGCGGGATTTTGATACGTGAATCGCGTTTCGCAAGTTCTCAACTGAGGTTTCTCCGAAACCTTCAAAAGATTCGATTTTTTCGAAATTCAAAGAATACAAGTCACCTACATCTTCGATGAGGCCTTCTGTGACGAATAGGTCAATAGTTTGTTCACCGAGGTGCTCTATGTCCATAGCTGTTCGTTGAGAGAAGTGTTCTACTCTTCCTCGTACTTGACGTGGGCATGCGTAATTTGTGCAACGGTGTCTAGCTTCACCTGATGGGCGTGTTAAGTCAGAGCCACATGATGGACAGCTTTTGGGGAATTCCCATTTGGGGAGACCTTCTGGGCGATGTTTCAGAACGGGTCCTACAACTTCTGGTATGACTTCACCGGCACGGCGGATAATTACTTTATCTCCAGGTCTTACATCTTTTTCTTTAATCTGGTCTTGGTTGTGCAGTGTCGCAGTTGAGACTGTGACACCTCCGACAAAGACGGGTTCTAGTTTGGCGAATGGTGTAGCTGACCCTGCTGTTCCGATTGAGATTTCAATATCTAATAACGTGGTTATCTGTTCTTCAGGCGGCAATTTGTAGGCGATCGCCCAACGAGGTGCTTTTGCAGTCGAACCAAGTTTTTTTTGAAGGTCCAAAGAATCTACTTTGATAACTATTCCATCAAATTCATAGTCAAAACTTGATTGACGTTCTTTAAAGTCATTAATGCATTTTTGGAGTTCTTCTATGTTGTTGTTCACACATGTAGCATTCTCATTTACCGGTAAGCCTAAAGAACGTAGATAGTCGAGAGTTTGGAAATGCGAAGTTAACGTTGGGCCATCTACTACTTGTCCTAACTGGTAGGCCCAGAAAGAAAGGTTTCTTGTAGCAGCGACACGAGCATCCTTTTGTCGCAGAGACCCAGCGGCGGCGTTTCTGGGGTTAACATATTTTTTCGCATCATTTTTTTCCGCTATCGCATTTAATTTTTCAAATTCGCTTATCCGAAGATACACCTCTCCACGTACTTCAAGGATTGGGGGGGCTCCAATAATCCGATGTGGGATGTCTGCGATAGTCAAAACGTTATGGGTTACATCTTCGCCTACGGATCCATCTCCTCGAGTAGCGGCTTGGACAAGGTTTCCATCTTCGTAACGAATGGAGATAGCCAATCCATCAAATTTCAATTCGCACACGAGTTCTGAGATGATATCTTCGCTGTCTAGTTTCCTTTGCGCTTTTTGTGTCCATTGCTCCAATTCGCTTATTTCAAACGCATTGTCGAGTGACATCATCGGAACTGAGTGGGTTACAGGTGCAAATATTTTAGAAGTTGCCCCTCCTATTGTTTCTGTTGGAGAGTCCACAGGTTTCGTATCAGGGAATTGACGTTCTAAGTCCTTCAGTTCCCTCATAAGACTGTCCCACTCTGCATCAGAGATAGTTGGTTCGTCTTTTTCGTAGTAGGCAACGTTATGTTTTCTAATTATTTCTCTTAGCTCTTCCATTCGAAGGGTTGCGTCTTCAGACATGGCGGATCATTTCTGCTGGGAAGTCGGGTTTAGGATTGGCGTGATAGCTATTAGAACTGCGAACATCCATATGTGACGAAAATTTCTTGGATGTTCGCTTTCCGCCTTTCATGGTTGTGTCTCCCCTTCGCTGGCTACGGTGTTTTTGATACTGTTTTGTCTTCTCGCAGCAACCCTGTCCAGATTACGTCTTTCATTGGCTTGTGGCTGCTTTGGTCAGTAGTCCTTGCTGTTTCGCTAATCCCTTCTGCCAGTTTACTCACCCTATTTAGGGTCTTAGTGCCTATTTCTGTTGTTCTTACAATATGGGGTTCTATTGAATCTGATATAAATTTTTCCTCTGTTGTGTTGCTTATCGCTACAAGTTTCGCTGCGTCTATTTGTTTATTGCCAACGATTGGTTTCTGGTTTGTCAATGGTTCTTCTTATGGTGATGAGATCCGTTTACCGCTACGACCGCCAGGGCCATTCCTTCTTGGACCTATACCGTTAGCGTGGATGCTGATCGCTGGAACTGTTATCTTTCCACCGTTACTGATCGCTTCTCAACGATTTGTCTACGGCGTGGTTTGTGCTGTTGTTGGGGTGGTTTGTTGTTTTTTTGCATATCGCTCGCTTTCTGCGCTTACGAAACGCTGGCTGGTTTTCGTACCTGCAGGGTTGGTGGTTCATGATGGCATGGTCGTCGCTGACCCGTTTCTGGTTCGAAGAACTGCTATTCGAAACATTCAGCCAGCGCCAATAAGTTCTCAGGGTAAGGACCTTACGCTGTCATCTATCGGTTTGGCATTGGAAGTATCGCTTATCGAATCCGTGGATTTGTCTCTGCAAATTAACCCTCTTGCCCCACCTGAAATGGTGCCAGTAGATTCTTTCCTTGTCGCTACTTCGCTAACGTCTTTAACGTTAGAGGAAGCGAAACGTCGTTCAATCCCTGCATTTTAGAAACTACCGAGCGGTGTTTGTTGCAGTAGCTGAACCGACGACTTCATTGTCTTTGTAAAAAACGACTGACTGGCCTGGCGCTACTTTCATGCGTGGTTCTTCCCAAATGACATGCCCATCTACTCGGGCTGGGGAAGTCTTCCCATGAGCGCTTGTTTGGACATCTAATATGTCAGAGTCCGGTTTTCCAACCCAGTGCAAATTAACTATCGGTGTTTCTTGGCAGAAAAGGTCGTCTTTTGACCCAACGGTCACCGTTGCCTGTTGCACATCTACATCTATTGCATATTGTGGGTTTCTTTCTCCGGAAACTCCTAATCCTTTCCTTTGGCCTATGGTGACCATTTCAACTGCTTCCACTTCAGCGATTTTCGCTCCAGTTGTATCAATAACTTTTCCAGAGGTCATCTCTAAGCGGTCCTGGAGGAAGATTTGGCGTCCCCCTTTCGTTCTACTAATGAAACACACGTCTTGGCTATCTGCTTTACCTGCTGTTTGCATGGATAACGCATTCGCTTTTTCGCGAACTTGTTTCTTTGTCATTGTCCCAATTGGGAATCGTAGTTTTTGAAGCTGTTATTGAGTGTGCATGTGAAGCACATAGGATTGATCCTTTGACTGGTCTACTGACCTAATGATTCGGAAATTTCCTTTTTCTTCAGCGATTTGGGCGTGATGCCCTGTTGCGATCATGTCAAATCCGAGGGCGTTGGCTCGTCGAAATAATTTATCGAACTTCACATGCCGGTTGCATTCAATGCATGGGTTCGGGGTTTCGCCAAGAGCGTGAGCTTTTACATACGGTTCGACAACATGGGCGTCGAATTCGTCTCCGAAATTAAAGACGTGGTGGGGTATTCCCAATTGGTCAGCGACTCTTCGAGCATCGATCACGTCTGAGACAGAACAACATCCGGTGTCAGAGGAACCGCCCCAAAGTTTCATCGTTACGCCGGTGACATCGAAGCCTTCTTCGATTAGTACCGCTGCAGCGACAGATGAATCAACTCCGCCAGACATGGCAACAAGAATTTTTTTTGCTTTTTTCATGATCCGGTTTCTCTAAGTTTCATTATTGATCTTGGAATTATATCCAAAGCTGTTTTTACATCATCGTTTGATGTCTTATATCCAAGGGAGAGCCTTAGGGACCCTCCGGCGAGTTCACGGTTATAGCCCATTGCGGCTAGGACATGTGAGGGGTCTTGGGCTCCGCTTGAACAAGATGAAGCCGCTGATGCAAGAATATTTTCCTGTTCGAGTAGGAAGAGTAAGGCTTCGCTTTCTATCTGGTCGAAACATACATGGCAGGAACCAGCTATTTTCTTTGACCGGTCTGTTTCCCCATTTGGGTTTCTTGAAACTCCTGTTTCATAGCTCCCTTCTATTCGCGTAAGCCCATCTGCTAGCCCATTGCGAAGTGGGGTGATGCGTTCAATCGTTTCCTCTCTTGTGTGTGCTGTCTGTTGTGCGGCAGCTGCCATTCCTACGATTCCGGCCACGTCTTGGGTTCCACTTCGAATGCCTTGTTCTTGCCCCCCGCCTAGTTGCATTGGGGCGAGTTTCGTTTTCCCTTTCGCGACGAGTAATCCGATTCCTTTAGGGCCACCGAATTTATGTGCCGCGATACTGATCAGATCAGCGGGTTTTGTTGCGGTTGGAATATCTAACCAGGGGAATCCCTGCACGGCGTCTGTGTGTAGAAGAGCGTTAGGGGCCAGTTCTTTTATAAGGGCAGAAATTGTTTCTAGGTCTTGGATGATTCCTGTTTCGCCATTGACTAACCCTATTGAGACAAGCGTGGTTTCCTCATTGAGGAGGTCTGTGAGGTGATTTAGGTCAAGTGATCCGTCTGGGTTTACTTTCGCGATCTGCCCTCCGATAGTTTCTGTGGGTTCCAGCACTGCGTGGTGTTCGGTCGCGGAGCAGATAATGGTGCCGCCAAGAGCGTTATGTGTTCCGAAAATAGCGAGGTTGTCTGCTTCGGTTCCTCCGGAAGTGTAAATGATTTCTTGCGCTCGGCATCCAAGGGTTTCCGCCAGGATATCTCTCGCGTCGTCAATGGAGCGAAGGGCTTTCCTTGCTAATGCATGGGAACCTGATGGGTTGCCATAGTTCTCTTCAAGAATTGGCAGCATTGCTTCTATTGTTTCTTGACGTGTCGGAGCTGACGCTGCGTTATCAAGGTAAATGATGGGATTCGTCACGTTTTAAGAATACTTAAAAAAAATTGGGAACATCACTGTGGCAGAAATCACTTCGTTCACGAATTCATTAAACACGCGTTTCTACTAAAATGGATGCATGGCAACAATTCGTGTAAGTACGCAGATACAAGCTTCTGTTGAAGAGGTATGGGCCGCTGTTGAGAATGTCGCTGATCATGTTCATTGGATGAAAGATGCTGAAAGCATCACCTTTGTCGGGGGAAAACGTAGCGGGGTTGGTACCCAGTTTGATTGCGCTACCAAAGTGGGTCCTATCCGCCTGAAAGACCGGATGGAAATCACTGAATGGATTCCCGGAGAATCTATGGGGGTTATTCATGAGGGTTTGGTCAAAGGAGAAGGCTGTTTTTCCCTAACAACGGAACCAGATGGTGGAACGTTGTTTATGTGGGAAGAAACTCTGCATTTTCCTTTCTGGATGGGTGGTCCGTTACGGAATCCCGTGGGAGCGAAAATTCTTTCCTCAATATGGAAAAAGAATTTACAATTGTTAAAAGAACAAGTTGAAAAGGGAACCCGTTAACCCCTTGATTCGCTAATGTCTACATATGGGTATTCCTAGTCCAGACTCAGCGTTGTTCCCTGTCAGAGAGAATAATGTGGTAATCCCTCTCGTTGACGGTGGTGTGGCATTTGACCGGATCGCTTCAGCTATTGAGGCCGCGGTTTCTTCGGTGTGGGTGTGCGTCGCGTTCCTTGAGCCAGAAGCTACTTTCCCTAACGGGCGTGGAACGTTTTTTGACATCCTTGATGATGCTGCTGATAGAGGGCTTGATGTGCGGGCACTTGTCTGGCATCCGGAAGGTCCTTCAGCTGAAGCCGAAGACACATTATGCGCTAATGCTGCAACAGCAGAAATGTTATCTGTTAGGGGTACGCGTTGGCAGTTGCGGTGGGATGCGGTTGGAAGGAATTGCCAGCATCAAAAGGTTTGGATTATTGATGCTGGGACACCAAATGAAATTGCGTTCGTTGGTGGAATCAACATCACCCAAGGTTCAATGGCAGACTCATCGCATGGAGAGCCAACGTTTGGTGAACGTAACGAAAGGTATTCAAATATTCATGACGTTCATTGCCAGATACAAGGACCTATCGCCAGTGACGTACACACAAATTTTGTCATGCGATGGAATCACGCTTCAGAACAGGATGAGGCGTTTGGGAGTTGGCCAGAAACAGAAACCAATGATTTACCTGACGTGGTCGGGATTGCCGCTGATGCGGGAAGTGTCAAAGCGCAGATAACTCGTAGCGTTCTCCCTGACCTGTACTCTGAACTGCCTGAGGGTGAGAACAGTGTTCGACAGCAGTACCTTGAAGCTTTCGAAGCAGCCCAAGAATACGTGTATGTTGAGAATCAGATTTTTTTAAGTAGAGCGTGCCTTGACGTAATCCATGGAGTACTGGAAAGAGGCGTGCCTGTTCTCGCTCTCGTTCCTGCAGATGCTATGCCGGAGTTAGCGGCTGCCAAAGCCCACCCCGGTATCGCTGCCGCTTATGAAGCTTTAGCCAAATGCGGTCAATACCCGAACTTCTGTTTAGCAGCTGTCGCTGCTCTACGAACATGGGGTTATGAAGAAATATATGTGCATTCCAAAACAGCGATCATTGACGATGAATGGGCGACGATAGGGTCTACGAACCTCGTTTTTTCCTCATTTCAAGGAGATACAGAAATGAACGTTTCCTTCTGGCATGAACAAACAGCAAGAACATTACGAACTCAACTCTTTGATGAACACGGAGGGTTCTCGTCTGGTGAATTTGAAGGACGCCAAGCTGTTGAAAAGCTAATAGAAATAGCTCAAAATAACACATCCAAACGTAAAGAGCACCAGCCTCTGCAAGGCTTTATCTACGCAATAGAACCAAACCATTGGGCAAAATAGCTATAACAGCACATACTTACCTGACTAGAGAACCTTCGGGATATCTACGGATCAGAAGGTTCGGTTTAAGTGCTACACCGAGTTAGTTCGCCTATGAAACCAACTGGTATTGTTTCTCTATGCGTTTATTCTATGTTTTGGGTCATCAGGGTGGCTGGGATGAGATCCTGATGGTGGTCGCACCAATAATTTTCGTTTTTTGTTTATTGGTTTTAGCGAATAAACGTGCCAAAAAAATCTGAAGAACCGGATTTAACTTAGGCGTTGAATATCTGCCCCTAGGCTGGAGAGGTTCTCTACAAGGCCTTCGTATCCTCGGTCTATGTGTTCTGGGTCTCTGATTTCTGTTTCTCCATCAGCTTTCAAAGCAGCGATGACGAGTGCTGCTCCTGCCCGAATATCGTGTGCCCTGACTGGCGCTCCTGAAAGCCTGTTAACTCCTCGTATCACTGCGTGGTGTCCTTCTGTTCTTATGTCAGCCCCCATGCGTATCAATTCATCAACGTAACGGAACCGGCCACTAAATAAGTTTTCTGTCACGATTCCGACGCCTGAAGCCACTGTGAGCATTGAAACGAGAAATGGTTTGTAATCTGTCGCGATTCCCGGATATGGCAACGTAGCTAAATCCACGGATTGGAGGTCCTTATTACACATCACCCATAACCCATTTGGGTCAGCGGAGATTCGCATCCCCATTTCCCCTACTTTCTGGCAAAGCATATCCATGTGATCTGGGCGGGCCCCAATCAGGTTTACTTCACCTCCAGCTATGCCGGTTGCGGCTAAATATGTTGCGGCTTCTATCCGGTCTGGGATCACTGAATGTTCAACTGCTACGAGTTCATCTACGCCTTCTATAACGATTGTGGATGTGCCTGCTCCTAGGACGTTCCCTCCCATTCGATTCAGGAATGTCGCTAGGTCCGCTATTTCGGGTTCTCGGGCAGCGTTCTCTATTGTTGTTTCCCCTTTTGCACGTACAGCGGCCATCATCACGTTTTCCGTTGCTCCGACACTGGGGAATTCAAGAACGATCCGAGCCCCCGTCAAACCCTCGCAATTACCTTCTATGTATCCGTGTTGGGAGTGGAATTGTGCACCTAATGTTTCTAATCCGCGTAAATGCATGTCTATGGGGCGAGGTCCGAAATCGTCACCTCCTGGAAGCGCTACTTTCGCTGTCCCATATGTTGCTAGCAGCGGACCGAGTACCACAATTGATGCACGCATTTTCTCCACAAGTTCATACGGGGCTTCAGGTGTTAGATTCCCTGGGTTGACGATTTCTAACGTATTCTCAGAGATTCTTTCAACTGTCATTCCAAGTGAACCTAGGAGTTCTGACATGAGCCGAACATCAGTTATATCTGGAACATTATTTAAGCGAAAAGTCCCTTCCGTTAACGTGCAGGCAGCCATGAGTTTCAGTGCAGAGTTTTTTGCACCTTTAATTTTGACGTCTCCGGAAAGAGGTCCACTTGGTCGAACGAGGATGCGATCCATGATCCAATTATGCTCTGAGAGTGCGCTTATTCCCTCAAAA
>Ga0115012_10002975_pt1 | contig 9989 bp, 15 predicted proteins | sample TroAtlMetagenome_FD_88706 | JGI IMG/M metagenome (GOLD analysis project Ga0115012, IMG submission 88706) | Marine eukaryotic phytoplankton communities from Atlantic Ocean - Tropical Atlantic ANT10 Metagenome | ecosystem: Environmental > Aquatic > Marine > Oceanic | place: Tropical Atlantic Ocean...
AAACACATGTGAGGAACCATATAGATTAGTGTTGAATTTAGATTATTTCGAGAATGCCCAATAATAGATTGAAACAAAAATTAAAACAGCTCGATTACTTTAACTCATTTTGCAATAGAATGTGGTTAGATTATCAGGACGAACATTTAACAAATCCCGATAGATTGGACTTAAAGGAATATAAAGAACAATACAACGATTGGTTATGGAAAAAGTTTAATGAGAAAGAAGAGAATAGGTGAATTAGAGCCTAATAAAAGAGAAGTCCATGACCTAGGAGACCACATACTCTTATTCCAAGGTCAATTCGATAGAGGATTCTGTGAAGAATGTATTGATGTGTTTGAAGATGCAGATAGAGCTGGTCTGACTGTTACCCGTGAAAACTCCAATATATCAATCAGTGATAAAGCAATATCACACACTTCACTTATGCCCAGTTCATTACCAAGAGTTCAACACTTACAGAATTGCATACAGGAAGAGATACTTCCTGAGTTCTTTAAGAAATATCCAATAAACGAACACTACAATTATATGGGTTGTGGTGGTGCAAAGATTCAAAAGACCGAGCCTCAACAAGGATATCATGTGTGGCATATGGAACAACAAGCTTCAATGGATAGTTATAGAACCGTATGTGCATGGGCATTGTTTTTAAATGATGTCGAAGAAGGTGGTGAACTAGAATTCTTATATCAATCAAAACGAATAAAGCCTAAACAAGGAGATTTTGTATTATGGCCAAGTGGTTATACTCATATGCATAGAGGAAACCCACCACTTTCAGGCACAAAATACATTTATACTGGATGGATAGACTCGATATAAACAACTACAAAGAGGAAACAAGATATGTTGTCCTAGAACTTGAAGAATCAGATATTGACTGGTTATGTGAAGTTGAGATTCAGGAACCAGCAATATGGCAGCCAGGCGAGAAGACAACTCGTGCAGAGTGGAAAAATATAATAGAGACATACGAATTAACATGGAAATTCTACGATAGAGCAGAAGACTGGAACTTTGGATTTTCCATTGCATGTTTTGTAGGAAAGGATATATGGATTAGGAAGATATATTCTGCACCTAATCTTAGGTCAACTTCAAGAGAAGAAGGTAAACCAAGATATAGAGATGCATTTGAATCAACTGACCATAGACCAGTTCCTATGATTAAGAATATCTGTGATAAAAGGGGTGGTAAAGTAATAGCTCCAGTATCAGTAAATAATGCACCAGCCCATTCAAATCTAATTGGGTTAAATGGATTTGATGAAGAGGTGATTCATATTAAGAATTATTTTGCAGACGGAACAGATTTAGCATTAATTACCTATAACTATCAGAATAACAGTTAGTTACACCTATATATTAATGTGACATTTATGTGACAAGACAAAGTAGATTAAGTTCGAAGTGCAGTCAACGGATAGTCACCATACATTATAGGAGATAAAAATGCGACATTATGCATCATTGTCTGTTCTATATCTAAAGATATTCGCAGGCAAAACCCATACATTAATGAAAAGTGGTAGACTACCTAGAGTAGTTAATATGATTTCATAAACCACATTGACATAAAACCATACCTCTAGTAAAATAGGGGTATAGTTTTAATAACTAAATAAATGATTGAATATATTATTAATAGGAGTGAAATAATATTATGGCAGTAGCTAATTTATATGTATATTGTGGAGAGGGTGGAATAACAGTAAACCAAACTAACCTTCTTCTCGATTCTTTATCTAAAAAAAGGTCATGGCATTCCCATGACGGAATTGAGTTAATGGACTTAGCAGTCATTACCAATGAACCTGTATCCAGTTTCAGAGAACAGGTAGGTTCAATTGTCCCTTATGACGAGACTAAGTTTGAAAATCCATATTGGAATATTATGTTTGCATATGAACATGCAAATAATAAATTGCATGGTGATAGTAAAGCAGTTATATTACAAGGTAATGTATACGGACAAGACCTTATTCAAATACCTTCTCTTGAGGTTATCCCTGAAAGAGGCTCAACTGAACATTCAAAAATAACAGACGGTGCAGATATTCAAATGGTGAAAGACCAAGACCTTATGGTAGTTCAACAATTTGATAACTGGTGGAATGACGAAACAGAATATTCACCATACTATATGGGTATCGCTGCAAGTAGTTGTAAACATATATGGACTGAATTCAATAAACAATACGAGACTATAATAGACGAATATGACCCAACTCCATATGGACTCCAACAATGGATTGAGTGTGAGATTGAGGAAGACCTATTCTACCTTAATACATGCAGTGGAATCATGGCTCCTTATGGTATATCTGACCCTGAAAGGAATGCTGAATTAAATCAATTGTGGGAAGATAATGTCAGACCTACATTTAATATAGATAATGGTTGGAGAGGACTCGGTGGAGAACAGGAGTCTTTATTATATGAGACCGACCATGAATATAGGACAATATCTCGTCAAGTTAGCTGGATTATATTAGAAGGTGATACTGATAATATACTGGAGAAGGACGAATATTTCCGATGGTGGATATACTAAAACAATACCACAATTCATATCCTGAGTTTTTTACCCAAGAAGAGTGTGATTATATTATCCAAGTCTTTGAAGAAGACAAGGATAGTATCCCTCATGGGTTTGATACTGGATACGATAATACCCTAACTTCTACCTATACTGAATATAATTGGCTGCATAATCCCAAGCTCCAAGACCTTAACATAGAACAACGATTATTTAATCTACCTGAATTCTCTCGGTGGAGGCATATGACTATACAATGTTGGGGTAATGCAATACATGTGGGTGAGGAATTGAAACCACATTACCATGGTAGTGATATCCAACATGAATTTATGAGACGGAAAATGTTTTATAATTGCAATGTCTTCTTAGGTGGTGAATATAATTTAACCCATTATAATGATATCGGATATAAAGAAAATAAAATAGGGGATATTCATGTATTCTCTTGTGACCTAGAGCATAAGGTGGATAAGAATACAGGTGCAGATACTAGATATTCCATGGCATTTGATATATATCCTGAGATAACAGGACAAGATATTAATGATTCATTTACGAGTGCAAGATTTAAAATTGCCCTGAATGAGCATAGTAAATATACTGATACCAATGCAATGAGATTCTACACGGCCAGAGCTCTATTCGCAGCAGATTTCCACAACCAAAAGATAATGGACGCCTCAAGAGACGGAGACCATGAGAAAGTCAAACGACATAAAGATTTATTAGATAAATTGAAAATATGGATGTCTGACTATAAGGATTATATACACGAACTCGAAGAAACTAACAGGACTTACGGCTTTGAACCTGATATACCACCATTAGACTTTACCATAGACCGTAAGAGAGGGAAGTCAGAACCAATCTATTCTAATAAGATACCTGACTACGAATAATCCTTAATAGGAATACCCTTATTCAATATATCCTGTTTCTGCTTATTACTAAGACCTAATTGCTCTTGACCCTTATCCTCAAACACATTCGTGACTAATACCCACCTATTACTATCACTTCCCTGATAGGAATGCCACGAATATTCTGCAGAAGAACAAAATAAGTATGCATGGTTTATCTTCCATGGAACCGATACTTCCTCATGCACAAACTCACCATTATCCCTTTTACCATGAAAGGTTGTCGGAATAGACTTCACGGGACACAGCGGTATAAGAATCGTCATATACTTACCGTTATCCGTATGAGGTGGGTAAGGGCGCATACCACTAGGAGAACCTTGAATCTGCTCCCTCAGTATAAACTTACAAGACTCCCGCGGGGTATTTCGAAGGTAATAAGAGAAACTATAGTTAGCCGCTTGACTGTTACGAATATAATCCATGATACTATAAGCATTATCTAAGATGATTTGATTCTTTTCAGGGGTAAAACTAAGGGGTGCAGATAGGTTAGGGTAAGAATCTACAGTAACATTAGGGTCTTTTTCTCTTACTTGTTCTCCAATAACCTCTAATTCCTTCTGAGTTAGATACTCAGGAATCTCGTAAATGCACCCATATATGTGCTTTGGGAAGGGTGCAGAATATATTTCGAAGGGAAGAAAGTGCATATTATTATTTATTGTGTGACAAAGTGGGGAATAGTGTGAAAATATTCAGAAATAATGTAGAAATACTTGGGCGAGAAAAAACGGGTTTTGCGCGTGTTGTTCGGGGAGGCTAATCACATATTTAGTTGGGAGTCAAGAGCTCTGAGAGAGTTTTCGAGGCACAAAAAGTCGGGCAGGGGCAGAGAGAAACCCTCATATGAGGCCTTGACAATGCCTCCGCTATAGTGTTATACTGTGTATATAATGATTGATGGGAGAATAAAATATGAATTGACAGTATTCTAACGGTTAGAGGGGGCGGGATTTCTAGACCTGACTACCGATAAACCCCCAATGAGATACTCATTAAGCCCCTAATAGAGAGGGGCTTTCGTATATCTATGCCTTGACAATGGGTCGCATATAGTGTTATACTATAGACAATGGGAAATTTATTACAACATGACAATGCATTAGTGGGTCATATTGTCGGCTTTAAGGATATGGGAGTTGTTTCTATTCCTTTGAACGACGCTCAGATTGCCCTTGCGACTGATAAAAACCCTGATAGTATGAACGCTTCTTGGGATAGAATGTGTGATTCTCTTGTGGATATGGGCTTCATGGACATAAGAGGGCGCATGAATATCGACCAAATCGTCATAAATGGGGTTGCAAAAGACTTCCACTAATGGTATAATAGTAGTATAGAAGCGGGATTGACCTATGAATATGACCGTGGATTGCTGAATTGTTTAAGTCATAGGGGTTATCTACCGAGAAGGTCACGGGAACATGAGAGAGATTCCCACCACTATGGGCTACAGGCTAGCATTCATGGTGGGTTCAGAGCAGCTAAATAAGCTACGAAAAGCCTTGACAGCGACTCACGAATATGTTATAATGGAAGGTTATGAGCAAACATTTGTATGAAATACACACCATAGATAAGAAAGTCACGAACCTAGACGGCTCCCACGACTTAGTATTACGGACAAAAACACCGTTGAAGCTCGCAGAAGCAGCCGCTGTGGCCTTGACTTGGGAAAGGAAAGGGCATATAATCGAATACAGAAGAGTCTCTTAGACGCCAGCTAAGGCGCTTTGAACAGTGTTTAGGGACTCCTAAGAATTCTGAGAGTCGGCTCAACCCCCCTATCAAATGTTTGAGAACGGAAAACGAGTCCCTACTAAAATTTTTTTTGGGTAAAATTTGAGTCCCCTACCTTTTTTTTCGTAGGAAACCCTCTATACAATAGGGTGCGCTTCGTGTTATAATGGTTCCATGAATAAAGAATTTGACAGTTTAATGAGAAGTTTTGACGAGAGAGACCGAAGGTTTGACCGTTTGGAGAATCTTATCTATGGGTTATATGCATTGTTTGTGTTAATCCTAGCTACTCCATGGTTGTTATTACTGGGAGCGTTAGCATGAGTATATCTAAAATATTAATTGCAGTCTTTCTACTAGACGAGATTGTAGTGATTGGTTTAATTGCACTGGGCGTATTATGAGTCCTAAGTTTGACCCGAAAGAATTAAAGAATAGTAAACGAATATTAAAATCTGCAACACCCAAGTATACAGTTGATTGGTATATTAAATGGGTTGCGAGTGTCTTTGTATTGGTTGCAATGTCTGTTAGAGGTGTTGAAGGGTTTACCCTCTTTGACCTCGTGGCGTCTACCATAGGTGTGTCCTTGTGGTTAGTCGTTGCTATATTGTGGAAAGACCGTGCGTTAGTTATGTTGAACGGGGCTGGTCTTTTATTTTTAATCCGTAACCTTGTGGAGTATCTATGGACATTTTAATTACCCTTGTCTTCCTGTTTATTTTATATATAATATGGAAGAACAATTTTCCTAGTGGAAGGGCATGAGAGTATTAATAAAGTCATACGGAGACTGCAGATTATTTTACGATAGACCTTTTGGTTATAAGAGGTTTCATGTGGAATGGAATGACGGGTCTAGTCAGATGTATTCTGGCTTGTGGTATAAGCAAAAGAAAGTAGAAGAAATAATAGAGGATAACTTACCTAAATAAAAATATGTCAGACGATTTAATATTAATACACATTGGGTTTATTGTTGCTCTTGTTTGGTTTGTATTCAGGAGTGGTGAGAAGTCAGGCCGTAGTCAAATGGTTCTAGACTTCTTAGACAGAGGACTCGTGAGTGAGAAAGACTTAATCAGACACTACGACCTTAAACCTAAAGACTAAACCTAAAAGATTATATTATGAAAATTATTGGTTATAACTCTTCACACGAAACTACCCTCGCTCAATTCGACTCAGATACTTGGGAAGTTGATTGGTGTTATGAAGAAGAACGGTTCAGACGAATCAAGCAATGGTGTCCCAACCCGAATGTTGCAGACCTCTTATGCATTAAGAGAAATCAGATTGCAACCCCACAAGAATTTATAGGTTGTTCTTTTGACCGAAGAACATACAACTGGAGTTTTGACTTAGACGAAATCAAATACGATAAGGTTAAGCAAAGAGAGATAATGTCTTTCATAGGTGAACAACAGTTGACTACTGAGAGAATAAAGGAACTTAAAAAGAAGTTTGGTAAGTTAGTTCATGACCCTGAACCTGAAGCTCTAGATTGTGAAGTGAGTCCTAATGATGACGAACTACATGCTAAAGTCGCAGAACAGTTAGGTCTTGGTGAATTCCATTTCGAAATCCAACACCACCTGTATCATGCAGAGTGTGGTTACTGGTTCAGTCCATGGAGAGAGAAGGAGTCTGCAATTGCATTGGTATGTGACGGTGGTGGTGCAATGTTTCACCACAAGGACTACCCGAACTATCAAGAAGTAGAAACAATATACAGGCTCGACCCTACCACTGGCCCAACAAGGCAGTGGGGACGGTTAAGTAACTACCGTTGGTTAGACCACCTTCATGGAGAAATGTTTTGGGAAGAACAAAAGAACCGAGTGGTTAGTTCACCCGACTTAGAAGTAGAGATAGACGGAGTGCCTACAGTGTTTTCTGCAAGGCCTTCAATGGGTATGAACTTTAGTGCAACCTCATTGTATTTTGGGTTTGACCGTTTAGGTCGTGCGGCAGGTAAAGTTATGGGTGCAGCTTCGTATCATGAGTATGAACAAGACGAAGACATTCCTGACTTTAGTATGCATTCCATGGGTAACCTTCTGCAACAGAAAGCATTTGATTATACCTGTAAGTTAATACAGAAAGGAATAGACCTGAACCCTGATTGCAAGAATATTATTCTATCAGGTGGGTATGCTCTGAACTGCACCAACAATGCAAAATACTTAGAGGCATTCCCTGAACACCAATTCTTTGTTGACCCAGTTGCACATGACGGTGGGACTGCAATAGGTGGTGCAATTAGATTAGCTAGAGCTATACAAAATGGAGAAGACATATGATACCTAGATTACCTTTAACCTTACAAACATTGTGGTTAGTGTTTTGGTCTTTCTTTAGTAGAGAGGACAGAGACTAATGGATAGTTTATTATATTTTGCACTGGTAGTATGTGGAGTCTTATTCACAGCCAGTGTTTGTTATTTGGTTTATCTATTCAGTGAGAAGTTTAAATGATTATAACAGAAGTCCACCGAGAATTAGATACAGTTATCGAACAGTTAATAGACTGGAAACAAATCGTTGCAATCTTTCAGAACGAATCCGAATGGGGCCCTCGTGCATTAGGGAACAGGTCTATACTGTTTGACCCAACTAACCCTGAGGCAAAAGAAATAGTCAACACTATTAAGAAGAGAGAACAATACAGACCCTTTGCCTGCACCATACTAGAAGATAAAGCACATGAGTATGTGGACATGAGACAGTTGAAGTCTAGTCCGTATATGTCGTTTGCATTCCAGTGTAAAGAGAAAGCCCTAGACGAGATTCCAGCACTGGTTCATTGTGACAACACATGTCGTATTCAAACAGTCAACAGAGAACAGAACCCGAACTACTACGACTTAATTAAAGCAATGGAAGAGAAGAACGGTGTTCCTATTATCTTTAATACTTCTTTTAACTTACATGGTGAGAGTATGGTGGAGACTATTTACGATGCAATCCATACATGCAACAACTCAGAAATTAATCACCTCTATGTTCCCAAAGACCAAGACATAGAAATACCTTACGATTACATTCAAATTAAAGGGGACGAGTTATCTTTATATGACAATAAAGAGACCGCTCACAACAGAAGGGTTTCATAAATAATAGTGATGGAACAATTAGTAGAGATAACAGATGAAGCAATCATTAAACTTTTACAGAAGAGAGATGAAGAAAAATTTGAATTCATTAAGCTCGGAGTCACGGGGGGCGGTTGTGCTGGGCTTGAGTATGTGTTTGATAGTTCTTCTAGCATATCTGATGACGAGGTGATTGTAGACTACGGAAAGATTAAGTTTGCAATAGACAAACAATCCGTTCCCTACATAAGTGGAATGACAATCGATTGGGTTAAAGAAGGACTCAACGAAATGTTTAAATTCATAAACCCTAAAGAAGAATCTTCTTGTGGTTGTGGAGTTAGTATTAATTTTGATATGAACCAAGTGAATCAATATGAAAACATCATCAGCAAAGGCTAAAGGTCGTAAGCTACAACAGTGGTTTAGGAATCTTCTAGTTGAGGAATTAGAACTCAACTCGGAAGACCTAGAATCTCGCCCCATGGGAAGTGGTGGTGAAGATATAATCATGGGAGTTCAATCCCGAACTAAATTTCCTTTCTCAATAGAATGTAAGAATCAAGAGAAGGTTAATGTATGGGAGGCCTATGCACAAGCAGAAGAGAACTGTAAAGGATACGAACCTCTCGTAGTAATAAAAAGAAACAGACATAAACCATTAGTCGTTATGGACGCAGAAGAATTTGTGAGGTTAGTTAAGTGAGTAATCCTCCGAGTTATCTTCCTAATTCTGCCTTTACCTTCTTACCCTTCGGCCCTGCTATCTATTTAAATAAAATGGACGACAAGTATATTGTTGAAATAGAAAAGGCAATTGATAAAGTAATGGACGAAGGTGGTGTAGATTCTAGACAAGCAGGCGATAGACTTGCTGGAAGATTAGACGACCAGTATGAGATTTTAGATTTAGTTAGTGACGCATGTAAAGGACATATCTTCCAACATGTAAATCAATACTACTTCGACCAAAGAGGAACAGCAATCAACCAAGAACATGACGGACTCTTAGGTCTAGATTCATTATGGTTTAATGTGCAAAGGTATATGGAATTTAATCCATGGCACTTGCATACTGGAATAGTTTCTTTTGTAATTTATATTAAAAATGATTTAAGTAAGGCAGAAACCATAAATAATAAGTTCGATAAGAGAAGAGGAACCGAATTAGCGGGTCACCTACAATTAAAGTATGGGGAAGCAAATCAATTTAATTATACGAATTATGACTTATGGCCAGAGAAAGGACAAATAATAATGTTCCCGTCTTGGTTAATGCATACAGTTTTCCCACATTATGAAAAGGACAAAGAGAGAGTCAGTGTTGCTGGAAACATAATCCAAATGGAACCACCCACTAACCCAATATTTTAAAACCATGAGGAATAAAAGAATGAAGTCTTTTAACGAACTCTTAACAGAGGCGAAAGGTAATGATAAACCATATCGATTGGTTGTCATTGCTGAAAAACGCATGGTCAAAAAGAAGAAAAAGAATTCTGATGTTCCTGTTATAAAGAAACCTTCCTCAACAAGTTCTAAGTTATATACTATTGCAAAAGAGAATGGTATAGACACATACTCAGTAAAAGTTAATGGTGCATATCTTGTCAGAGAAGATGACGGTGTCATTACAATCCACAACGAAGACGATGAGAAAGGATTCGTTATGGACGCTGA